>ERZ857882.5229-NODE-5229-length-10396-cov-4.160236_pt1 | contig 10396 bp, 9 predicted proteins | sample MGYA00519697_ERZ857882 | MGnify/ENA primary metagenome ERZ857882 (study PRJEB31778, sample SAMEA3449373) | human gut metagenome | biome: human gut; feature: human-associated habitat; material: faeces | place: United Kingdom | collected 2010/2012 ... | reverse complement strand
TTGCCATAGGCCTACTCCTCAGCGCCAATCAGAATCATCAGCTTGATGTAGGGTTCCTTGCGCTGGTCAACAATCTCCTCAAACATCTTGGGTACGTCGTCAAGCCGGACGCGATGAGTTACGATGCCCTCGGTCTTGTATTTGCCGGCAGCCAGATTTTCGATAACATCCCTGAAATCCTGCGGCACAAACATATTGCTGCCGTAGAAGGTGAATTCCTTTTCGGAAAGATCGGGCAGATGCTTCACCACGCACTCGGGCGCAAGCACGCCAATGTTGATTACGCGCACGCCGCGCTCCGCCACATCCATAATGGCGTCCAATGCGTCGCCCTTGCCGCCCACGCAGTCGGCAAACAGGGTAATGGGTTCGTCCAGCTTAGCCAAATGCTCGCTCAGGCTCGCCTCGCCCAGATTGAAACCCTCCGTGGCTCCCAGGCTCTTGGCCAGCTCCAGGCGGTTCTGGGCAAAATCCGCCACATACACGTTTTTAGCTCCCAAAATAAAGGCCGCCTGCATGGCGAACAGGCCAATGCCGCCCGCGCCCATAACCAGCACATTGTCGCCCGGGCGCGTGCCTTTTTTCATGCCGTGATAGGTCACAGCCATGGGCTCAATCATTGCGCCCTGCTCCATTGTGACGCTATCAGGCAATTCGAAGATCATATCGGCGGGAGCGATCAGGTATTCCGCCTGCGCGCCGGTGGTTTGGCAGCCTATAACCAGCAGCTTCATGCAATGGTTGTAGCGCTGATCGGCGCAGGCACGGCAGTTTCTGCACGGCACGTGCGGCAGTACGGTTACGCGCGTGCCTACGGGGAGCGCCTCGGTATCCGGGCCGATCTTTTCCACATAGCCGCTTAGCTCATGGCCCAGAACAATCGGGAACGGAATGTAGGGCTGCTTTCCGTAATAAGCGGAAATATCGCTGCCGCAAACGCCCAAATGGCTAACCTTTACAAGCACCTCGCCCTTCCCAGGCTCGGGTATTTCTACCGTCTGCGGTTCAAAATGCTTGTAGCTTTTCAACATCATACGTTTCATAGTGCCCATGGTACTACCTCCCTATGTTTCCTTGTCACAGCGCATTAGAGCCCGCCTTCTATTGGCGCGGCATCACATGCCTGTATTCTAGCAAACGGCATTTTGTTAGTCAAACACAGACGGTTTATTTGAAAAATAATTCAAATATAATGCCTTGTCCTGAATCTTTTTGCTTTCAAAGGGGTTTTTGTTGACAAAGGGCGGTCAAAGATACTATGGTGTAACCACAAAATGCCGGATAAGCATGCATTGTTAGAGGATAGGAGCTGTCTTTGAATGCCTACGTATTTACTTGCTCACGATTTAGGGACATCCGGGAACAAAGCTACCCTCTTCACAACTGACGGTACGCTGGTTCGCTCCTGCACAAGCGGATACGGCACGCGCTATTATAACGGGAACTGGGCGGAGCAGAATCCAGAGGACTGGTGGAAGGCGGTTTGCTTCTCCACCAAAGAGCTGATTCAAACCATCGATCCATCAGAGATCGCCGCAATTGCTTTCAGCGGCCAAATGATGGGCTGCCTGTGCGTGGATGAACACGGCGCGCCTCTATATGACTCCATCATCTGGGCCGACATGCGCGCCCAGGATGCGGAAAAGCAGATCATTGAAAAAATAGGCGCGAAGGAGTTTTTCCGCACGGCGGGCCACAGGCCAGGCGCTTCTTATTCTCTGGCCAAATATCTATGGCTGAGGGAGTATGAGCCCGACGTATACAAAAGGACCTACAAAATTTTGCAGGCCAAGGATTACATGGTTTACAAGCTGACCGGCAGATTCTGCACGGATTACAACGACGCCACAGGCACCAACGCCTTTGACATCAACACGTTTGACTGGTCGGACAAGATTCTTGACGCCGTGGGCGTTCCGCGCGAGGTATTTCCCGAAGCAGTTGAAAGCACCCGGATTGTAGGCGAGGTCACCGGCGCGGCCGCTGCCGAATGCGGCCTTAAAAAGGGCACGCCCGTGGTGATGGGCGCGGGCGACGGCGGCTGCGGCGCGCTGGGCGCGGGCTGCGTCAGAAGCAATATGACCTATTGCTGTATGGGCACTTCCGCCTGGATCGCTCATGTGTCCGACCATGTCATTCTTGACGATGAAATGAAGCTGGTTAACTGGGCCCACGCCGTGCCCGGCCTCATCTCCACCAACGGCACCATGCAGTGCGCCGGCACCTCCTACACATGGATGAAGGAAAACCTGTGCGCGACGGAAGAACTGTTGGCCAGGCAAAACAACGAGAGCATCTATACCTATATCAACGCAGCCATTGAAGCGGCAAAGCCCGGATGCAACGGCCTGTTCTATATGCCCTATCTGTGCGGCGAGCGCTGCCCCCGCTGGGACGCAGACGCCAAGGGCGGCTTCTACGGCCTGAAGATGGAAAACACCCGCAACGATATGATACGGAGCGTTATGGAGGGCATCGCCTACAACATGCGTATCATTTTGGATATCATGAGGGACTATGCCGACATTCCCGAAATAGCCATTATGGGCGGTTTGGTCAAATCCAAAACCAACCTGACGATTCTTTCCGATGTGATGAACATGAAGCTTAACACGCTCAATTACGACGATGAAGCAACCTCCGTGGGCGCGGCCGTGCTGGCGGGCGTGGGCAGCGGCCATCTCAAGGATTTCAGCGAGGTTAACAAGTTTTCCTGGACGGTTCATTCCGTGCTTCCCAATGAAGCGTACCGCGAGATTTACGATACGATGGTCAAGCGGTTCGATGAAACCTACTACGCCATGAGAGGCGTATACAGCAAGCTGTAACCGCCTGCAAAACGCGCCGCGCCATAAAAAGCCTGGCGCTATGGGAGATGCAAAACATGGGTGATTTTGAAAAGAAGGCCGCGTTTGACTGGGCAAGAGGCTGCTGGGCTGATTTTGACTTTCAGGCCGGGCTAAGCGGCCAGGCGCCTACCGTTAAGCGCAAATTAAGCGATATGCGCGGCCTGTTTTTGGATGAGGATGCGCTGGAAGCGCAGATTGCCAAAGAGGATCGGGTCGTTTATGAATACCACGCGCTGGACATTCCCCCTACGCCCGGCGATCTTTCCTTTGGTTTTTCCATTCTCTATCCCGGAAAGATCGGTAATGAATACCACTTTACAAAGGGGCATTTCCACAGCATTCTCGATACGGCCGAGATATATTCCTGCTCGCGCGGCCATGGCTACCTGCTGCTAGAAAGCAAGGACGGCGACACCCGCGCCATTGAGATGCTGCCCGGACGCATCGGCTATGTACCCAAGGGCTATGCGCACAGAAGCATCAATGTAAGCCCAAGCGAACCCTTCGTTACCCTTTTTGTATATCGGGCGGATGCCGGTCACGATTATGCCTCCATTGAAACCAACGGGTTCCGAAAGCTGATGGTTGAAAGGAACGGCCTGCCTGCCTTGACCGACAATCCAAAATGGGTGGGCAGGTAAGTTGCGGTAAAAAAGGCATTCGTATTTTAAAGCAAGGAGTACAGCTGATATGGATAAAGCCCTCTGCAAAACGCTTCAGGAAAAAGCAAAAGAAATTCGGAAACTGACCATTAAGGAAATCGGGCAGTTGACGGTGGGCCATATTGGAGGAGCGGTTGATTTGGCCGAGCTGCTGGCCGTTTTGTACTATCATGCAATGAATATTGATCCCGCTGATTCCAAAATGCCTGGCCGCGACCGTTTCATCCTGTCCAAAGGTCACGGCGGCCCCGCATTGTATTCCGTTCTTGCCATGAAGGGATATATTCCTATGGAGGCGCTGGATACGCTGAATCAGCCGGGCACCAACCTTCCCAGCCACTGCGACATGAACCGCACCAACGGAATCGATATGACCACCGGCTCGCTTGGGCAGGGCTTTAGCTGCGCGGTCGGCATGGCGCTCGCCGCCAAAATGGATCAGCTGCCATCATACATCTATACCTGCATCGGCGACGGAGAAAGCCAGGAAGGGCAAATTTGGGAAGCCGCAATGCTGGCGGCCAGCAACCGCCTGGGAAATCTGATCGCTTTCACGGATTACAACAAAATGCAAATCGACGGCTACATTGAGGAAATCAACCGGCTTCATCCGCTGGACAAAAAGTGGGAGTCCTTTGGCTGGCATGTGCAAAGCATAGATGGGCACAGCGTGGAGCAGATCGCCTTTGCCATTGATAATGCCAAAAAGGTCAGGAATACGCCTTCGATGATCCTGCTTAATACCATTAAGGGAAAAGGCTGCTGTTTCTGTGAAAACATGCTATCCAGCCATTCAGTGAAAAACATTACCGAGGAAATGTGGAAAGAAGCGATTGCAAAACTCGACGGGGAGGATGCGTAAATGGAATGGAAAAGAGAAGCTGCCGAGCTAAGGCTTACCTATTCCGATCTGCTGATTGACTATGGCAGGACAGACGAGCGAATCTGCGTGGTGGAGGCTGACCTGATGTCCTCCGCTTCCACCCAAAGATTCAAGAAGCTTTATCCCGACAGGCTGATCAACGTAGGCGTTGCCGAGGCAAATATGATCAGCGTGGCGGCCGGCCTTTCCGCCATGGGAAAAATTCCATTCACCCACACCTTCAGCGCCTTTGCCTCGCGCCGCTGCTGCGACCAGGTAACAATTTCCGTGGCCTATGCCGGCCTGAATGTAAAAATGGTAGGCAGCGATCCCGGCGTGGGCGCAGAGCTCAACGGCGGAACCCATATGAGCTTTGAGGACGTTGCCATCATGCGCAACATCCCTGGTATGGTCATTTTTGAACCAGTGGACAGCATACAATTCAAAAAGCTCTTTCCGCAAATCCTTCAGCATTACGGGCCGGTGTATATCCGCCTGTTCCGCAAAAACGCGTGGAGCATCTACGATGAGAACGATACATTCCAGCTGGGTAAAGGGAAACTGCTGCGCGAAGGCAAGGACGTGACCCTCGCCGCCTCCGGCATCATGGTCAAGGAAGCGCTGGAAGCCGCCGAATGCCTTCGCATGGAAGGCATTGAGGCCGAAGTTATCAACATCCACACCATCAAGCCATTGGACGAGGGCATCATCCTTGCAAGCACGGCAAAGACCGGCTGCTGCGTTACAGCGGAAAACGCCAGCGTGCTCAATGGCCTGGGCTCCGCCGTATCGGACTGCATCACCAGCCGGAAACCCTGCCCTGTGCTGAAGGTGGGCGTACAGGACCGCTTCGGCGAAGTTGGCAAAATTGATTATTTGCAAAAGGAGCTCCACCTCACCAAGGCAGACATTGTGCAAAAAGCCAAAGAAGCCATCGCGCTGAAGAACGGATAGCCGCTCCGCCAGGAGCAGGCCGGCCGCTTCATCTTCGGGAGCTGTGAACCGCTTTTCTAAAAAGCGTCCGATTCACAGTTCCCCTTTCTGAAAAAGGGGAATTCTGTATGGATAGCCAATCGATCACCCGGGAGCAGCTTTGCCGCATCATTGATCATACGAACCTAAAGCCGTTTGCTGACAGGGCCGCCTTTGAGAAGCTCTGCTGCGAAGCGGCCGCTCATCACTTCGCTATGGTGGCCGTCAACTCCGCTCCTGTCCTCCTGTGCAAGCAGTTGCTGAAGGATAGCGATGTGCATGTGGGCGCGGCCGTCAGCTATCCAACCGGGCAGACGACCATAGAATCTAAGGTGTTTGAAACAAAGGACGCCATTGCCAACGGCGCTGACGAAATTGATTATGTCATCAATGTGGGCGAGTTAAAAAACGGCAACCTGCCCTATATCCGCAAGGAGATGGAAGCCATCGTTTCCGTATGCCGTAAAAATGCAAAAATATGCAAAGCTATCTTTGAAACCTGCTATCTGACGGACGATGAAATCCGCGCAGCGGCGCAAATCGCCCGCGACGTCCGGCCGGATTACATCAAAACCAGCACTGGCGCAGGCCCCTGGGGCGCAACAGTGGAAGCCGTCCGCCTGATGAAGCGGACGGTAGGCGACGGCATCAAGGTAAAAGCGGCAGGCGGCATTCGCGACTGGACGGCTTGTGCGGCCATGCTGGATGCCGGTGCGGAGCGTATCGGCACAAGCAGCGCGCTGGCGATACTGGAGCAGTTTGACGCTGCGCGCCGGTAGGCAGACCGTTCAAGCCCCTGCCGTATCCCTTCTTTCGATACTCCTCTTCAACGCTGCCAGCACAAAGCCCTCCGCACGCACGGTGCGGAGGGCCGGTTTGGTTTTATTCTTCTTTTCCCTTACAAGCTCGCAGGCTTACTCCACAGTAATATCCACAGCCTTGGCGCACGCGAAGGCCTGCTCAATCGCGGTGAGGATATCGCCATGGGAGTCGCGCAGAGCCATGGTAGCGCCGGCGATGGCGTCCATTTCGGCCTTCTGCTCATCGGTCATGGCGGCATACTTGGCGATGTCTTCCTCCTTCTGGGAGGCGCCATGCAGGGAACGGCCGTTCACGTCGGAGAAGCAGCTGGCAACCCAGGCGGAGATTTCCTCGGTGGTCTTGCCAATCATCGCCCCTTCATACGCGGTCATTTCCTCGGTCCAGGTGCCGGAGTTCATCTTGTACTTGCTGCCCAGGTCGCGCTTGGTCTGGAAGGCGGAAATCTGCTCCACAAAGCTTTCCTCGGTCTGGGTCCATACCTCGTCCACAGCGCCGTCAGCGTCAACATCCGCGTTGTAGCTCTGGCCCGGCCAGCCGGTGAAGGCGTTGTCGTCAGCGCCGTCGTGGTTGGGGGTGATAATCTCCATCACGTCGGCAAACATGTCGGCCACCTTGTCCTCGGCATCGTAGCATACGGCGGCCACGGCCAGGTTGAAGCTATAGCAGGGCACTTCCTTATCGTCGCTGCCGGGGCCCAAGCGCGGCATCACGTTCACACCCAGGCCAACCTTGGCGATGCTCTTTACATCGCGCATGGGAATGGCGTTGTCCACAGCCTTGGCAATCGCGGCAAGGATATCGCCATGCGGGTCGGTAACGGACATGGTAGCGCCCGCAATCGCGTCGTTCACGGTCTTTTCCTCATCGGTGAGCGCGTTGAACTTGGCCACGTCCCCCTCCTTGGTGGAGGCGGCGGTGATGGGACGGCCGTTGGAATCAGAGCAATGCTTTTCATACCAGGCATAGATCTCGTCCACGGTCTTGCCCTTGAAGAAATTCTCAAAGATATCCATTTCCTGTTCCCAGGTACCGGAGTTCATCTTGTACTCGGAACCCTTCTGGCGCTTGGTTTTCCAGGAAAGCAGCTCCTGGGTGAAGATTTCCTCGGTTTCCTTAAGCTGGCCTTCCACAACGCCGTCGCCGTCGGCGTCGTTGTTATAGCTCTGTCCCGGCCAGCCGGCCATGAAGTTGTCGCCGTCGTTGGATTCGTCATGGTTGGGGGTGATAATCTCCAAAATGTCCACTTCCAGGTCCACAATGCGCTTGTCGCTGTCAACGATGGCATAGGCGACCACTTCGTTGAAGGAGTACACGCCAACGTTCTCCGCGTCAGAGCCCGGGCCAAGGCGAGGGGTGGAAACAACGCCAACGCCGTGGGACAGGCCGCTGGCCGTCACGGCCGCAACCTCCTCCTGCGCCGGGGAGGCCTCCTCAACGCCCATGGCGTTGCGCACGGCGGCAAACACGCCGTTGGAGGTCCAGGTAGCGCCGGCAACGCCGTCCACGCCATCCACGCTGCCAGCGGCCACAATCGCTTCCGTCAGGGGTTCCAGGGCGGCTCCGCCAATGGCGGGGGTTTCCGCCTCGCCGGTAAGCACCAAGCCAACGATGGCGCCGTTTTCAACGGTCACCTCCGCCTTGATGGCTCCGCCGTAGCCTTCGGCCTCGCCGGTAAGGGTTTCGCACAGGCCCGTGGCCATAGCGCCAAGCGCCATAACAAGCGCCAGGCTCAGCGCGACCAGGGTTTTTCCAAAACGCAGTTTTCCCATAGGAATACCTCCTGTTTTGAATTTAGAGTGGGTAAATCATATCATAACCACCAAGTTACTGTCAATAAATGAGGCGGCCCTCCATCCTGACAACTTTTTCACATGGACTAGCTGAATGAAGCCGCCCCTTCCTCTCCCCCAGAGCCGCCCGCAAAATAGCGCTGTGTGTGTTTTATAAGCGCAGAAAAAGCCTTTTAGACTACCAGCTTTATGCCAAAATCGCATGATTGGCGGTTGGCGCGGCGGTTGCTGGAATCGGAGATGAACAAGGGCATCAAGATCTAATTGCGGTTCTCTCGCCCCTTGGCAGTTACGGCCGCATGGCTTTCATAATTGCAACCGCTCCATAGGGGCCTTCACCTCGCAGCGCCATGCCGTATCCAGCACGCTCGCGCGGCAGCCGTTTTGCAAATAGAGGAAAGGGGGATGCGGTGCGGGAATGCTATGCCAGCGTAAGCCAAAAAAAGTTTTCTTTATCCGCCTTTTTTATCAAGTTTTTTTCTTTTCCTCCGTCCTATGCTATGAAACCCAATGGGGAGGTGACCGCATGAAAGGGGCCGTTCAGCCACCTGAGCAACGCAACGGAAAAGAGGAACGCCTGGCCTTGTTGATGGAAGCCTACGCAAACGAGGTCCTGCGCCTGTGCTATTTTCAGCTAAGGGACCGCATGCAGGCCGAGGACGCGATGCAGGAAACGTTTTTGAAGGCCTACCGCCGCCTGGATACCGTGCGCGGCAGCGAAAAGGCCTGGCTGATGAAAATTGCGCTGAACTGCTGCCGGGATGTGCAGCGCGGCGCGTGGTTTCGCCATGTGGACGGCCGCAGGGCGCTGGAGGACCTGCCGCCCGCCGCCTGCGCCTTTGACGAGCGCGACGATAGCCTTGTGCGCGAGGTAATGGCATTGCCGCCCAAATACCGGCAGGCCATTTTGATGCGCTACTATCACGAAATGACGCAGCGGGAATGCGCCAGCGCGCTGGGCCTGTCCGAATCTGGGTTCAGCCGCAGGCTTGCCAGGGCGCAGGCGCTGCTGAAAGCCAAATTGGAAAGGTGGGATTGGGATGTGTGAAAAAAGCTTCCGGCAAAGCGTAGACGCGCGGCTTTCCGGGTTGGAGGTATCGCGGGGGCGGCAAGCCGCCATCCTGCGCCGCGCTTTGCAGCGGGAACGGTCCGCGCCGCGAAAGCCCCTTGTTACGCTGGCTCTTGCAATCGCGCTTATGGCCCTTGCGGCCGCGGGCCTCGCCGTCGCCCTGCGCTTTGGCGTCCGCTACGGCGGCCCTGCGGTAGCTGTCGATCAGGTCTAACGGATAACCGGCATCCGTGGCTCTCGGTACGGTGACGTACAGGTAGGAAGCCTTGCCGCCCGTGGAGGGTTTCTCCAATTCGAGCAGAAGCTGGTGGACGGGAAATTCGTACCCCGGACGGGCAAGGACACCGTCGGTGCTCGGGGCGATGGGCATGACACGCAGGCGGTAGACGCCTAATTTGTCCATCCGGAAGAATTCGGTGCGGGCGAAGGCTTTGTTTTCCTCCTGCGCCCGCTGCTGTGCCTGCGCATAGGTCTCCTGCGAGGCGAGGAAAAGGTCCTCGACGGAAACCGTGCTCTCTCTGTCAAGATTTTCTTCTTGCATAGTGTTGAAAGTGATAAATGGAAAATGCCGAAGAATCTAAAAATCGATGAACCGGCGGGTTCGGATGCACCGCCGCTCTTCAGTTTAGAAATTGGATGGAAAGCCGGACGTTTTCCGCCCGTTTATCACTTCCCCTGCAAGCCGCTCAGAACGAGCGGATTCAATTGAGTGTAGACAAAAGTAGCTTCATTCGGCGAATGGGCAAAATATCCGCTTGAATGTTTTTGAAAAAAGCGGATAACAGATTGTACCCAAACGGGTTGCGTAACGATGCAAATAATCGTATCAGGGTCGCCCGGCCGACTTGGCCTGCCACGGCAGCCGCAGCCGCTCCAACGGATAGAGACCCGACGTGTCTACTTTCGAGGCGTCTTCGAGCATCTGCCGCCGGATGGCGGAGATGAGCTTGCGGTTCCGACCGATGAATTTCTCCAACTTGCGCCGCCGCATCTCGTCGTAGAACGGTTTCTTTGCCGGGGTCATCACCGTGGCACGACGGCAGTAGAGGCCGTCCCGCTCGTAGAGTTCCATGTAACGCCGGAATTTGGGTTTTCGGAGCGACGGGTCTTTCGACGCTGCACAGACGATGCGGATGAGCGGCAGCGGCGGCGCCCGATGCCTGCCCGGCGGCAGGGATTGCATGATGAGCTGGAACACTTCAGGAACCTCGTATTTGAGGAAGAAGCCCAGTTTGGTCTCCTCGAAGAGGTAGCGTTTATAGGTTCCCTTCGGTCTTCCGGACTTTCCGGGACGCTTTGCGGGGCTGCTCTCCGCCCTGCGGGTGAGCCTCGCGTTCCGGTGTTTCTTCGCTTGTGCCATATTCTTCGGG
>ERZ857882.5227-NODE-5227-length-10411-cov-3.113171_pt1 | contig 10411 bp, 9 predicted proteins | sample MGYA00519697_ERZ857882 | MGnify/ENA primary metagenome ERZ857882 (study PRJEB31778, sample SAMEA3449373) | human gut metagenome | biome: human gut; feature: human-associated habitat; material: faeces | place: United Kingdom | collected 2010/2012 ... | reverse complement strand
TGCGGCGGCGTAGTGCCGCTGCCGTTCTTCCCGCCTACGCTGCGCAGAATCTGCGAGCTGACCCCCTTCGCTGCCACAAGCAACGTGCCGTACCGCGTGTACAGCGGCGATATTGCCGGCACGAACGCCGCTTTCGCCGTAGGCTTACAAATCTTCTGGCTGCTCGTCCTGGTGCTCGGCGGTCACATCCTGATGAAAAATGCGATGAAGCGGGTAGTGATTCAGGGAGGATAAGCGGAACGACAATTCGTTCCGCTGCCCGGCAAATCGTTCGTGTTTTGCAGTATACAAAGAAAGGGGTCATCTATGAAACTATACTTTGAATTTCTGTCTATCCACATCAAGAAAGCGATGCAGTACAAGGCTTCGTTCTTGCTTTCCGCACTGGCGCAGCTATTTATACCGCTCACGTGCTTTTGGGGCGTGCAGTTCATGTTCATGCGGTTTAACCAGGTGGACGGCTTCACATACACCGAGGTTTCGCTCTGCTACGCCATCGTGCTGTTATCATTCTCGCTCGCGGAGCTGTTCTTCCGTGGATTTGATACGTTTAACCGCATGATCGGGAACGGCGAATTCGACCGCGTTCTGGTGCGCCCGCGCAACGAGGTTTTCCTCGTCCTGTGCAGCCGCATGGATTTAGAGCGCTTCGGCAAGGGCATTATGGCGATTTTCCTGCTGATCTGGGCGCTTCAAAACTGCCCAATTGATTGGTGCGCCGCGCGCGTTATGACGCTCATTTTCATGATTTTAGGCGGCGTCGTGCTTTTTGCAGGCGTGTATTTGATCTTCGCCGGGCTATGCTTTTTCACATTAGAGGGACTCGAGTTCATCAATATTTTAACAGACGGTATGCGCGAGCACGGGCGCTACCCGCTTTCCATCTACGGCAAAGGCGTACTGACGTTCTGCACCTACATCGTGCCCTACGCGCTCGTGCAGTATTACCCGCTGATGTACCTCATCGGCCGCCACAACGACGCCCGCGCGATGCTTCTGCCCGTTATCGCCTGCGTATTTATTATCCCGTGCTATCTCTTCTGGAAATTCGGCGTGCGCCATTACCGCTCCACCGGGTCGTAACAATATTATGAAATGAGGTTTTCCCATGCCCTTTGATTTTAAGAAAGAATACAAAGAATTCTACATGCCGAAAAACAAGCCGGAGATCGTCACTGTGCCGCCTGCAAACTACATTGCAGTGCGCGGCACCGGCGACCCAAACGAGCCGGACGGCGCGTATCAGCAGGCCATCAGCGTTTTGTACGCGATCGCCTACACGCTTAAAATGAGCTACAAGACCGACCACCGCATCGAGGGCTTTTTCGAGTATGTCGTGCCGCCGCTTGAGGGCTTTTGGTGGCAGGAGAATACGGACAGCATCGATTATGCCGATAAATCTGCTTTCCACTGGGTCTCCGTCATCCGCCTGCCGGATTTCATCACGCCGGATGATTTCGCCTGGGCCGTGCAGACCGCCGAAAAGAAGAAAAAGCTTGATTGCAGCAAAGCGGAGTTTTTGACGATCGACGAGGGCCTTTGCGTGCAGATCATGCACCACGGCGCGTTTGACGATGAGCCCGCATCTGTGGCGCTGATGGACACATTTCTCGCCGAAAACGGCTATATAAACGACTTTACCGCCGCGCGCCTGCACCACGAGATCTACCTCAGCGATGCCCGTAAGGTCGCGCCGGAAAAGTGGAAAACGGTCATTCGCCATCCCATCAAAAAAAGCGTAAAGGAGCACACCCCATGAAAAAACTCATCACCCTGCGCGGCAACAGCGGCAGCGGCAAAACGACCATCGCAAGAGCTTTACAGGAAAAGTTCGGCAAAAACACCATGCTACTGTCCCAAGATGTCATCCGCCGCGACATCTTAAAGACGAACGACGGCGCGGGCACTCGCGCAAACGACGTGCTCATCATGCTGCTTGAGTACGGCCACGCGCACAACGAGCTCGTCATTTTAGAAGGCATTTTGAACAGCCGATGGTACACCCCGCTTTTCGATGCCGCAAAAGCGCTCTACGGCGAAAACATCTGCGCGTACTATTTTGACCTCCCGTTTGAGGAGACGCTCCGCCGCCACCAAACGAAGGACAAGCGCACGGAGTTCGGCGAAAAGGAAATGCGCAGCTGGTGGAACGAAAAGGACTACGCCCCCGCATTAAACGAGCAGACCCTCACGCTCGACATGATGCAGGACGAGATCATCGACCGCATCTGCGCCGATTTAGAGCGCCTCGATACATAAACCATACATATAATTTCGGAAAGAGCGAGGTTCTCCCCGCTCTTTTTTGTATATTGTGTTATATTCTGCCCGAATTTCTATCGATGCAAAAATAATTTTATAGCATTTTGTTCGTATCTATGATAAAATAGACACAGTGATAATTTTCTTTCCCTTTACAAACCGACATCACGGATTTAACAGGGCGGCGCTACAATGTAAGACCGAAAGCACGCACCTGATTTTAAAAAGAAAGTAAGGTCTTCACATGAAATCAATTTTTCACGCACTCAACCGGCTCAAGGTCTTCCGCGGACTGACGGAACAGGAATTCGCATGGGTGCTCTACGACGTGGGCAACTCCGCGTTCACCATGCTCTCCTGCTCGCTCATCCCTATCTGGTTTAAGAGCCTCGCCATCGGCACTGCGCCGGGACAGATCAACTCGCATCAGGCAACGGCGTATTATTCCATCGCCGTGGCGGTCGTCACCGTTATCGTGGCGATTTTAGGGCCGATCTTCGGCGTGCTCGCCGACCACAAAGATAAGAAAAAGGTGCTGTTCACCACCGCGGCAACGCTCGGCATTTTCGGTTGCATTTTAAACGGCTTCATCACCGGCTGGCTGCTGTTCCTCATCCTTTTTGTGTTCACGAAGATTTGTTACAGCGCGTCGCTGACCATCTATGATTCCATGCTGAACGACATCACCAGCGAAGAACGCATGGACGAGGTTTCGTCCTACGGCTTTGCATGGGGATACATCGGCTCGTGCATCCCGTTCCTCATCGCGCTCATCGCCTATGTGCTTGGGCCCGATATGGTCGGCGTGCTGCCGGATATGCTCTCTAAAGGCATCGGCTTCACGGTGACCGCCGTGTGGTGGCTGCTCGTCACCATTCCGCTCATTCGCGGCTTTAAGCAGCGCAACTATGTGGAAACCGAGGGGCATGATATCCGCAAGGCGTTCGCGGAAATCTTCCACACCCTCAAAAACATCGCGACGCACGACAAAAAGGTGCTGTTCTTCCTCATCGCATTCTTCCTGTACATAGACGGCGTGGGCACCATCATCGATAACGCCATCAATATCGGTACAGACCTGAACCTCAACACGGTCGGTCAGGTCGTCTTCCTGCTCGCAACGCAGGTCGTTGCGTTCGGCGGCTCGCTCGTCTTCGCAAAGCTCTCGAAAAAATACAACACCGTCACGCTCATTCTCGTTTGTATTGCGGGCTATTTCGGCATCGCGCTGTACGCGCTCATGCTCAGCAGTCTCCTGCACTTCGCGATTCTGGCGTTCTTCATCGGCTGCTTCCAGGGCTCCATCCAGTCGCTCTCGCGCTCGTATTACTCCAAGATCATCCCGGCGGAAAACTCCGGCGAATACTTCGGTATCTACGATATTTTCTCAAAAGGCGCGTCCTTCCTAGGCTCTGCGGTCATCGCAGCCGTAAAGCTTGCAGGCGGCACCATCAACGTGGCGGTGGCATGTCTCGCAGTGTTCTTTGCGCTCGGCTTCCTCTTCCTGCGCATTGCAGATAAGCAAAAAGCCATTCGGTAAGGAAGCACCGGGCTTTACACCGTTCGCTCTTCACACCCGTGAAATATCGCTGTAAATTTTAATAGGACATGCAAAAAGGAACGGCGTACAAACCGTTCCTTTTTCCTTTATTCTTCATAAACCGGCTCAAAATCATCCATTCCGTGCCCGCACAACGGACATGCGTAGTCCTCCGGCAGCGCGCTGCCCTCATACACATACCCGCAAATTTTGCACCGCCAGCCGACGATCTTCTTCTCTCGCTCGACCTTCTCCGACTTCGGCTTCAGCTTATTCTGGTAATCCGCATAGGTCAGCGGAGCGCGGTCGCTGCACACCTCGGCTTCCGTCACCTCTGCAATGAACAGCGTATGCGTGCCGAGGTCAACACTGTGCGTCACCTTGCCGCTGAACCGCGCGCAGGTGCTCCAGTTCAGATACGGTACGCCGCTTTCGTCTGTCGGCATCGGCAGGCTGTCCAGCTTATCGACGTCGCGACCGCTCTGCATACCGAAGTGCTTAATGGTCTCAAACGAGCAGCTGTCATCCAACGCGCTCAACGTAAACCGCCCGCTTTCCTTAATAAGCGCGCAGGTGTAATTCGTATTCAGCACAGAAACCGCCACGCGCACAGGGCTCCCCGCGACCTGCACGCCGGTATTCACAATGCAGGCGTTCGCCTTTTCCTCCGCTTTTGCCGCCAACAAAAACATGCCGTATGTCAAATTATAAAACGCTTTGTTATTCATTTTGCTCCTCCTGTCAAAATAATAATAATTATCATTTTTATAATAACGGATAGAAAGCAAAAAGTCAAGCGTTATTTTCGGTGTATGCAAAAAGGAACGGCGTACAAACCGTTCCTTTTTTAGCTTTATATTCTATTTCTAAAGGCTGGCGAAAACTTTTAGCCGCGCTTCCCGGCAGAACGGTGTTACTTCACGCTTTCCGAATCGCTCACATACGGTGCAGCATGTTCTCTTTCGAGCCTGCGGAACATTCTCACAAGCACGACAACGGCGATGGTACCGAGGATCAGCTCTGCGACGAACTGCGCATACGCGAGGCCGTACAGCGGGAACAGCCAGTTCAGCACAAACAACGCGGGAATCTCCAGCACGATCTTGCGCACAACAGCGAATATGAACGATTTCATACCCATACCGCACGACTGGAACACGCCTAGCGCGAGGAAATCGATGCATAAGAATGGCAGCGCAAAGCAGAAGCCACGCAGGAACGCCGCGCCGTACGCGACGATGCTCTCGTTCTTCATGAACATGGAGATAATCGGCTCCGCCGCAACCACGAACGTCAGCATCACGGCCAGAATAAAGCCAAGCGAAATTTTCGCCGTAAATGTAAACGTCTTTTTCATGCGCTTGATATTGCCGCTCGCGTAGTTATAACTGATCAGCGGCATAATGCCCTGCGAAAAGCCCATTGCAATCTGGAACGGCACCATGTTGACGCGCTGCGCGATACCCATGGCCGCCACCGGGTCAGAGCCATACGCGGACGTAAAGTTGTTGAGAATGGTCATGCCGGTCACATTCAAAAGGTTCTGGATGGAAGCCGGGATGCCCACGCCGCACACGCCCTTGACAATCTGTTTCGATGGGCGGAACATGGAGGGCTTGATGCACACGTACGTCTTGCCGCGCTTCACGAACAGCAGCACGAAGAAGTAGAGACACGCCACGGTGTTGGAAAGGCAGGTCGCGCAGCCCGCGCCCGCGGCCCCCATATTCAGCCCCCATGGCAGGATAAATACAGGGTCAAGCAGGATATTCAGCAGGCAGCCGCTCATGGTGCCCAGGCTGGCATGAAGGGACGCGCCCTCCGCCCGCACCAGATAGGCCATCACCACGTTCAAAATCGCAGGGGCGGAACCGAGCAGCACAGTCCAGAACAAATAATCCGCCGTTGCCTGCATCGTTTCGGCATTCGCGCCGAGCATCACCAAGATTGGCGACTGCAATACGCCGTACAGCAAAGAAAACAGCAGGCTGCAAATCAAAGACGCGTAAAATCCGAACGCCGAGCTGCGGTACACGGTATCGTAGTCTTTACGTCCGAGTGCGCGGCTCATCATGCTGGAGCTGCCGATGCCGAACAGGTTGTTGACGGCATTAAACGCCAGCAGAAGCGGTGCCGCCAGCGTAACAGCGGCGTTCTGCACCGGGTCGTTCATCATGCCGACAAAGAACGTATCGGCAAGGCTGTAAATGACCATCACAAGCGAGCTGATGACCGACGGCACCGAAAGCGTTATGACCGCCTTCGGGATCGGCATCGATTCAAACAGTTCTGTTTTGGAATTATCCATTTCTCCCTATCCTTTCCGTTTTTATCACGCAAGGCTGTCCAAAAGCAGCTTGCAGCAGCCGTACATGCCGGCGTCGTTGCCGAGCACGGCCAAGTTGAACCGAACGTCGGTGCTCGGGTAAAATACGTATTTCAAGAAGCCTTTCTTCGCACCTTCTACGAGCATCTCGCCCGCTTTCGAGACACCGCCGCCGATGACGACGACCTCGGGGTCTGCCACCGTGCACACGGCAGAGATGGCGTAGCCGAACGCATCGTACACATTCTCTAAGATTGCGTTTGCAGCGCTGTCTCCGTTTTTAGCGGCATCGAACACGTCTTTCGTTGTAAGCTTCTTGACACTCCGCAAAGCGCTTTCTTCCTCATGTTCGGCAAGGTATTTTCGTGCCAGTCTCGCAATGCCCGAGGCCGAAACGTACTGCTGCACGCAGCCGCGGCGGCCGCACGCGCACGTCTCCGTCTCCGCGGGGTTGATCGTCATGTGGCCGAACTCACCCGCCGCGCCGTTTGCGCCTGCCACCATGCGTCCATCCGAAATGACCGCGCCGCCGACGCCCGTGCCGAGCGTGATGAATACCACGTTCTCGCTGCCACGGCCGCCACCTTTCCAGGTTTCACCCATCGCCGCAGCATTCGCGTCGTTCACGACCACAACCGGAAGCCCTACGGTCTCTTCCAGCGCCGTGCGCACATCAAATACGCCCCAGCCGAGGTTCACGCAGCGGTGCACCACACCGTCCGCCGTCACCGGCCCGGGGATGCCCGCGCCCACGCCCAAAATACCGTCTGCGGGAATGTTGTGCTTTTCTCTGCACTTTTGAATTTCCGCCGCAATATCACGCAGCACCGCCGTGCCGTCGCCCTCAATCACGGTCGGAATCTCCCACTTTTCAAGCAAAGTGCCGTCTTCCTCAAATAAACCAAGCTTCACCGTCGTGCCGCCGATGTCAGCGCCGATGACATACTTTTTGTTTTCCATTTTTATAACTCCTCTCCGCGCGCGGTTTCCCACGCATTTAACACGCGTCTGTATAAATTTCCTTTCGGTCTAAACCGTAAATTACTTAGTAATTTAGTATACCATATTTCGCCGCCGATTGCAAAGGAAACTATGGAAAACTCCGTCTTTTTGCAGCCGCCTTGCAAACAGGGGAAATTTGTGGTATTCTTTAACGCGTAACCCAAACGGCCGCCTGCCGATGTACCGCCATTACGCGGCCGCTGTGACCAAATAGCCCGGGAATCCCCCGGCGGCGCAGCGTTCTTCCGAAAACGGACAGAGGCAGACGGCAACATAGTCAATATAGATTCTTTCTCGCGTATTCTGCGCAGCGCACGTTTGCGTAAAACCCAGGAGCGCCGGAGAACCTTTCGCGCTCCGTAAAAAGAAAGGATTGAACAAAAATGGAGGGAACTTCTTCCAAAAAAGAAAGCAAAGTCAAGGTGTATCTGCACCGCTACTTTATCGATGCCATGAGCGCCATGGCACAGGGACTTTTTGCTTCCCTGCTCATCGGCACCATCATTTCCACGCTCGGCACACAGCTTAATATTCCGCTGCTCGATGAGATTGGCGGGTATGCAAAGTCCGCAGCCGGTCCCGCTATGGCGGCCATCGGCTACGCGCTGCAGGCGCCCCCGCTCGTACTGTTCTCGCTCGTCGCAGTCGGCGGCGCGGCAAACACGCTCGGCGGCGCAGGCGGTCCTCTCGCGGTGCTCGTGCTCGCCATCATCGCAGCAGAGCTCGGTAAGCTCGTCAGCAAAAAGACGAAGGTAGACATCATCGTCACGCCGCTCGTCACCATTTTCTCGGGCTGCGGCCTCGCGTACTTATTCGCGCCGTACATCGGCACGGCGGCTTCCAGCGTGGGCAACCTTATCATGTGGGCAACCACCCAGCAGCCGTTCCTCATGGGTATTCTCGTTTCCGTCATCGTCGGCGTTGCATTGACGCTGCCAATCTCCAGCGCGGCCATCTGCGCGGCGCTCGGTTTAACGGGCCTTGCGGGCGGCGCGGCCGTTGCAGGCTGCTGTGCGCAGATGATCGGCTTTGCGGTCATCAGCTTCCGCGATAACGGCTGGGGCGGCTTCTTTGCGCAGGGCATCGGCACTTCCATGCTGCAGGTGCCGAACATCATCAAGAATCCGCGCATCTGGCTTGCGCCTACGCTTGCTTCCGCTGTGACGGGCCCCATCGCGACATGTATTTTCGGCATGCAGATGAACGGCGCACCGATCTCCAGCGGCATGGGTACCTGCGGCCTTGTGGGGCAGATCGGCGTTTATACCGGCTGGCTGAACGACATTACTGCCGGTGCCAAAACAGCCGTCACCGCTATGGACTGGCTGGGCCTTGTGCTCATCTGCTTCGTGCTCCCGGCTGTGCTTTCTTTTGCCTTTGACCTCATCTTCCGCAAGATCGGCTGGGTCAAGGACGGCGACATGAAGATCGACGCATAAAAATCTCTGTTTTCCGGCAAACGCCTAAGGCTGAAACGCTTTAGGCGTTTTTCATTGTGCTATGTGCGGTACTGCACGACGTTTTTCTTGTACGGAATTACCCTTGTTTTTCCGTCCTTTCGCCCGTATAATCAAATAGAAAAGTCTATTCTCGATTTGGGAGGTACAGAATGCAGTTTCAATATCTTGGCACCGCCGCCGCAGAGGGCTGGCCTGCCGTATTCTGCCGCTGCAAATATTGCTTAGAGGCGCAGCGCCTCGGCGGCAAAAACATCCGCACACGCTCGCAGGCTATCGTCAACGACGATCTTCTGCTCGACCTGCCGCCGGATACCTACATGCACAAGCTCATGAATCATCTCGATCTCAGCCGTGTGAAGTATCTGTTCGTCACGCACTTTCACATGGATCATTTCTACCCGCAGGAGCTCACCGTGCGCGGCTCCGTTTACAGCCTTGAGATGATCAGCCCCGAGCTTGAAATCTACTGCGCACAGGAAACCTACGATTATTTTCGCCGCTGTGCCGATTGGGAAATTGACGAAAAAAGCGACAGCGCCATGCACTGGCACATCTTAAAGCCGTTTGAGACCGTGGAAGCCGGTCCCTACCGCGTAACGCCGCTGCCCGCAAACCACATGAACCCCTCGCACCTACCGTTCGTGTACCACATTGTCGATACACGCGAGGATAAATCTGTCTTCTATATGCACGACAGCGGCTACTATTCTCCGGAGGTGTGGGATTACCTCAAGGCGCAGAAAAAGCCCGCCGATCTTTTCAGCTTCGACACTACGCTCGGCTATGAAGACTGCGGCTTTAAAAGCACGCACATGGGCGCGCCGGAGGTCATCCGCCTCAAGGAGGAGCTCGAAGCGCTCGGTATTGTTGACAAACACACGCACTGCGTGATGAACCACTTCTCGCACAACGGTCATCTTCTGTATGACGAGCTCGTGGAGCTTGCCGCGCCGCACGACATCGAGATATCCTACGACGGCATGAAACTGACACTTTAAACTCTACTTACATGCAAAAAGCGGAGACGCCCCGGTTTTTAAGGGCATCTCCGCTTCTTTCTTTATGACAATAACAGGAACAAGTAATATAAAAACTCACTGATTGTACTTTTGTGGCAACAACTATTGTCCTTTTTAAAAATCCGTTCCGTCAATTTCGCTTCTCGTTATATCAAATTTGCATATAATTATATAATTCTGTATATTCAGGCGCTTTCCGGTCGAATTTCTTGTAAAAAAGAAAAACGGCAGAGCAACCCCTGCCGTCTTCATAGCGCATGTTGTTTTCCGTTTACTTGCAGCGGCGTACAGCTTCTTCAATCTTCGGGAGAAGCTCTTCCTTATCCGCGTCCTTCGTGTACTTAAAGATAGCGGCAACAATCTCCGGAATATCGGAAGCCTTGTAGTGCTCAGTCGTAGCAATCTGCAAACCGGCATATTCGTTGCGGGTCAGCAAAGGCGCAAAGCGGCGGGCATTCTTTCTGCCGGGTCCATCGTTGATGAAAGCTGCAATGAACTGGTAACCGATCAGATTGTTGATGATGACGTGGAAGGAGTTCTTCGCAAACAGCGGATTCTCCGGGTCACGCAGCGCAATCTCCATGATCTCTGCGCGGTTCAACGGACGGCCGGCTTCCCAAAGGAGCTGCATCATCGCAAATTCGGAATTCGTTAAACGGATATATGGTTTTTTTCTTTTCATGCTATATCCTCCTGACAATTTTCATATCCCATATTGTTTCAACTAATCCTGTCGAAAGTAATATCAGTATATTTTTATTTTTGCAATTTGTCAAGGGATTTGGAATAAAAAAACTACTGA
>ERZ857882.5226-NODE-5226-length-10415-cov-18.406274_pt1 | contig 10415 bp, 10 predicted proteins | sample MGYA00519697_ERZ857882 | MGnify/ENA primary metagenome ERZ857882 (study PRJEB31778, sample SAMEA3449373) | human gut metagenome | biome: human gut; feature: human-associated habitat; material: faeces | place: United Kingdom | collected 2010/2012 ... | reverse complement strand
ACCTCTGCAATGTGCTGCGGGATGACGGTATTACTTATCACCAGTATGTGACAGAGCTGACCTACATTCTGTTTTTGAAAATGGCCGATGAGACCGGTGCAGATAAGGATATTCCCGAAGCATATCGTTGGGGCTCTTTGACCAGCCGTTCCGGCATTGACTTGAAAAAGCACTACTATACGCTGCTTAGCAAGCTGGGCGAAGAATCCGTTGGCCGCGTGGCACAGATTTACGCCAACGCATCCTCCAGTATCGAGGAGCCGAAAAACCTCGAAAAAATCATCACGGAGATTGATAAGCTGGACTGGTATGAGGCCAAAGAGGAAGGCCTGGGCGACCTGTATGAAGGCCTTCTGGAGAAAAACGCCAATGAGAAGAAGTCCGGTGCCGGTCAGTACTTCACCCCTCGTGTGCTGATCGATGTGATGACGGAGCTCATCAAACCCCAGCTGGGCGACAAGTGCTTTGACCCGGCCTGTGGTACTTTTGGCTTTATGATTGCAGCCAACCGCTATGTCAATGCGCATAACGATATGTATGCACTCTCTGACCGTCAGGCAGATTTCCAGCAGAACAAAGCGTTCAACGGCGTGGAACTGGTGCACGAAACCCATCGCTTGGCATTGATGAATGCCTATCTGCACAATATGAATGCCAATATCACATTGGGGGATTCTCTCGCACAAAGCGCCAAGGGATTGAAAGATTTTGATGTTATTCTGACCAATCCGCCCTTTGGCACGAAAAAGGGCGGTGAGCGTGCCACACGGGATGACATCTCTTTCCAGACCTCCAACAAGCAGCTGAACTTTTTGCAGGTGATCTATCGCAGCCTGAAGGCGGACGGCAAGGCCCGCTGCGCTGTAGTGCTGCCGGATAATGTGTTGTTTGCCGCCGGAGACGGTGCCAGTGTGCGCCGGGAACTGATGAATTTCTGCAATCTTCATACCATTCTGCGTCTGCCCACCGGCATTTTCTATGCGCAGGGTGTCAAGACCAATGTGCTGTTCTTTACACGCGGGATGACCGAACGGGATAACACCACTGAGGTTGTTTTCTATGATATGCGCACCAATATGGATAGCTTTGGCAAGACCCGGCAGCTGCGCAAGAGTGACTTTGATGAATTCGCGGCAGGATACGAAGATCCGTCCAAGCGCACGGGCGAGCGCTGGAGTAAATTCACTCGTGAGGAGATCGCCAAGAATCCGGACGATAGCCTTGACCTTGGCTTGATCCGCGACGACTCCATCGTGGACTATGATGATCTCCCCGACCCTGTAGAAAGCGGCGAGGAAGCGATTGCAAATTTAGAGGAAGCGGTCGATCTGCTGAAAAGTGTTGTGCGTGAGCTTCGCGCGCTGACGGAGGAAAAGTGATGGCAAGGACAAAAAAAGAAGCCGCCCTCACACCCGAAGAGCGTTTGCAGGCAGCTTTAGTGCCGGATTGGGAGTGGCCGTATAAGCTGCCAGAAAATTGGTGTTGGACAACTGTTGGGGCAATAAACCAATATGAAGGTATTTCTGCCGATCCTACGAAAGCTAAAAATGAGACTTTTGAGTTATACAGCGTTCCGAGCAGCGCAGACAACTACCCGGAGATTGTACTCGGCGCTGACATAGGATCAGCAAAACAATCTGTCAAAAAAGGTGATGTCCTTCTCTGCAAAATCAATCCTCGGATAAATCGGGTCTGGAAAGTCTCAAAGTATACGGACCACTCTTTGCTCGCTTCGTCTGAATGGATTGTTATTAGAAATAGTAGGTTAATTTCCAATTACCTAATGTGGTGTTTGCGGTCACCATATTTTCGCGGGTATATGCTTTCAAATGTATCGGGCGTTGGCGGATCGTTAATGAGAGCACAGCCAAAATTTGTTCAGGGATACCCTATCCCAGTCCCTCCACTTGCTGAGCAGCAGCGCATTGTTGACCGCATTGAAAACCTGTTTGTCAAGCTGGATGAGGCCAAGGAAAAGGCACAGGCCGTGGTGGATAGCTTTGAAACCCGCAAAGCCGCTATTCTTCATAAGGCCTTCACCGGGGAACTGACTGCGAAATGGCGGGAAGAGCACGATGTGGGGATGGAGAGTTGGGAACATCATCAATTCTCGGATTTGTGTGCTATTGTTCGCGGCGGTTCACCAAGACCTGCAGGCGATCCCAGATACTATGACGGCAATATTCCGTTTATGAAAGTTGCTGATATTACTCGAAATGATAGTCCGTATGTATCAAAGGTGGAGTACTCAATCAAAGAGGAAGGGCTGAAGAAAACACGAATGGTTGAGGAAAATACCTTGTTGCTGACCAATAGCGGTGCAACATTGGGTGTTCCTGCGATTACTACCATTAGGACAACATTTAATGACGGAATTGCGGCATTTATTGGGCTTGATATTGACAGCCTTTTGTTTTATTACTATTTTTGGACGAGTAAAACGGCTTTTCTGAGATCTATCAATATGGGAGCTGCACAACCCAATTTGAACACCAAGTTGATCGGTGAAGTTGAGATTGATGTTCCTCAAACTGCGGAACGGGTAGAAATTGCGCGCGTACTAAATGCCTTACTATCGGAAGAGCAGCAGGCAAAAGAAGCCGCCGAAGCAGTCCTTGACCAGATTGACCTGATGAAGAAATCCATTCTCGCCCGTGCCTTTCGCGGTGAACTGGGTACGAATGACCCAAGCGAGGAGAGCGCGATGGAATTGCTGAAGAGAGTGTTATAAAATTACATACTGATGCGAGGTGTTTTTATGAAATTATTATCCGCCCAATTAGGAATCTTTTCCGAAGATTCTATTAGTCGTCCAGATTTGCTATTCAGTGAGGTTAACGAAAAACTCGGCGGAATAGTCGATGATATGCCGACAATCCTAAACCTTCCACCCGATCTTCCTGCAGACATTCCAGTTGTGCAGGCAAAGTCTTCCGATGGTCGGATTAATATTAATGTATCAAGATCTCGAATTGATTTGATTGTTCACTTCATTTTTGAAAGCAGCGCATCCCCTATAGAATCTTTGAACTCTCAAAAAAGTGTCATTCAAAAGTTTTACAAAGCTGTCCTAAATACGATTATAGCAAAAAGAACGGGATTTATTCTGACGATGTTTGAGCCAAATAGCAATAATGTTAAGCCGATATTTGAAAAGTATTTTTCTGAGAAATTTACATCAAAATTTGTCGAAGCATCTATGAGGGTCAATAAGCAGAATATGCGGAAATCTGTCGTATACAATAATATTCGTTCGATTGAATCTGCGACTATTACTGTAGGAACAGAAAATATATCGGGAGTGCTGTTTCAATTCGATATAAATAATGTTCCTGAAGAAGGGAAAAAGATCAATGAAGATACTGTTTCTTATGTAGTTGCTCAAGGAACTGCCATTCTATCTCCTGAATCTGTAAAGGAGATGATTTAATGTCAGAATACCAAAGGGCAAAAACAGAAACTGCAACCCAAGGTTCTATTCCATTTGTTACTAATTGCGATAGTTGCCCCAGAGTTAACGCTTCTTACAGTAGCACTACAGTGGGCACATCAAACGCCGATACCTTGATCAGTACAATAGGAAAACTTCACGATCTACAGCGGGAAGTTCGAGAGCTACAGGCGGCAAGCAAAAAAACATTGTCATTTTATGACTCAACATCAAAGCTAAATAAAACAGTTCGAATAGTCATCATCATTTTGATGGTTATCCCTGTTATACAACTGCTTTTATGTGCTGGTGTAGTGTATTCTCTTGGGATTGAAGACGAGTTACCGGGACTGATAAATTGGATATTGGGCAGTGTAAGTATATTATCTATTTTAGAGCTAATTGTTGGAGGGATTAAACTATACCTTTACGAAAAGAGAATGGACGAGCTTGAAAAGAAAATAGATGCAATGTCCAACACGAGAGACACATAATTGCGTGGAATAGCACATATATGAAATGAGCGTCTGCTTCTGCAAAGAGGCAGGCGCTCATTTTTTAACCTGCCAATAAAAAAATCTGAAAATCAGAGGGAAGATTCGAAAAAAATTCGGCAAAGAGAAAGTGCAAGGAGAAATCTTCAAAACCGAAGAAAAATTATCGAAAACACCCCTTTAAAAGCCACCCTTTTTTGAGAGTAAGTGAAGGGCGTTTTAAAGTTATTCAATTCATTTTGCCAAAGCTGCAAAAATTTTTTCGAAAACCCATTTGTTATTTGCCCGAAAAGTTCCCAGTTGATTAGTAGGGAGACTTACAGAAAAATTCTAAAAAGTTTTTTCGTTCAAGTCAGAAAAAAATCCCAGTTGGTTAGTAGAGAGACTTTTAAAGAAATTTTTCAAAGTTCCTTCGTACAAAACAAAAAATTTTTCCCAATTGGTAAGTGAGGGGGTCTATAAATTGATCTTCTCGCTGGCTACCTATTGAGGGGACTGTCTCCCTGTGTACCTTGAAAATTGAATCGCCGCCTCCAAAGGATATGCTTCCGGCAAGTGACGCCACGACTTCCCGATAATTCAGGGCTCCCGCAAAATCGAAGATTTTGTGGGAAGAGGAGCAGCAGTGAAACGAATGAGTTTTCGCACGAGTGCGGAAGCGAATGATATGGAACTTGCTGCGACGAGAGCGCGCCAAAAAAGCGATACGCCGTGGTGAGACTCCGGGGCAGGAACGATGCGGATGAGCGGCAGCAAACAAAAACCGCCGCAGAAATGCGGCTTCAGAACAGACAAAGGAGGTTCAAACCTATGAAGAAAGGAGAGCCCAGAGAGCTTTATCAAATGATGTTTCCGGAATACCCGGACATTGTGACCGTTAAAGAGCTTCGGGAGATGCTGGGCATCAGCCGCAAGCTGGCGTACAAGCTGATCGACTACGGGTACATCCACGCCGTGAAGATCGGCACGACGCTGAAGATTCCGAAAATCAGCGTCATCAACTATGTGACGGAGAAGGAGGTGAAGAAAGTTGGATGAGATCAAGCGCCTGACGCTCGCCCAAAGGGCACGCTGTAACCGGTTAATCCGGCGGCTGTGCGCCAACTATGATGGCGGAAACTGTCTGCCGCTGGACGACGGCGAGGGCTGCGTGTGTGCAGATGATTTCCTATTCGCTGCTGTGCAAGTACTTTCGGCGGGCGGTTCTGCCCACCGACAAGGCACTCTACGCCGACATTTACCGGCAGCGCACACGGCTCTGCGACCGATGCGGAAAGCCCTTTGCACCCGGTAGCAACCGGCAGAAGTACTGCCCAGAATGCGGCCGCTCCATCCGGCGCAAGCAGAAGGCGGACTCTGCCAGACGGCGGCGCAGCGTCGAACATTAAGCGCCGAGAAAGCCTTGATTTCCAAGGCTTTTGGGATAGCAAAGCGGGGATGGGTGGCCGTTTCCATCCGCCCCCGCCAAAATCCACTTCTAACATTCTACAAAGGAGAATTCTATGGACAACAAACTGAAAACCGTGGACGCAGAGACCCTGCTGTCCACGCCGATGAGCAAGACAATGTTCATCGTGGACGGACTCATTTCGCAGGGCGTCAATGTCATCAGCGGTGCCAGCAAAATTGGCAAAAGCTGGCTGATGCTGTGGCTGGGGCTGCAGGTGGCGCAGGGAAATTCCGTTTGGGGTCTGCCCGCGCTGCAATGCGATGTGCTCTATCTGAGCCTTGAGGACACCCAGCGGCGTATCAAAGACCGGCTCTACAACCTCACCGACAGTGCCCCGGACAACCTGTATTTTGCCGTGACCTCCGGGCTGATCGGCGGCGGTCTGGAGGAGCAGATCACGGACTTCCTGACCGAGCATCCTGCCACCAAGCTGGTCATCATCGGCACACTGCAAAAGGTGCGGGACTCCAAGGGCAGCGCCGGAAAGGCGGGAATGTACGGCAACGACTACGACGACATTTCCTCCATCAAGCGCATTGCCGACGGCTTCAACATCGCCATTTTGCTGGTGCATCACCTGCGAAAGCTGCAAGACAGCGACGATCCCTTTAACGATGTCAGCGGCTCCACCGGCATCATCGGCGCTACGGACACCAACTTTATTCTGCGCCGCAAGCGCAGCGGAAACGCCGCTACGCTGCTGGTCAGCGGGCGGGATGTGGAATATCAGGAACTGACCTTGCAGTTTAACGACCTTGTCTGGGAGCTGGTGGAGCGCAAGAACAGCGAGGATATTCACAAGGCGGAGCTGCCGAAATTTCTGTTTCGGGTGGTGGACTTTATGGAGTGCCGCACCGAATGGGTAGGCACGGCCACGGAGCTGCTGACCGAAATGAAGGAGCAGGAGGTCACGCCCAATATGGTCACAAAGTATCTCGGCCAGTTCGCCTATGAGGTGTTGGAGCCGCTGGGCATCGAGTATCGCACCAAGCGAACGGGAAAAAGCCGACTCATCAAATTTCTGCGTTGTGACGGCGATGACGCAAATGACGCCGGGATCGCTATATAAGGAAATCTCCGTCACAACTGTCATTGCCGTCACAAACCGAAGAAAGGGGGTGAACAAATGCGCAGCAAAAACTACGGGATCAATGTCCGTGTGACCGAGCAGGAGAAGCAGAAGCTGCTGGAAAATGCCCGGTTCTGTTCTCTGCCGCTGTCGGAATACTTGCGGCGGCTGGGGCTTGGAAAAGAGGTCAAAGCGGCCATCACGGAGCGGGATTACCGCCTGTTTCGGATGCTGAACGGCCTGAAAACGGAGCTTCCACAGCTTCAGCAAGAGGAAATTCTGAGCAGACTGGAAGCAATTTTGAATGAATTAAAGTAAGCGAGAATTACGCCTGCGCAGTCTAAGCGAGCAGACTGTTTTTACTCCTGTCGGAGCCAAACAGTGTATCCGCTTGCGATGCCTGCGTCATCTTAGCGAGCAGTGCGTTTTTACTCCCGGCAGGGCCGGAGCGTAAAAGCACTCGTTAGGGCGTGCCCTAAAACCCCGAAAGAAAAAACTATGAAAGTGAGGACAACACAATGAGAAAATCGGATTTTACTTTACCCACGCTGGACGATCTGTTCTCCACGCAGGCGGAGCGGGACGATGCCAAGCTGGAGCGGGTGCGGAACATTCCGCTGGCCGAGCTGCACCCGTTCAAGGGTCACCCCTTCAAGGTGCAGAACAACGAGGAGATGCAGCGGATGATCGAGAGCATCCGCAAGGTGGGAGCCATCACCCCGGCGCTGGCAAGGCCGCTGCCGGACGGCGGCTACGAGCTGATCTCCGGCCACCGGCGGCTGGCGGCGTGTCAGGTGCTGGGCGTCGAGGCGATGCCCGTCATCGTCCGGGAGCTGTCTGACGATGAAGCGGTGATCGCAATGGTGGACGCCAATTTGCAGCGGGAGACTATCCTGCCCAGCGAAAAGGCGTTCGCCTACAAGATGAAGCTGGATGCCATTAAGCATCAAGGTGTCACTTCTGCCCAAGTTGGGCAGAAGCTGCTCAGTGTAGAAAAAGTAGCTGACGATGCCGGCGAAAGCCGTAATCAAATTAAAAGATATATCCGCCTGACCTACCTAATCCCCGAACTGCTTTCGATGGTGGACGACGGCAAGATCGCCTTCAACCCGGCGGTGGAGCTTTCTTACTTAGATTCGTATCAGCAGCGGGCGGTACTGGACGCAATGGAGTTGAACGACTGCACCCCGTCCCACGCCCAGAGCATCCGCCTGAAAAAGCTGGCGCAGGAGGGCTTACTGGATGACCAGATAGTCTACGCCGTGCTGGCGGAGATGAAGCCCAACCAGCAAGAGCAGCTGAAATTCAAGCGGGAGGAGCTGCGGAAATACTTCCCCTCCGGCTACACCGAGGAGCAGATGCGCCGGGACATCATCAAGGGGCTGGAATGGCTGAAGCGGCAGAGAGAACGGAACCGGGATGCCTGCTGATTCGTATTGATGCGGCTGTAATCAAACAATTCGCAGAATAGAGAGAACCCCAAACCGATGGTATACTGATGCTGTCGGTTTGGAGTTCTGTTCTGCAAATACAAAGGACAGGAGGAAATGAAATTGGTAGCAGGACATCTGACATTGAGAAACGGCAGGTATTACGCCGTGCTGAACTATAGAAACGCCGGAGGGCAGCGGAAAACGAAATGGATATCGCTGGGGCTTCCTGAAAAGGGAAACAAGCGCAAGGCGGAGGCGGAGCTGGCGAGGCTTCGGGCGGAGTTTGAGCCGCCCAAAGAGGTGGGCGACCTGAGCAGCGATATGCTGTTTGCCGATTATCTGCTGGAATGGCTGGAGATCGCCAAAGGGCGGCTGGCTGTGGCAACATACAGTTCTTACGCCGCAATGATCAAGAAGCCAGTCGGGCCGTACTTCCGCCAAAGGAATCTGACCTTGCGGGAGCAGGAAGCCAGACACTTGCAGATGTTTTATTCCGAAATGCTCAGAAAGGTAAAGCCAAATACGGTCATCCACTATCACGCGATTATCCACTCGGCGCTGAAATATGCGGTCAAGACCGATATGCTGGTGCAGAATGTGGCGGACAAGGTAGATAGGCCAAAGAAAAACAGCTTTCAGCCGGTTTTCCTTTCGGCAGAGGAGATGCAGAAGATGTTTGAAGCTCTCCGGGGCACCAAGCTGGAGCTGCCGGTGCTGGTGGCCGCTTTTTACGGATTCCGTCGGGGCGAAGTGTTGGGACTGAAGTGGGATGCCATCGACTTTGAGCAGGGCACCATTTCCGTAAAGCGCACCGTGACCTCAACGATCATCGACGGCAAGTATCAGGAGTTCGAGCAGCAATCCGCCAAGACCAAGTCCAGTCTGCGCACCCTGCCGCTCATCGGCAGCTTCCGGGAATACTTTATGCAGGTGAAAGAGGCGCAGGAGCTGAACAAGCAGGTCTGCGGCAACTGCTACAACTATGAATACGATGGCTTTGTATTCGTGGATGAGTTGGGCGAGCGGATGCGGGTGGAATACCTGACCAACGCATTTCCGAAATTTCTGGAGAGTCACGGTTTGCGCCGGATGCGCTTTCACGATCTGCGTCACAGCTGTGCCAGCTTGCTGCTGGCCAACGGCGTCCCCCTCAAACACATTCAGGAGTGGTTGGGACACAGCGACTTTACCACCACGGCGAACATCTACGCCCACTTGGATTACAAGTCCAAGATCACCTCGGCACAGGCGATGGAGACAGGGCTTGCGCTACCGGAGGGCGGCGACTTCAGCAGCCGCTGGAGTTCGATCAGTGCCGGGGAGAACAGCTGATTTTCTCCCCTGAAAACCGAAAATCGTGCGGGCTTTGCCCTTTAGGCAAAAATTAAAAAGCCTGTAAACGGGCTTGTTTACAGGCTTTTTTTGGCGGAGAGTTAGGGATTCGAACCCTAGAGACCTTTCGGTCTACGGCATTTCGAGTGCCGCACCTTCGACCACTCGGACAACTCTCCGTGTATCTCAACTGTTTTCCGTGCGCTGAGAAAATGCAAGAAAAACAGGCAAGAACGATATGAAATTTTGAAATTCGATCCGGCGAAAACCCTTATAAATCAAGGATTTTCAGCGGAGAAAACGGCCAGAGCCAACGCGCATTTCGAGTCAGCCCCGTTATGACCACTTCGATACCGCTGCATTTTTCTTGCGCTGCTATCAGCCAAACTATTATGCCATAACTTTTGGCGTCTTGCAAGGTATTTTTTCGTATTTGCGGCATATTCTGCTCCCATGAAGCGTGTTTATCTATCGGTACGCCTGAAAAATTACGAAGATGCGCTCTCGCTCGTCGGCGCACGATGCGCGGAAACGCCCTGGGAGGCGGATCTCCTTCTGCTGCCCGGCGGGGGCGACGTTCATCCGCGCTTTTATGGTCAGCAGATCAACGGCTCGACTGATATCGATGAAGCGCGTGACGGGCGTGAGCTTGCTCTTGTTGACGAATTTCTGCGCGCGGGAAAGCCCATCGTCGGCATCTGCCGCGGCTTGCAGCTCCTCAACGTCTCTTTCGGCGGCACGCTGCACCAGCACATTTGGGGCCACGCCCAGGTGTGCGGCCGCGATCGTCTGCACGTCGTTCATGCCGCGCCGGGCCTGCTGCGTGCGCTGTACGGCGCGCGCTTCACAGTCAACAGCGCGCACCATCAGGCTGTCGAAACCTTGGGAGATGGGCTGCAAATCCTCGCCTGTGCTCCCGACGGCACGGTCGAGGCGATCGCGCATAAGGCGCTTCCTGTCTTTGCTGTCCAGTGGCATCCCGAGCGTCTTTGCGGCACATTTTCCCGGCCGGAAACCGTCGACGGAGCGGCGCTCCTGTCCGCTTTGCTCCGGTAACACAAAAAGCCGAAGGAATTTCCGAAAAAATGTTGACAAAACGGGACACTGATGCTATTATAACAGAGCTGACGATTTTTGCGGAGGGCGAATGCAGGTGTAGCACAATGGCCAGGGCACCAGCCTTCCAAGCTGGGGATGCGGGTTCGAT
>ERZ857882.5222-NODE-5222-length-10418-cov-2.650487_pt1 | contig 10418 bp, 8 predicted proteins | sample MGYA00519697_ERZ857882 | MGnify/ENA primary metagenome ERZ857882 (study PRJEB31778, sample SAMEA3449373) | human gut metagenome | biome: human gut; feature: human-associated habitat; material: faeces | place: United Kingdom | collected 2010/2012 ... | reverse complement strand
GCGAGGCGCGCCGCGTCGGCGTGAGCTTTGCGGTCGCGGCGAAGGACGCACACTCGAGCGTTATTCTCGGCGCGCAGGATACGGACAAGACCATCGCCGCGATCGAAGGCCCCGTGCCGGACGATGCCGGCGACGTGGAGCTCACCGAGGACGGTCTGCGCGAGGCGATGTACCGCACGGCCGGAACGCCGTTCCGCTGCACCGAGGTGCGCGTGCAGTCTCCCGCGGGAGAAAAGCTCCGGGTATCCGGCATCGAACTGGACCAGGTCTTTTGTATAAGCTCTCCGAGGAGCGCGCCAAGCTCCCGGACCGCAAAGAGGGCGACTTTCCCGAGACGCCGCGCATCGCCCCCGCGCCGCACCTGCCCGCGATCAACTTTTCGTTCCAGACCGCCGCGCAGATGACGCCGGAGCTGGCCGCGCTCTGTCCGGAGTGCGTATACGTCCCGCTCGAGCTGCTCGCGGAAAATCCGTCGGTCGCCGATGCGTTCCGCGAAAACGGCGCGGAGATCGTCGCCGCGCTCCCCTCCGTTGCGTTCGGCGAAAAGGAAGAGAGCGAGCTGCGCGCGCTTCTTGCAAAGGTGCATGAGAGCGGCGTCACGCAGGCGCTCACCGGAAATCTCGGTCTCGCGATGATGGCGGGACAGGAGGGTTTCCGCATCCGCGGCGACTTTGATCTCGCCGTGATGAACAGCTATACCCTTTCCGGCATGGCGTCGGCGGGCTTTCTCTCGGCGATGCTCTCGCCGGAGCTGACGCTTGCCGACATCCGCGAGATGCCCAAGTGCATGGACGCCGAGCTCGCCATATACGGCCGTCTGCCCGTCATGGTGACGCAGACCTGCCTTTTGAAGGCAAGCGCCGGACGGTGCACCTGCACCACGCCCGGCCAGATGGCCGACACGCGCGGCGGCGTATGGCCGGTGACGAAGCACTTCGGCTGCCGCAACACCGTTTGGGCGGCGCGCAAGCTCTGGCTCGGCGACGTGACGCAGGAGTGGATCGATCTCGGTCTCTGGGCGGTGCGGCTGTGCTTCTCCACGGAGAGCGCGCGCGAATGTCTGGAAGTTGCCGAGAGCTATATCCAGGGCACGCATTATAAGCCCAACGGCATAACGAGAGGACTGTATTACCGTGGCGTACTGTAATAAACGGCTGATCCTCGCCTCCGGCTCGCCCCGGCGGCGGGAGCTGCTTGATAAATTCGGCATAAACTATGAGATCCTCCCCGCGCAGGGCGAGGAGAGCGCGCCGCCGGAGCTCACGCCCGGCGAGCGGGTAAAGGCGCTCGCCGCGCAGAAAGCGGAGGAGGTGGCGCAGCGTCTAAACGATCCCGCCGCCGTGATCCTCGCCGCCGACACGCTCGTGGAGCTGGACGGTGAGGTGCTCGGAAAGCCCGGCACGGCGGAGCGGGCGCAGGCTATGCTGCGCGCGCTCTCCGGGCGGGAGCACCGCGTATGGAGCGGCGTGTGCATCCGCGAGGGCGAAAAGGTGCTCGCGGAGAGCGAGTGTACCTCCGTCCATTTCCGCGCTCTCACCGACGCGGAGATCCATGCCTATATTGCCACCGGCGAGCCGCTCGACAAGGCGGGCGCTTACGGCTATCAGGGGCTCGCGAGTCTCTTTGTGGAGCGCATCGAGGGCGATTTCTTCAACGTGATGGGACTTCCGGTCTGCCGTACGGGGCAGATGCTCCGCGAATTTGACATTTCTCTTCTCTGATTTTTTTACTCGCGCCCGGGACGTTCCCGGGAGAACAGGGGGTCAAGCCTTGAAAACTTATCTGAAGCAATACGGCGTGCGCATGGCGATCATCATCGTTGTGGCGGCGCTTCTCATAGGCCTTGCCGCGCGCCCGAAGGCGGACGGCAGCTCCGGCGCGGTGCCGGAGGCGGCCAACGCCCTGCGCATCCCCATTCAGGGCGCCGTGGGCTCTGTCGTGGAGTGGATGCGCGGCATTTACGGCTACATCTACCGCTACGATAAGCTGCTCGCGGAGAACGAATCGCTCCGCCGCCAGCTTGCCGAGGCGCAGGAGCAGGTGCGCTCGAGCCAGGACGCGCTTGAGGAGAACACCCGTCTGCGCACGATGCTCGGGTATCTCGAAAAGAACACGACGTTCAAGACCGAAGCCGCCATGATCACCTCGTGGGACGCCTCCAACTGGACGAGCGCCTTTACGATCTCCAAGGGCACGGACAACGGCATTGAGCAGGGCGACTGCGTCATCACCGAGTCCGGCATGCTCGTCGGGCAGGTGTATGAGGTCGGCAAGAACTATGCCTCCGTGCGCACGACGATCGACGTGAACATGGACGCGGGCGTGCTCGTGGGCGAATCGTCCATCGCCGCGATGATCGTCGGCGACTATGCGCTCATGAAGGAGGGCTGCTGCAAGCTCAGCTACTTCACCGACGATGTGACGCTCTTCACCGGCGACAGCGTCGTCACCTCCGGCCGCGGCGGCGCGTTCCCGTCCGGCATCATCGTCGGCACCGTCACGGAGCTGCGCTATCTGTGCGGGAACTGCGGACTATGCAGTGCTTCCTATCGAAAATTCTTCAGCAGGAAGCGTGGCAGATGTCTATGACCTGCTGGTGAAATATGATAATTATATTGTTGGTGAGACATATGTAAAAGTAGACCATGTGCTTCTGGGACTTCCGGACGCAGAGCTTTCCGATATGAAGCTGGACGAGCTCTGGCTGAAGACCCGGCGCGGCGTTTTGTATGCGCTGTATCTCATCGGCGCGCTGCTCGTGCAGAACGTGATATTGAGCCACGTTGCGCTCTTCGGCGTGCGGGCCATGTTTCTGCCCGCGCTCGTCGTGGCGGCGGCGCTCTTTGAAGGCGGCTGGGGCGGCGGGCTGTTCGGTCTGGCCGCGGGCATTCTCTCCGATCTCTTTTTCGGCTCGCAGAGCGTGCTGTTCACCGTTCTCTTCCCCGTGATGGGCTTCATCGCGGGCTTTCTCGGCGATTTTTATCTCAATAAGCGCCTTTTCACTTACTGCATCCTGGGCGCGGCGGCGCTCTTTCTCGCCGCGTTCGCGCAGATGTTCAGTCTGCTCTTCTACGAGGGACAGAGCAGCGCCGCGCTCTGGGTAACGGCGCTTCTGCAGACGCTCTGGAGTCTGCCGTTCCTCTTTCCCTCGTACTATCTCTGCAAAAATTTCCCGTGGCGCTCGTCGCGGGACGTGCCTACGCCGTATAAATAATCTCACCCCCTCCGCATTTTGAAAGGAACTTTCCATGCAGAAAATGGTAAAACCCATCCGGCTCGTTGTGCTCGCCGTCGTCTTTGTGCTGCTGCTCGGCGTTTACTTCGTCGCGCTTTATAAGCTGCAGATCATCGGCGGGCGCGAATACTACGCCGTAGGGGAAACGGAGACGAAAGAAGACATCACCATCGCCGCGGCGCGAGGGAACATTCTCGACCGCTACGGGCGTCTGCTCGTGTCCAACTCGCTCTGCAACAACCTGTCCATCAACGTAACGGAGCTCTTCAGCCAGGACGACCCGAACGCGGTCATTCTCGAGCTGTGCAGCGCCGTGGAGCGCTTCGGCGACACCTATACCGACACGCTGCCCATCACGAAGGCCCCGCCCTTCGAGTTCACCGAGATGGACACGCTGCAGAAGAGCATGCTCGACGCCTGGCTCAAGGCGAACGACATGCCGCTCGACTCCAGCGCCGTGGAGATCCTCGCGGCGATGCGCACGCGCTACAGCGTCGGCAGCGAGTATAACGCCGAGGACGCCCGGCGCATCGTCGGCGTCCGGTACGAGATCAACGACCGCTTCAACATCAACACCACGCCCTACGTTTTCGCCGAGGACGTTTCGATGCCGCTGCTCACCTATCTCATGGAGCAGGACATCCCCGGCTTTGAGCTCTCCTCGTCCTATGTGCGCGAATACAAAACGCAGTACGCCGCCCACCTGCTCGGCTACACCGGCAAGCTGACGGCGGAGGAATGGGCGACCTACGCCAACAAGGACTACTCACTTGACGCCTACGTCGGCAAGGACGGCGTGGAATACGCCTTTGAGGAATATCTCCACGGCGTGGACGGCGAGGCGGAGGTCTACTCCAATCTCGACGGCGTCACGCTCCGCACCAAGTACACCAAGGAGCCGCAGCCCGGCGGGCATGTCTATCTGACGCTGGATATCGGCCTGCAGGAGGTGTGCGAGGAGGCGCTCGCCGCGCACATCGAGTCGATCAACGAAGATCGCGCCCGCATCATTGCGGAAGCCGAAATGTACGGCACCGAGAGCACCGAAATGATCTCCGGCGGCGCGCTGTGCGTCGTGAAGGTCGATACCGGCGAGCCGCTCGCGCTCGTGAGCTATCCGACCTACGACGCCGCCACGATGCTGGAGAATTACGAAACGCTCGTCGCGGACGAGAACGCCCCGCTCTATAACCGCGCGCTCATGGGCGTTTACGCCCCCGGCTCCACGTTCAAGCCCTGCACCGCTACGGCGCTGCTCGCCGAGGGCATCATTTCCCCGACGCGCACGCTGAAGACCGAAGGTCAGTTCACCAAGTACATCGACGACGGCTACGCCCCCGAGTGCTGGATCTACTCGACCTACAAATACACCCACGGCGAGATCAACGTCGTGCAGGCGATCACCTACTCCTGCAACTACTTCTTCTACTATTTCGGCGACGAGCTCGGCATCGACAAGATGGCGTATTACGCCAAGCTCTACGGTCTCGGCGAGCACACCGGCATCGAGCTGCCCGAGGTCACCGGCCAGATGTCCACCCAGAGCTTCAAGGAGCAGTACACCGGTATCTCCTGGTTTCAGGGCGATACGCTGCAGAGCGCCATCGGCCAGTCGTTCACCGAATTCACGCCGCTGCAGATGGCGGAGTATTGCGCAGCCATCGCCAACGGCGGCACGCGCTACAGCGCCTCCATTCTCAAGGAAGTGCGCAGCTACGATTACTCCAAAACGCTCTTCCAGCGCGAAACGGAAGTGCTCAGCAAGCTCGATATCGATCCCGAGATCTTCGGCTACATCCAGTACGGCATGTACGGCGTGCTCTATGACGCCGCGAGCACGCTCAAGGAGCATTGGCTCGACAGCAGCATCGTCGCCGCCGCCAAAACCGGTACGGCGCAGCGCGGCGAAGGTCTCGTCAACAACGCCATGTTCATTCTCTATGCCCCTTACGGAGATAACCCCGAGATCGCCATCGCGATCGCTGTGGAAAAAGGCGGCGCGGGCGCCACGCTCTCGCCGGTCGCGCGAAAGATCGTGGATTATTACTTCACGTTCCAGTCCAGCGCCAACACTGTGGAAAATGCGTATTCTCTGCTGAAATAATCCGAAATTTTCGTTGCAAATAGCGCTTTTTGCGGTTATAATTTAGAAGGTTTTATCTGCCCAAATCATCAAAAATATACGGAGGTGCCAAAGCATGAATATCGCTCTTCTCGCCCATGACGGCAAAAAGGAGCTTATGGTCCAGTTCTGCATTGCCTACTGCGGCATTCTCTCCGGTCACGACATCTGCGCCACGAACACCACGGGCAAGCTCGTTTCCGAGGCGACGGGGCTGCCGGTCACGCTGTATCTGCCCTGCACGCAGGGCGGCGCACAGCAGATCGGCGCGCGCATCGCCTACAACGAGATCGACCTCGTGCTCTTCTTCTGCGATCCGAAGGCCAATACGAAGGACGTGGACGCCATCGCCCGCCTGTGCGACCAGCACAGCATTCCCTTCGCTTCCAACGTCGCCACCGCCGAGGTGCTCGTGCAGGGTCTCCGCCGGGGCGATCTGGACTGGCGCGATATCGTCAACCCGAAGAAAAAATAAAAACACCCTACAACTTTTCCGAGGAATGGATAGCCGGCAGCGGCCAGCTATCCATTCTCTATTCAAAGGAGGATTCCCCCATGGCCCAGATCCGACCGCACACGCTCTCCGGCTTCATGGAGCTTCTGCCGGAAGACCAGAAGAAAATGCAGCGCGTCATGGCGACGCTGCGCGAGAGCTACGCTCTCTACGGCTTCACGCCGCTCGACACGCCCGTCATCGAGAGCGCCGACGTGCTTCTCGCCAAGGGCGGCGGCGAGACCGAAAAACAGATCTACCGCTTCACGAAGGGCGACAGCGATCTTGCCCTCCGCTTTGATCTCACCGTGCCGCTTGCAAAGTACGTCGCGCTGCACGCCAACGAGCTGACATTCCCCTTCCGCCGCTACCAGATCGGCAAGGTCTACCGCGGCGAGCGCGCCCAGCGCGGCCGCTTCCGCGAGTTTTATCAGGCGGATATCGACATCATCGGCGACGGCAAGCTCGACATTATGAACGAGGCCGAGATCCCCGCCGTCATTTACCGCACGTTCAACGCGCTCGGACTCAAAAACTTCCGCATCCGCGTGAACAACCGCAAGGTCCTGAACGGCTTTTTCGCTCTGCTCGGGCTGACGGAGAAATCCGGCGACGTGATGCGCACGATCGATAAGCTCGACAAGATTGGCCCCGACAAGGTCCGCGCCGTGCTCACGGACGAGTTCGCCGTCGAGCCGGAGACCGCGGATAAGGCCCTTGAGTTCATCTCCGTGCCCGGTACGAGCGCGGATAAGCTCGCCTTCCTGCGCCGGTACGAGGGGAAGAACGAGACGTTCGATCTCGGTCTGCACGAGCTCGCCACCGTCGTGGAGTACGTCGGCTCGTTCGGCGTTCCGGCGGAGAATTTTGAGATCGATCTCACGATCGCGCGCGGGCTCGACTACTACACCGGCACGGTGTACGAGACCGTGATGACCGACCATCCGGAGATCGGCTCGGTCTGCTCCGGCGGACGGTACGACAATCTCGCCGGGTACTACACCGACCGCACGCTCCCCGGCGTCGGCATCTCCATCGGCGTGACGCGCCTTTTCTATGTGCTGCAGGAGCAGGACATGCTCTCCAAGGACATCCTCACCGCCCCCGCCGAGGCCGTTGTTATCCCGATGGACACAGACTGCATGGCGTTTGCCGTGGAGACCGCAACGGCGCTGCGCGCCGAGGGCGTCAAAACGCAGATCTATTTTGAAAACCGCAAGTTCAAGCAGAAGATCGGCTTTGCGGATAAATCCGGCATTCCGTTCGCGCTCATCATCGGCGGCGACGAGGCCGCCGCGGGCGTCGTATCGCTCAAGGACATGGCCGCGGGCACGCAGGAAAAGCTCACCCCGGCGGAAGCCGCGGTGAAGATCAACGCCGCGCTCGCGCCGCGCCGCAGGGCGCAGGCCATCCGCGGATAAGCGTTCCCGATTCGATTTTTAAGAAAGGCGGCGGGGATATGGTTGCGAAAATACGCTCGCTCGGCTTGCAGGGCATCGGCGGCTATGAAGTCTCGGCGGAGATCTTTCTCTCCGGCGGGCTGCCGCAGTTTGACCTTGTCGGCCTGCCCGACGCCGCCGTGAAGGAGGCGCGCGAGCGCGTGCGCGCCTCGGTGAAGAATTGCGGTCTCGACTTTCCCGTCAGCCGCGTCACCGTGAATCTCGCGCCCGCCGACCGGAAAAAGGCCGGCACCGTATACGATCTCCCGATCCTGCTCGGCATCCTCATCGCCTCCGGGCAGGCCAGGCCTCTGCCGCCGGACGCCGCCGTGATCGGCGAGCTCTCCCTCTCGGGCGAGGTGCGTCCGGTGCGCGGCGCGCTCCCGATGGCGCTCGCCGCGGAAAAGGCGGGCATCCGGGAGCTGTACGTCCCCGCGGGCAACGCGCGCGAGGCGGCGTACGCCGACCATCTCACCGTCTATCCCGTACATACCGTTCCGGAGCTTTTGGCGCATCTCGCGGGCGAGAAGAAGATCACTCCCGCCGAGCCGCCCATGCCGAGCGAGGAAGAGCTGCTCTTCCCCGACTATGCCGAGGTGAAGGGACAGGAAAACGTCAAGCGCGCGCTCGAAGTCGCCGCCGCGGGCGGGCACAACGTGCTCATGGTCGGCCCGCCGGGTTCGGGCAAATCGATGCTCGCCAAGCGTCTCCCCGGCATACTGCCGGACATGAGCCGCGAGGAGACGATGGAATCCACCGGTATCTGGAGCGTCTGCGGTCTGACGGACGAAAAGCGCCCCATACTGCGCCAGCGCCCCTTCCGCGCGCCGCACCACACGCTCTCCGCCGCCGCGATGGCGGGCGGAGCGCAGCTCCAGCCGGGCGAGGTATCGCTCGCGCACAACGGCGTGCTGTTTCTCGACGAGCTGCCCGAATACCACCGGGACGTGCTCGAGGTCATGCGTCAGCCGCTCGAGGACGGCGTCGTGACCGTTTCGCGCGCCGCCGGGACCGCGGTATACCCCAGCCGGTTCATGCTCGTGTGCGCGATGAACCCATGCAAGTGCGGCTGGTACGGACAGCCGGGCGGCCGCTGCCGGTGCAGCGAAAAGTCCGTCCGCGCCTACCACGCCAAGCTCTCCGGCCCGCTCATGGACCGGATCGACATCATTGTAGAAGTCCCCGCGCTCGCCTACGATGAGCTGCGCCGCCGTCCGGACGGCGAGAGCTCCGAAACCATCCGGCAGCGCGTCAACCGCGCGCGGGAGGTACAGCGAAAGCGCTTTTCCTCCGGCACGGTGTCCAACGCCAGCATGTCCCCGCGCGATATGGAGCGGTACTGCTCTCTCACGCCCGAGGGCGACGCGCTCATGAAGGACGCCTTCCACGCGCTCGGTCTCACGGCGCGAAGCTACGACCGCATACTCCGCGTCGCGCGCACGATCGCCGATCTTGCCGGGGCAAAGGACATTGCGCCCGAGCACATCGCCGAGGCCGTGCAGTACCGTACCTACGATTTTCTCATCTCTTCCTCCCCGGAGGTCACGCCATGAACCGATTCGATGCCGTCCTGTTCGATCTGGACGGAACGCTCTTATATACGCTTGCCGACATTGCCGCGGCCGTCAACGGCGCGCTGCGCGAAATGCGCCGCCCGGAGCGGACGGTCACGGAGATCCGCTCCATGGTCGGCAACGGCGCGAAAATGCTCATCACCCGCGCGCTCGGCCCGGGGCAGGAAGCGCTCGTTGACGATACGCTCGCTGTCTACGCCAGGCTCTACGCCGCCCACGCACAGGAGCATGTGACGCCCTACGCGGGCATTCCGGAGCTTCTGGACGCGCTGCATGAACGCGGCATCCGCACCGCGTGCGTCACGAACAAGGACCACACCGACGCCGCGCCGATGCTGCAAAAGTTTTTCGGCGAAAGAATTTCCCACGTTGAAGGCCGGAAGCCGGGCCGCCCCACAAAGCCAGCGCCCGACGCGGTGTACGATGCGCTCAAAGCGCTCGGCGCCGATCCGTCCCGCGCGCTCTATGTCGGCGATTCCGGCGTGGACAGCGAAACGGCGAAAAATGCCTCGCTTCCCTGCGTCCTCTGCGACTGGGGATACTGGGACCGCGACAGATTAGAGAACTGCGCCGCGCTGGGGATCATAAGTGCCCCGGCGGAGCTATTACAATATGTGTGAGGTCAATATGCAGGACATCATTCTTCTCAAGCAGGGCGAGATCGTCCTCAAGGGTCTGAACAAGAAATACTTTGAGCAGAAGCTCATCTCCAACGTGAAGCGCCGTCTGCGCTCGCTCGGCGAGTTTGACGTAACGTGCACGCAGTCCACGATCTATGTGGAGCCGAAGTCGGACGACATCGATATGGACGAAACGCAGCAGGCCATGACGAAGGTGTTCGGCATCGCCGCCGTGGTGCGTGCCGCCGCGTGCGGCAAAACGCCCGAGGCGATGGCGCAGAAAGCCATCGAGTACATGGCCGAGGCCATGCGCGAAGCCGGGAGCTTCAAGGTCGAAACGCGCCGCGCGGACAAGGCCTTTCCGATGACCTCCATCGAAGTCAGCCAGTACGTCGGCGGCGAGCTTGCCGAGGCGTTCCCGGAAACCGCCGTGGACGTTCACAACCCCGAGCTCACCGTGCACGTGGAGGTGCGCGAGCGCGCCGCCTACATCCACCGCCCCCCGCTGCCCGGCGCGGGCGGTCTGCCCGTCGGCTGCGGCGGCACGGCGGTAACGCTGCTCTCCGGCGGCATCGATTCGCCGGTATCGACGTATATGATCGCCAAGCGCGGCGTACATATGATCCCGGTGCATTTCTTCTCGTTCCCGTACACCTCGGAGCTGGCCAAGCAGAAGGTGCTCGATCTTGCCAAGGAGCTCACCGCCTACTGCGGGCGGCTCACCGTGGAGGTCGTGCCGTTCACGCACATCCAGACCGAGATCCGCGACAAGTGCCCCGAGGAATATTTCACGCTCATCATGCGCCGGTTTATGATGCGCATCGCGCAGGAGGTCGCCGACCGAAACGGCGCCAAGGCGCTCGTCACGGGCGAAAATCTCGGTCAGGTCGCCTCGCAGACGATGGAGGCCCTGCGCGTGACGGAGGACGTGGTCG
>ERZ857882.5218-NODE-5218-length-10421-cov-2.964885_pt1 | contig 10421 bp, 8 predicted proteins | sample MGYA00519697_ERZ857882 | MGnify/ENA primary metagenome ERZ857882 (study PRJEB31778, sample SAMEA3449373) | human gut metagenome | biome: human gut; feature: human-associated habitat; material: faeces | place: United Kingdom | collected 2010/2012 ... | reverse complement strand
AGCATTTAAAGATAACGAATACAATAATTTTTTATAAAAAATTGAAGGCTTCTATAAAAAGCCTTCATCTATATAAAACACACCCTAAGGTATGGGGCGTGCCCCAATATATCTTATATTAACAATAAAACAAATTGCTATTAAAATTATTTCTATTGTCAATATTATATTTTTTATAATTTTCATTTTCTTGTCCTACTTTTATTAATATTTAAAGAAGTATCCCTCTCTACTATTGTCAATTTTTTCTTTTATTGTATAATTTTTTACACCCAAATCATCTAAAGTATAAAGTGCTCCTTGAACTCCACTATGATTTAATTCTATTTCAACATTATCTGTTGATCTATAATATTCTAAAAATTCATTTAATCTATTTCCTACATATTGGTCATTATTTCTAGTACTTTTTGTATTTACATATAAAACAATAAATGCATTTGCAAACATAATAAGTGCAATTATTATTCCAATTACAAATTCTATTTTTTTATTTTTATCCCACAATAAATAAGCAAGCGTTAATATTGGTACTGAATAAAAATATGGTATATATCTAGCCCAGTAATTTCCATCTAATGCTAATATTAAAACAGCAGTAACTCCTAATATTAATAAATATGGCACTAATAAATTCCAATTTTTATTTTTAATAAATTTTACCACTATATATATAGTCGCAATTATTGAAATAATAAATATTCCACTAAATAATGGTCCGAAACCACCAACTCTAATGTCTGGTATAGAATAATTTGATATTTCTCCATCCATTATTGTAAATGGTATTTTCAATGTTGGTTGTACATTTTCACTAGAGTAAGATGGAGAAACATTTTCTCCCTTTGAAAACATTGATATTAAAAAGATTTGTAGATGATTTTTATCACTAAAAGATGTAGGTTGTTCTTTTAATACCATATTATCAACATGTCCTTTTCCTGATAATGGATATAATGGATGTCCATGATCTATCATATTTCTTGTATATGATGAAAATCCAACAATTCCAATAGCCACAACAACAGTAACTATATAAAATATTGTATATTTTTTAAATTCTTCAAAAAATTGTTCTTTACCTTGTTTAAATGCTTTTATTAGCCAATATACATAAAATACGAAACAGAATATTCCAGCAAAAGCAAGACCTGTAAATTTAATATTTATACACAATATTATGTTACACGCTAATAAAAGTAAATTCTCTCTTTCATTTTCATTAGTTCTAGTACTTTGAACAATTAAACTATATATTATAAGCAATGTAGTAATTAATAATGCTCCATCTACATAATAATTAAATATTTGTACAGCCGTTATAGCATTAAATGGTACCAAAATAGCTATTGCTAAACTTGTAAATAAGTTTCTTTTTTTGTCTTTATACAAATATGAAAATAATATTCCAAATGCTATATACATAAGTATTACAGTATATCCTTTTCCTGTTTCCATATTTCCTGTAAAAGCATATATAACTGCTGCATATATTTCTGTTCCTTTAGCATAATGGTCTATCCATAAAGTATTTATATTATCTTCTGAAGTATCAAATGGATTTCCATTTTCTTTTTTTCTGTCTTTACTATCTTCATAATCAGGGTTCCATCCATTTTTTAAACTTCCAATTGCTAATTTATGATATGTATTTCCATCAGCTGTAGTATCATATACCTTTCCTTCTATTAATGTAGTTACAGATAATATTATTAATCCTATAACAATAGCTGTTGAATTTATTTTAATATCATCTTTTTTATAAAACAATAATGTAGCTATTATAGTAATTATTGTAATTATTGGTAGATGCCACTTCGTAATAGTTACACCAACAAAAAATAATAATGTTGTTATTACTAATATTAATGTTATTTCCATTAATAGAAATATTGCTGATTTTTTTATTACCTCAGTAATTTTATCTTTCATTTTTTATTCTTCCTTCCTCAAGATATAAATTTTATTATAATTGCTCTGCAAAGCCTTTCTGTAGTTTATTAAATATTAAATATCCAATAATGCAAAGTGCTACAGATATTATAATCAAAATAAATAATGGCTGGATATTTATCATTGTTTGATTATAAAAAATATCTCTATAAGCTTCAATTATATATGTCATAGGATTCAAATTTAAAATCCATTTTAGATTATCTGGTATAACATTTGCAGAATATACAATTGGAGTTGCATAAAAGAATAATTGTAATGCTACTCCTATTAAGTGTTGTAAATCCCTTACATATACTGATATACTTGATACTATAAGTGAAATTCCAATTAACAATATATATTGTGCAATTAGTACTAATGGATAAAATACAATATATTTACTAAGTCCAACTCCACCAAATATTACAAAAGCAATAATTATAATTGTAGATATTAGAAAATTAACTGCTTCACTTGTAACAATTGATATTGGTAATATTTCTCTTGGGAAATATACTTTCTTTAATAAATTTCCATTTTCAACCATTGTAAACGCTGCTCTACTAATTGTAGAGGAAAAGAACGTCCATGGTATTAACCCACAACAAATAAAAATTGCATAATTTTCTTGTGGATTTTTTAATATAATTTGAAACACAATTGCATATACTGCTATTTGCAATAATGGATTTAAAAATGACCATAATACACCTAAAAAAGAATTTTTATATTTCCCTCTTATTTCTTTTTTTACATTAGTTTTTAATAATTCTCTGTAATTATATAAATCTTTAAATACCTTTTTCATTTTAACTCCTTCAGTTTTTTATATGATTTTTCTTATTTTTTCTTTAATACCTGTATTTTTAATTAATTTTGTAACACCTATTGCTTGCAAAAACTTTATAAATCCTCTATATACAGGATTTTTCCATAGTTTACCTTTTATCATTGAAATTTTATAGTTTCTAACACTTGCCATTTCAAAATCATTTCCACCTTCTTGTGGGAAATAATTTCTTCTGTCTACCTGATTATATAAAACTATATATTGTTTATATAAGTCTTTATTAGATACACATAAAGGATTTATTGAAGTTCCATTTTTAGCAAAATTTTCAAATTCTTTTTCAAATGTTTTAACCATATTATTAACTGTAAATCCATTTAATATCTTTTCTCTACAATTATCTTTTATCTTTGAATCCTTTAATACTTCCTCTAATGCATTTGCATATCTTTCTATTTCCTCTGACGAATAATTTCTATTGTACATTCCATTTTTTGCGGTTTGAATATTTTGAACTACTCTACCACAAGTATCATCTACTAATTCTTTCTGTCCACCTACATCTGCTGTAACTACAGGTGTTCCCATAGACAATGATTCATAAGTAGTAATTGTTAATCCTTCTACTAAAGAGCATATAACACTTACATCTGCAACTTTATAAAATGGCTTTACATTACTTTGCATTCCGAAAAAAATCACATTATCAGTAATTCCATCTTTTTGTGCAGTTTTTTTCATTTCTGCCAAAACTGGACCATCACCTACTACCATCAAAATAATATTAGGATCCTTTTCTAACATTTTTTTAAGCACTTTTAGGATAAATATTGGTCGTTTTTCTTCTGATATTCTACATAAAAACAAGATTGCTTTCTTTCCTTTTATTTTTTCTAATTGATTTGCCAAGTCTTTGTTACTTTTTATATCAACTTTTTCACTATCAAATTCTTTTTCATCAACACCAATATATACTGTTTCTACATTGTCTATAGTTCTGCCCAAGTCCTCTTTCATTATTTTTCTCAATATTTTTGTACATGTATATGTTTTATCTAAAAATCCATCTATTGCAACTGAATCTCTTGGATATTCACCATTTCTCCAACCCCAGTTAACACTATGTAAATAGTCAGTAAAGACAACTTCAGGAAATTCAGATTTTAACCAAGGTATAGCATAAAAGCCAAAATAACTACTTGATTGCATTACTATATCTATATTTCTTGATTTTATTAAATAATGTATAAATGCTGGCCAATCTTGTCTATTTAAAAAGCTTGTTAAGTCAAATACTTCTGCATATTTTTCAAATTTTTGTCTCCAAACATATTCTGAGTATTCTGTTGTAACAATTGTGATATCAAATTTATTTTTATCTAATCTTTCAATTAAATCCAAATTAAATTTATCAGCTCCTCCAACTTTAAACCAAGGAAATAAGAATAATAATCTTATTTTTTCACCTTTATTGTTAATTGGTTTACGATTCCAGTCAAATACATATGGGTATGAATCATAATTACATTTTGTAGTTGTCGGAAATTGTACAGCATATACTTCATTTTCAATTTTTTGTGCTTGTTTTTCTATTTCTTTTCTTGCATGTTCATCTCTTTTTTTATCATTATTAATTGAGTCTAATATTCCGCCTTCTTTTTTCTTTCTATACCAAAATCCATAATAATTCATTCTTATTGGAAAATATCCTTTTTCAAGCATTCTAAGCCATAAATGCCAGTCTTCGTGTACATCATTATCTACAACTCCATATCCTCCAACATCAAGTAATACCTCTTTTTTTATCAATGAACAAACAGGAATAATATTTTCTTTTTTTTCTACACTACAATCAAAAATTTTTCTCCACAAAAATTCTTGTCCATCAAAATTAACCAAATCTGCATATACCCAAGATGCTTTTGGATTAGTTTTCAATGTCCAATAACAACATTCTAACATAGTTCTGTCTATTACATCATCCGCATCTAATATGAATAACAAATCACAATTAGATTTTGCAATTGCTGTATCTCTTGCCAAAATCCTTCCTTGATTTTTTTCATTATAAACTTTTATTCTACAATCTAGTTTTTCAATTTCTTTTAATGTTTCTTCTGTCCCTTCTTCTGTACTTCCATCATTTATAATTATCCATTCCCAATATGGAAAAGTTTGATTTATTATAGAATTTGCTGTCTGTCTTATATAATTTTTACAATTATAATACCCTGTTATTATACTTATTAATGGTTTTCCATCATTAATCGATTTATTTTTTAATATTTCTTTTCCGGGAACCATACTGTAATCAAAATATTTTTCTTCTTCGTTCATTAATTATACTCTCCTTTATTTTGTCTCTTTTATATATTCATCTACAACTTCCTCTGTGTTGCCATCCATTTTTATTTTACCATCTTTAAGCCATACTGCTCTATCACATAATCTTTTTACAGATTCCATACTGTGCGTAACAAATACCATAGTTTTTCCTTCATTTTTAAGTTCTAGCATTTTATTAAAGCATTTATTTTGGAAGTGTTCGTCTCCAACAGATAAAATTTCATCAATCAGTAAAATATCTGCATCAACATTTATTGCTACAGAAAATGCTAACCTCATATACATTCCTGATGAATATGTTCTTACTGGATTATCTATAAAATCCCTTAATTCAGAAAAATCTATTATATCTTCTAATCTATCATCTATCTCTTTTCTAGTTAATCCAAATATAGATGCATTAAAATATATATTTTCTCTTCCAGAAAAATCAGGATGAAATCCAGCTCCCAATTCTAATAAAGATGTTAATTTTCCTTTTGTTTCTATTTTTCCCTTATTGGGATATATTATTTTTGTCATTAATTTTAGTAAAGTAGATTTTCCACTTCCATTTGTTCCAATTAACGCTACTACTTCACCTTTTTTTACTGTTAAGTTAATGCCTTTTAAAACTTCTCTTTTTTCTTTTCTATTTCTACTAAACAAAAATAATAATTTTTCTTTAATAGTGTTTGCCTTGTCTAAATACACATTAAATGTTTTATATACATTATCTACCACAATGCTATATTCTTCATTATTTTTTTTCATTTTAAGTCATTTTCCTTTCTAATTTTTCTAATTATATCATAAAATTATAATTTGTAAACATTTGTTGTATTTATTTTTTATGTTTTGCACTCTTTTTTTTAGTGAAAAATTTTATTATAACTATTAAAACAATAAATATTACTGCTATTACCACAATCATTTTTTTATTTAAATCTATTTTATTATTTTCTTCTTGATTTTCAATTTCATTAATTATAGCTTTATCTGTAAGAGTCGTTTGCATATCATTTATTGTAGAATTTTCATCAACATTTGTAACGGTACTAGAATTATCGTCTTGCGTTATTTTTATTATATATGTCCTTACCGTTCCAGACTCTGCAGTAACATCAATTCTAAATTTATTTTGATTCTTATTTATTTTTATATTTCCAGTTCCTGTTACAGTTGCCTTGCTATCATCTGCTATTGCTTTTATATTGATTTCACTTTCTTTTATTTTCTTATTTAAAGTATATTCTAGGGTTTGTTTATCAAATTCAGGTGATAGCTCATATCCTTCCACACTTAAACTTGACAAATAATTATTGTTTGATTTTAATGTATCAAACTTCTTATTTTGTTCTTGTTCCATTTTTTCTGTTTGATTTCTCGCATCGCCATCAGTAAAGTCAGCAAAACTTCCATATACATTATAAAAGTTTATATAAAAAATTGTTGTTATACAAAATACAATTAAAAATTTTATAATTTTTTTCATGTTAATCATTCCCTTCTACATACAAAAAATAGGTCGGAAAAGAATTGAATTTCACTCTAATTTTCCAACCTTTTTTCCATTTATTTTAAGTATTTTATAGGCATAAATGCCTGTCTACCATCTGATAATTGAATCCTGCACCAATCATATCCATCTATATTATTATATCTTCCTTTATCAATTACCCTTACCTCTGTTCCATCTGATAATGCCGTTATTTGGTCTAAGTAGATACTTGGTCCTACTCTTATTTTACAACCACTTCCATCATTTGTTTTAACTTTTGCAGTATAATAACAATTTGTAACATCATTAACAACACTCAAATATGTTCCTGACATATAACCTATTACTCCATCCTCAGTTATTACTTTTTGCCAATTGCTATTAATTCCCCTCTGCACTGATAAAATAACAGTTCCTTGTGGTATTAATCTTAATTGTTTAGAACTTGTATTTGCACTTTCTCTTAAATACAATCCACCATTTGCAGTAACCTTTACATTAATTGGTGATATTTCTGAGTTATTTACTGGCATTGCATATGCTGTTGTATTCATTTTTTCATATACTGGTATTATAAATGTAAAGTTAGCGTCTGTTTTTCCTGTATTAGCATACATTGATTTTAATGTTCTTGCTTCACTATATGCTCCCATTAAATTTTGCATATATTGATGTTCATATAATGCTGTTCCATTTCGAGTATCTATATCAAATTTATTTTGATATAATGTGTTTTGATAATTTTCTAACCAGTTCTTTTTGCAAAAATCAATTCCACCTTCAAGCGCTTTTTCCATCGTGTCCCACCCATAAGATTTTGCTGTTGCTAATGCATTTTTATATATTTCCGTCCAACCATTTCCTGATGCACCTATATTAAATGGATTATAGTATGTTTTTCCATCCCCTCCATTCATTCCTTTTCCTATAGTTGTACCAGCATTGCCTTGTTCTTGCAACAATCTAGCTACTATGTAATATGAATTTACATTTTTATTTCTACACGCTGTGTCTATATCATTAGCATAATTTTGTAAAAATGTGCCACTCACTTTACTTTTTACTCCTTCTAAAGAGCATACACCATTTAAATAACTATTTAAATTTTGAAATTGAAATACATTTGTTTCATCTAAGAAGTTTCTCGAATCCATATAATATGCTATTGCTTTTTCTGATGCACAATACCATCCACTATCATATAAAGTTGTTCCACATACTGAGCATATCCATTCTCCACCATATGAAGTTGGTACTAGATTTCTTGAATGTACTCTATATTCTCCCGCAACAACATTATCAAATTTTAAACCTGTATATAATAATTCAAAATTCCAATTTGGATGTTTATCAATTAAGTCTTGTATTTTTTCTTTATATCCAGGATATTTTGTCTCATCTATATTTATATTGTTTTTAGATTCAACAAAAACAAACTTTTGTGCTTTTGTTCCGTTTCCACTATACATTTGAATATTTCTGTTATTACCAGCAATACCATCTTTTACATCCATATATAAATTATTGCATTTAGAAACAATTGAATATGTACCATCACTATTTTTTGCAATTATCCATTTTTGTGCGTCTGAATTGTTTGATGAATATTGTTGTACATTTGTACCATTTGTTTTTCCAGCATTTGAAACATCCAAAACTCTACCAGAGTGTGCAGCCGTTATAGAATAATATCCATCACCTAAATATTTTACTTTAAATCTTTGTTGACCTACTGTAGAATCTTGGTATAATTGTAAATTACCATAATTCTGAGTTGATCCCCAAGCTATATCAAATACATATTTTGTATTTAATGATGATTTTACACGGTGGATGCAGGGGGAAGCCGCAGAAAAGATGCATGTCTATTATGAGAATCATCAGGAAAAGCGAAGCCTGGCCAGATGGCTTGGAAAGATTGATTACTCGAATATTTCTGTAGAATTTAGAAAGACATTAATGGATTATTATATGGAAGTCGGCATGATGGAGGAGGCTTTCTTTGGAATCGAATTATATGGATGTGATATAATGGGTTCCGCAAAGATTCTCCGTCTGGCATCCTTTGGTGCACAATATTATCAGGGAAAGAAGGATGAGGAAACACTTTCCTTAGCGTATGCGGCATTTATTCGAAAGAAGTGTAACAAAGATACACTGACGTATCTGATGAAGCATTTTCAGGGTGAAACAGCAGTGCTTTTGGATATTTGGGAAAGAGGCAGGCGCTTTGGCCTTGAAACGGCTGATTTTGAGCGAAAGGTTCTTGAACAGGTCATGTTTACTGGTAATGATACAGAAGGTGTATTTCCGGTATTTGAATCGTTCTATCAGACTAATGAGGGAGATGATCTGATTGACCGTTATCTGGAATATGCATCGATGAAAGAATTAGAAAGTTCCATGGAGCTGAATGATTTTATGCATATGGCAATTGGTCAGGAGATTGTAAATGGCCGCATGGAAAACCGACATTCCAGAATTCATTTCCTGTATTATTTTGCCGGAAGAGAAGAATGGTACGATACCATTAAAGATACGGCAGTATACATTATAGAAGGCTTTTTGCAGGAAAAGTTTTATCTTCCGATTTACCATGCGTATGCACAGTGGGTTCATTTTCCAATCTATTACAGAGAATTGACATTCCTGACATATAGAGGACGTGCAGGGCAGCATGTTATATTGAATTATCAGATTGATGGTGAACAATATTCTTTCCGTAATCTGAATTTGGAAGAAGTTCTTCCGGGAATGTATGTCTGTCATATGAATTTCTTCCAGAGAGATCATGTAAAGTATCGTCTAGAAGCAGACGGAAAGCTAGTTGCGGATGAGAATGCCCTGGAATTTGAAACATTTGAATATGAAGATGGAGAGGAAAGCCGTTTCTTTACATTGAATTATTTAGATACGGAAGAAGCATCACTGCCAGAGTTAAAAGAATATCTTTTAAAAACTTTTTTTGCAGACCAGTGTATGAAGCTTTTGTAGATAAACCAGTGTATAGTGGTTCAGAAAAACAGATTGAGAGGTTTATAATATAAATGGAAGAACTGGATACAAAAAAATATGCGGGAATTGATCTGGGGAAAACTTCTGTACAGTTTAGCATATACAGGGAAGGACAAGAAGAAATGTCCGAAGAAAGTTTCCCAATAGCAAAAGAGCAGCAAGAGGCATATATAGAGACAGGAATCCATCTGGTGGAAGAGTATACGAAGGAAAAAGAATATCAATGGTCTGATTATCAGGCGGTTCATTTTTCCATGCAAGATCCATCCGAAGAAAACAGAGATAAATTAAAAGAAAGTGTAAGTGAAGAGTTTTTAAAGTTTCATACAGTAAAGATCATCACACATTTCAGAGCATTTGCAGAATATGTATTCCATCAGGAACGAATTATGTGGGATCGCAATACACTTTTATTAGATTATCATGATAACCAGCTGAGTTATGTATTGATCGATCAGATACGCCGTTCAAGACAGAAGGCCTATCGGGCAGTAGAAAAACAGATTGATCTTAATGAATATCGGGTAGTGGAAGGAACACCAGAACAGGATGCGAATTTTGGACAGATGGTGAAGCGTTTTCTTGTAAAGACCCCGGCAAATATTATTTTCCTTACAGGAAGTGGATTTGAGGGAAACTGGATGAAAAAGACACTTACCTATCTGTGTGCAGGAAGAAGCGTATTTTTAGGACAGAATCTTTATGCTAACGGAGCCTGTCTTCTGGGAATCCACCCGATCGAGCTTATGGATGAGGGAATGATTCTCATGGATGGACCGGATATGGTCTACCATACGGTGGGAGTGATTACAACAGAGGCAGGGAAGCCGCAGTATGTACCGATAACATCCATAG
>ERZ857882.5216-NODE-5216-length-10422-cov-4.344265_pt1 | contig 10422 bp, 6 predicted proteins | sample MGYA00519697_ERZ857882 | MGnify/ENA primary metagenome ERZ857882 (study PRJEB31778, sample SAMEA3449373) | human gut metagenome | biome: human gut; feature: human-associated habitat; material: faeces | place: United Kingdom | collected 2010/2012 ... | reverse complement strand
CAGTACATGTTCGGCGCAGATATGCTGGTTGCGCCTGTGGTTTATGAAAACGCCTGGGAACGGGAGGTATACCTGCCGGAAGGAACGGTATGGACCCTGATTTATGACGGAACGAAGTATGAGGGAGGCAGGACGGTAAAGGTGCCGGCGGATATCAGCCGGATACCTGTATTCCTTCGGGAGGACAGACACGCGGAGTGGATAGGGGAAATTTGATGCTTGGCATCTGCCGTACGGAGCAGGGGGAATATCACGGTAATCGTTCCGGCAGGTCAGGACTGTCTGAACGGTTGCCTGTCATGAAAGGAAAACAGACATGGGAGTGGATTTTGCAGAAAAAAAAGCCCGGATTATGGTATATACCCGGGAAACGACGGCGGAGGAATACCCGGACGGGCTGGCGCGGAGCATCCATCTTGCCTATAGCTTAGATGGGAAAAACTATGAGGCCATGAACGGAAATTACGGGATTTTGTTCGCCAAAGCAGTTTTGAGCGAAGAAGATACCATCTGTCCCAAAGGGGTAAGGGATCCCCGGGTTCTTTCTCTGCCGCAGGGAGGCTTTGTCATTGCGGCCGTCCGGGTCAATGAGGATGGAAGCGCAGATGGGGAAAGCGAAGGGAAGCTGCTGTATTGGACCACTGCGGATTTTAAGGAGTTTAAAGAACTGGGGCTGCTGGACTGCGGGCAGGCGGAGCTTTCCGGGCTTCCCTGTGTGGCATCGCTCCGGGAGGCGTCTGCGGACTCGCTGACGGCTTTTGACGGAAAACTTCCGGAAGGTGCCGTGGCAGGAAATGCGGTGGAGGTAAGCCGCAGCCTGTGCGACAGGGCGGCCCTTCACTGGAGCAGGCTTTCTTCCGTTGCCGTGCATGTGCCGGATAAGATACCGGCACATGATGCGAAAGCTGTGGAAAAGATAAAGGCGACCGTTGTGTATTCGGATGGTTCTACCGCACAGAAACGTGTCCGCTGGGATGTGGGGAAAATTGATTTCGGCAGGAAGGGAACCTGCCGGATTGCCGGAACTGTAATAAATGAGCAGTATGCCTTTCCCCTTGCCTGCGGATTCGGGGATCCGGTAGTTTTCCCGTGGGAAGGCCGGTACTATTATATATCAACGAATGACAACCTGAATGATGTGGGCTTCTATGTGAGGGAAGCCGGGAATGTGGCTGACCTTTTTAAAGAGGATGTGAAACAGCACCTGATTCTCGATCTGGATGAGGAACGGGGACTGGTCCAGACCTTCTGGGCGCCGGAATTCCATGTGATTGGCGGAGAGCTTTACATACTGTTTGCGGTAAGCGGCACACAATGGGGGCCGCAGTGCCACCTCATGAAGCTGAAAAAAGGCGGCAGCCTGACGGATGCGGGCAGCTGGGAGGATCCGATCCGGATCCGGAGAAAGGACGGAAGCTGGCTGGCGCAGGACGGTATCACGCTGGACATGACCTATCTGAAATCGGGAGACTGTTCCTATATGGTCTGGTCCTACCGAAGGGGAATCGGCACCGAATATGATTCGGGATCCATGCTGTATATTGCCCGGGTGGATGAAACAGAACCCTGGCGGCTTACAAGCGATCCCGTCCTGCTCACCCGCCCTCTTTATGGCTGGGAGAATGTGAGCCATACCATCAACAACGAAGGGCCTTATGCCTTTACTGCCAACGGCAGAATCTATCTGACCTATTCCGGAGGCGCGGCCAACGGTTACACCTATGTGTTGGGTCTGCTTACGGCGGAAGACGGAGCCGATCTGCTGGATAAATCGGCATGGCACAAACGCGGCACCCCGGTTTTATCCTTTTATTCCGTAGAGGGAGAATACGGTCCCGGCCATAATTCCTTTTTTGCGGACTCCGAAGGGAATCTGATGATCGCATACCATGCGGAAACATCTCCGGACAGTACTCTCCGCTGCGACGGCATCAGGCGGGTGCATTTTGACATAAACGGCGAGCCGGTGTTTGATATGTCTGCAGAACGGGATCTGGCTCCCGGCCTTGCGCGTGTGGAAATGGATGTGGAGGTGTGCTGAAGCACAGATAGAACAGACAGTAAGAAGGGGGGATAAGCTTGCATATCACAGAAGGGAAAACAGATTGTCTGCCGGAAGAAACCGGTTATCATTCCGGACGTATCCTTGCTTTAGATGAGCATTTTGCCCGGATGATGGAAAGAGGGGAAATAGAGGGCGCCGCCTACTGTATTTCAAAAAACGGGAAAGTGATTGCGGAAAAGGGGATGGGGCTGGCCCATTATTATGATCATAATGATTCCATGCGGCCGGATACGATACATGGAATCGCATCCATTACCAAAACCTTTACGGCAGCAGCTTTGATGAAGCTGGTGGAAGATGGTTATACCAGGCTTGATGTGAAGGTAGGGGATATTCTGCCCCAGTTTGCCAGAGAGCCGTTCGACGGGATTAATCTGTTTCATTTGCTGACCCATACTTCGGGGCTTCAGCCGGATGCGGGATGTTTTCCGAATCCCTATTTTGCCCCGGTATGGAGATATATGGAGGAAGCGGCAAAAGAATGGAAGCCGGGAGAAGAATTTGACTGGCTTACGCCTTCCATGTCCTGCGGCATGAGAAGAAAACCGGGAGAAGAATGGCAGTATTGCAGTTATGGTTTTGTTGTGCTGGGGGCAGTGATAGAAAAAATCAGCGGAGTAATGGCGGAAAAATACATTCATGATAATATCCTTTCCCCGTTGGGAATGAAGGACACTTTCTTTCTGCCGGCGGATTCGGAGAGACTGAAAAGAATCCATGTGACTGACGAAGAGGATAAAGAATATATAAAAAGTGCGGTAAAAGGGGAAAAACAATGTTTATCGTCCTGGAAGGATTACATTCCCAATACGGGAGGCGGGCTTTTTGCCACACCGGGAGATTTGATCCGTTTCGCAAATATGATGCTCGGAATGGGACAGCTTGACGGAAAAAGGATTCTGGGAAGAAAAACGGTGGAAAAGATGACTTCTTCTGTTCTTGCCCATACTCCGGATTACTGCTGGGGTGCACAAGAACCGGACAGGAAATACGGGATAGGTTTTGACAGAAGAGAAGGGCCAGGTTTTCTTTATTCGAAAGGCACCTATATGCATGAAGGGGCAGGCTCCTGTTCTCTGGTGATTGATCCGGCGGAACAGCTTGCTGCGGCATGGTTTGTTCCGTTCCGTCCCGGAGAGTGGTATGCGGATGGGTTGTGGAATGTGAGCAATATTATCTGGTCGGGGCTGATATAAACAGGTTTGTTAAAGAAGAGGAGAATCGTATGATGCAGGAAAAAAAGTATACTGTTGAAAAAGATACAAAAATACCGTTCCATAATAATGTGGCCTACTGCATAGGAACAGGACGCATGGGGCTTGCCCTGCAGAAGGAGTATCAGGAGCAGTTGGCGCTGGTACAGGAGGAGATCGGATTTTCCCACATCCGCGGCCACGGCCTGTTTTCGGATGATATGGCTATTTATCAGGAGTACACGGATGAAAACGGAATAAAGCATGCGGAATATAATTTTACCTATCTGGATCTGGTGATGGACAGCTATCTGAGCCTGAATATACGCCCTTTTCTGGAGCTGGGCTTCATGCCGGACAAGATGGCTTCCGGGAAACAGACGGTATTCTACTGGAAGGGGAATGTGACGCCTCCGGAAAACTACGATGCCTGGTGCGCACTGGTACAGGCGACTCTGCGCCATCTGATGGAACGCTACGGGGAACAGGAAGTGGTGCAATGGCCGATAGAGGTATGGAACGAGCCTAATCTTCCCGGCTTCTGGAAGGATGCGGATATGGAGGAATACTTTAAGCTGTTTGCCCTGACCTTTGCGGCGATTAAGGAAGTGGATGGACGCTTCCGTGTGGGCGGCCCCGCCATCTGCGGCGTGGAGGATGAAAAGTGGATCCGCTGCTTCCTGGAATTCTGCCGGAAAGAAAGCATATCTGTGGATTTCGTGACCCGCCATCACTATACAACAGAGGTGCCGGAGAATGTGGGCCACTATGGTTATGTGAAGCTGCGGGAGCCGGAAGAAGGATATGCCAACCTTCAGACGACCAGGGATATTATCGACAGCTTTGAGGAATTTAAGGGGATGGAAATCCATATTACGGAATTCAATACTTCCTATATTCCCAATTGCCCGCTGCATGATACCAATCAGAACGCGGCTTATATCGCAGGGCAGCTGTCCCGGCTGGGAGATATGAACGAATCCTATTCCTACTGGACCTTCGGTGATATTTTCGAGGAACAGGGCGTTCCTTTTACACCCTTCCACGGCGGCTTCGGGCTTGTGGCAAACGGCGGCATCCCCAAACCTACCTTCTGGACCTTCAAGTTTTTTGCCGATCTGCAGGGAACTTGTGTGCACCGTACGGATGAAGCGGTTATTGTGAGAAAAGAAGACGGCAGCTACAGAGGGATTGTATGGAATATGACAATGGACGGCACCGGAGAGGATATCTGCCGCAGTTTCCGTCTTCCCATGGAAGGGATTCCTTCCGGGGAAAAAGGGGAATGCTGCATTCTCACAAAGACAGTGGATGAAGTGACCTGCAACCCGCTGAAGCTCTGGCATGCCATGGGCGAGCCCTCCAGCCTTTCCGGAGAACAGAAGAAGCTGCTGAAGGAAGGGGCGAGGCCTCTTGTGGAAGCACAGAGAAAGGAACTGGAAGACGGAATGGCCGATGTCTGCATTACAGTGCGGGAAAACGGAGTGGTTTATTTTGAGGTATCCCCGGTGAAGGCCGGAGGGGACAGAGGCTATTGCTATAAGAGAGTGGTCGGAAAATAAGTGAATATTGGCAAAGGCGGGTTACTATGAGCAGAATAACGATACGTACAGAAAATAAAAAATTCCCTGTCGCCCCGAATCTGTATGGCATTTTCTTTGAAGATATCAACAGAGCGGGTGACGGAGGCTTATATCCTGAGATGCTCAGAAACAGATCCTTTGAAGATTCCATCGAACCAAAGGACTGCCATACGGAGCAGGACGGTTATGCACTGGTTACCAGGGCAGGCTGGAGAGATGAGTTTAATCACGGAGAAGGGCTTTCCCGATGGATCAGAAAGAATCAGACGCCCTATACCCCTGTCCCTGCCTGGTATACCCAACAGGCGGTGATGCGCCTGGAACGGGAGGATACCCTGAACAAACACAGGCAGGCCGCTCTTTCCGCTGTTTTTGAAAAGGGCGGAAAACTATATAATACAGGCTTTAACGGGATTTCCCTGAAAGCCGGAGAAACCTATTCTTTTTATATGTTTGCGAAAACAGAACATCCGGTCAGCGTAAGAGTCTGCGCTGAGGATGATTCCCATGTGTTCGGCAGTATGGATTTCCAGCTGGAGGGTACAGGGTATGTGCGTTATGACGGCAGCTTTGCGGCAGACAGGGACGGCGATAATGCCAGGCTTTCCATCTGCTGTCCGGAGGGCGGTGAAATAAGCCTTGGCTTCTGTTCCCTGATGCCGCAGGACACGTATATGGGGCATGGCTTGAGGAAGGATCTGGTGGAAAAGCTGAAGGCCCTGAACCCGCGGTTCCTGCGGTTCCCGGGCGGCTGTATTGTGGAAGGCTTTTCCCCGGAAACAGCCATGCGGTTCAGAAATGTAATCGGGCCGGTATGGGAACGCCCCGGCCATCAGCTGATGTGGCATTACCGCAGCTATAACGGCCTGGGATTTCATGAATATCTGCAGCTGTGCGAGGATCTTGACATGGAACCCCTGTATGTGTGCAACTGCGGCATGACCTGCCAGGGAAGAGCGCCTGTGCTGTTTGAAGGAGAAGAACTGGAGGATATGCTGCAGGATACACTGGACGCCATAGAATATGCTGTAGGCGGCAAAGATACGGTATGGGGAAGCCTGCGGGCTCAAATGAGCCATCCGGAGCCGTTCCGGATGAATTATATCGAAATCGGAAATGAAAACTTCGGACCTGATTATGAAATGCGGTATCGGAAGTTCTTTGATACCATAAGAGCCAGATATCCCAACATCCGCCTGATTGCCAATACACACCTGGAGAATCAGGGGATTCCCGCGGATATCGTGGATGAGCATTTTTACAGTACCGCCGAATTTTTTGCTGAAAACATCCATTATTACGACGGATATGACAGAAAAGGCCCGGGTATTTTCCTGGGAGAGCTGGCAGTGGTCCGCGGATGGGTGGGACAGCTGTATGGCGCGCTGGGGGAAGCGGCTTTCCTGATAGGAATGGAACGCAACCAGGATGTGGTGGAGCTGGCTTCCTATGCCCCTCTTCTGGAAAATGTAAATTATAATGCATGGTTTCCGAACCTGATTCGCTTTAATAACAGGGAAAGCATGGCGATTCCTACCTATTATGTATGGAAAATGTTTGGGAACAGCCGCGGTGAAAACGTGGTGGAGGCAGAGGAGGAAACCGGGATTTTGTATCGTCCGGTAAAGGGAATGGCTTCACTCATGGGGCCGTCCGGGCTTCGGTACAAAAATGCGTCATGGAATGGCCGGCCTGTTGGGATCAGCCATGAACTGATGGGGAGAATCGAGGAAAAAGACGGTGTATTCCGTATCCTTCCGCCGGATCAGGAACAGCGTGAAGAAGCCGAAAAGCTTTATGGGGTGGATCCGGAAAGGGTATTTGCCGTATTTGGAGAAGAGGAAGTCACAAGCGGAGCTTTTGATATTGAGATCTATGCGGAGGAAGGAAAGGAAATCAGTCTTGGCATATACAGCAGCCGTATGCCGAAAGAGGTATATGTGGCGGACGAAACCCATCCTCCCAAAGAATGGAATTCGGCGAATGTGAAGCCTTTTGTGTGGAGACTGGAAAATGGTATCAGTTCCTTCCGGGAACAGGCTTATCCGGAGGACAAATATCTGGATGAAGAACGTTTGGTGCAGCTTCAATACGGACAGTTCAACCGGTTCCGGTATGAGGCTGACGGGAAAAGCATGAAGCTTTACGTGAATGGAGAATGTATCCATGAAGCGGCGGTTCCCAGCTTCCCGGCAATGGCTTGCGCAGTCAGTGATTCTTCAACGGAGGTAATTGTAAAAATCGTGAATTTTTCACCGGAAGAGGATGAAGTGGAAATCTCTCTGGACTGTGCGGTGGAAACGGATTACAAGGCTGTGGTACTTACCGGGGAGAAGCAGGCGGAAAACAGCTTTGAGGAACCGGAGCGGGTGCATGATGAGGAACGGCTTCTTTCCGGAGCGGCGGAGCAATTTATTTACAGGGCGCCGGGATATTCGGTGAATGTGCTTCGGATTGGTAAGAAAAAATAGAGAGTGAATTATGGCATAACTGGTATGATATACCGGCTATGCCATTTTTATACTGTTTTTATAAGAAAACAGGATATGATACTATAAAAGTGTATTAAGATCAAAAAGTGACAGAAATGTACTAAAAAGTGCAAGCAATAAAAATTAAAATATTGGATAATGTGTCTATCAGCAAAACACTATTAAGGGAGGTAGCTATGAAGAGTAAATTATTAGCGTTGGTAATGACGGGATTGTTAGTACTTGGAATGCTTTCCGGATGCGGCAGTACAAATAAGACATTCGGTGAAAGCGCAGAGGAAGCGGCTCAGACAGGAAAGGAAACGGCAGAGAACAACAATGCGGCGGACGGAGACGAAATGTATCATGCTGTTTTAGTTTATGTTGTCGCACAGGATTCGCAGGATCAGGAAAAAGTTAATGCACGGTTTAACGAATTAACAAAGGAACAATTGAATATGGAAGTAACGCTTATGCCGATGACGTTCAGTACATGGGGGAGCCAGCTTCCACTGATGCTGGCAGGTGGTGAACAGGTTGATTTGTTCCCGATGTTCAGCAATAATGCGTCCACATATGTGGCATCTGACTATCTCGTAGATTTGTCTCCTTATTTGGAGCATGCGCCCTATATTGTAGATCTTTTGGGAATGGATTCCATTTCATGCTGTTCTATAGGTGATTTCATTTACGGTATCCCAACGATGAAGGAACGCAGTATGCCGAATGCCATGGTTATGAGAACTGATTGCCTTGAAGCAGCAGGAATTGATCCTGCCAGTGTGAAAACTTATGAAGATATTACGGCTGCATATGAAAAGGTGCATGCACTGTATCCCGATATGATAATGTTTGGCGGAAGCGGGAGTGGGACGAGTGCGGCTACACCGGGAGGACAGTCTGTAAGTTTTGATGGATTGGGACAGGTGGTTGGAACCGGCGTTTTGGAGGATTATGGACAGACTACGACGGTGACTAATTTTTATGAATCTGATTATTTTAAATATCTGGTGGATACTGCCAGAGACTGGTATCAGAAAGGTTATGTTGCGAAAGATATGGCAACTTCTATTGACGGCGGAGAGGCTCAGATGAGGGCGGGTAATTTGTTTTCCTATATGACAAACTGTAAGCCCAATACGAAACAGGAAAAAGATGATCAGACAGGTTATGATACGACGATTGTGCAGATTGATAAGAATGTAATGACGACCGGAGGGATTAACGCTATCAGTTACGGGATCGGCGCAGGTTCGCCAAATCCTGAAAAAGCTATGGAATTGCTTAACTGGATCAGCCAGACAAAAGAAGCAAACGATCTGCTTAACTGGGGCGTAGAAGGAATTCATTGGGTAGAAACGGAAGATGGAACGGCTGATTATCCGGAAGGAGTGACTTCGGAGAGCTGTGGATATCATCAGAATATGGGGTATATTCTTCCCAATCAGTTTAACAGTCATGTGTGGGTTGGAAACGAAGCTGATATTTTTGAGCAGTATCAGGAGGTAGATGGGAAAGCTGTTGTATCTAAAGCGTATGGTTTCACTCCTGATTTAACGGTGGTGACCGACCAGATTGCAGCAGTTACGGATGTAATCAGCCAGTATATAGGACAAATTACTACAGGATCTGTTGATCCGGAACCGGCCATAGAGGACTTCAACCAGGCGCTGTATAATGCGGGATTGCAGGATATTATTGATGCGAAGCAGGAACAGCTGGATGCGTGGCTTGCACAGCAGTAATAATCAGATGACAAAATGTTTTGCAAAAAAGAGCATGATGGTAAAGCCCCATGCTCTTTTTTTTACGGAGGGAGCGGGCCGAATGAGTAACACTTCAAGTAAACTGTTTCATGGGAAATTTATCAGGATTATGGCAGCAAATACCTTGTCTGCTTTTAGCTTTTACATGATTTCTACATTATTGTCAACCTTTCTGACGGAAAGAGGAATCAGGCTTTCGATAGCCGGTATTATCATAGGTTTATTTTCTATTACTGCATTATTAATACGTCCGATTTGCGGAATTCTGAGTGATTCCTGTAATAAAATTCTGCTTATACGAATAGCCGCAATAATAATGACAGCCGGATTGTTTGGGTATACGCTGACTTCTTCCGTTCCCTTGCTGATTTTTTTCAGGATAATACATGGGGTTGGTTTTGCGGTCTGCAGCACGGCGATGGTTGCGCTGGCAGCAGATTATATACCGGATAGCCGAATGGGTGAAGGAATCGGATATATGGGGCTTGGACAGGTTATTTCTTCCGCCATAGCACCGGGAATCGGAATTGCTATTGCAGATCATGTGGGAATCCTGGCAACATTTTTTGCGGCAGGAATTATGTCCGCCTGCGTCTTTGTTTTTATGTTTTTGCTTCCATTAAAAGACTGCACTGTAAAGAAAGAGAAAAGCAAAATAACATTCAGTAATATGATTTCAGCAGAAGTGCTTCCTTTTACCATTATTGCAGGTATATTTTCCTTTATGAATGGGATGATTGCAACCTATCTTGTTCAATTTGCAGCAGCAATAAATATTAGTAAGGTAAGTCTGTATTTTACGGTATGTGCCGTTTTCCTGTTTATAGCGCGGCCAATAGCCGGAAAACTGATGGACAAAAAGGGATTGGACATTGTAGTAATTCCGGGAATTGTCCTGGCATGTATATCTGCTGTCCTTTTGGGAAAGGCGGGTACTCTAAGCCTGATTCTCATGTCGGGTGTGATTCGTTCTCTTGGACAGGGAGCGGCACAGCCATCCCTTCAGGCGGCCTGTATTAATAAAGTGGGGAAAGCAAAGAGCGGAATAGCCGTCAGTACCTTTCTTCTCGGAGGAGATATAGGACAAGGAATTTCTCCGATGATCGGCGGGTATTTGGCTGAAAGATATAATTATGAATTTCTGTTTTATTTTTGTGCAGTTCTTATGTTTGGGGCTTTTTTATATTACCTGACTGTAAGAAACAGGGAGAAAGGAGAAAAGGCAATAGCCATTGAATAAGATCATGGAAAAAATACAAATGAGTGAACGTGAAAGAGAGAATGCGGAAATTGCATATCAAACGGCAGCGGCGGGAATGGTTCTTCTGGAGAATAATGGAGTTT
>ERZ857882.5214-NODE-5214-length-10424-cov-11.905777_pt1 | contig 10424 bp, 9 predicted proteins | sample MGYA00519697_ERZ857882 | MGnify/ENA primary metagenome ERZ857882 (study PRJEB31778, sample SAMEA3449373) | human gut metagenome | biome: human gut; feature: human-associated habitat; material: faeces | place: United Kingdom | collected 2010/2012 ... | reverse complement strand
CTTTTATTCATTTTAGTTGATACTTATAGTAGTCAACCAAATCCAGGGTAAGACACTAAGCTATTCTTTGATTTATCATTCCAAGGAGCAATATATGATAGTAGCAGGATATGACAGCAAAGCGTGACGGCATTGTGACAACAAAATGTGCTGTCACAATGCTGTCACGCCCTGCTGTCACCTCTTTATTAGCTTATAATCAGTGTGTTATTTAGCTTTTGGTGACAGATGACAGCAATTTTAGATATTTAAATTCTCATGTAGAGGTGAATTTGTTAAAGGTTAAAAAAGGACATAATTTCCGATTTATGGGACACTATATTTATCTTTGCTACCAGTTTTTAAAATCGGAAAAATGAAGATTACGAAGAAGAAAATAGCTTGGGGCATCGTTCTCCTGATATTGATTGCCGGTGGTGTCATTTGTAAGATACGCTGGAAAGTCTGGTTCCACAATATCCCTGAAATACGCTATGTGCTGACGGAAGACCCGCAACGGGTATTTCTGACATTCGGAAATGACGGCGAACTGTCCCGTAATGTGAGCTGGGTGTGCGGAGGCGTTTCCAAGCAGGCAAAGCTGGAATATACAAAGATCGGTTCCGGAGATACTCTTCTCGTTGACGGCTCTTCCAAATTTCTCCGTACACTGGGCGGGTTCGGTTATGCCAACTGGGCAAAATTTAAAGAACTCTCTTATGGCGATTCCTACTCTTATCGGGTATGGAATGACGATCGCTCATCCGATTGGTATTCGTTCACGATGCAACCCGATTCGACTGATCATTTCTCCTTTGTATTTATAGGTGACGTGCAGGATACTTTGCGTGGAAAGACACGTGGCTTTATGGAAAATGTGCGCCATCGCTATCCGCAGGCGGACTTCTATATGTTTGCCGGTGACTTTGCAGAGCGTCCGATGAACTGTTACTGGGATGAAGCCTATCAGAGTGTGGATTCCATAGCTCCCACCAAACCGATATTGGTTTCTCCGGGAAATCATGAATATGTAAAAGGACTGGTACGTGTTTTGGAGAAACGATTTGCTTATGTCTTTTCTTATCTGCTCGAATCGAGGTATAAAAATAATAATGTATATTCTGTTGATTACAACGATGCCACTATCATCACGCTGGATAGTAACCGTGATCCTTGGTTCCTCTTCTCTCAACGGGAATGGCTGGAGAAAACGCTGAAGGCTTCGAAAAAGAAATGGAAGATCGTCATGCTCCATCACCCGGTATATTCTATAAAAGGTAAGACGAACAACCTTGCCGTGCGCTGGATGTTCGACGGACTGTTCCGTGAATATGGAGTAGACTTAGTGCTTCAGGGACATGAGCATAACTATGCCCGTATGACTAATAAGAACGATGAGGGCGAAATGACCACCCCGTTGTATCTGGTAAGCCACGCTTCCCCGAAGAGTTACCGTCTATCTTTCAATGATAAGTATGATCGTTTCGGGACGAACCGCCGTTTCTACCAGCATATCGACGTGACGGGAGACACGCTCCGGATGCAGGCTTATCTGGAGAATGACTCACTGTACGATGATGTCCGTATTGTGAAGAACGCTTCCGGCACTCAAATCATTGATAATGCAAAAGACATTCCGGAGATACTTGAAATGCCTGCAAGGTTGAGTGGAAAGAAAGCCGAAGAGTTCGAACGGAATGCTGAGAAGTGGAGGAACCGTTCCTTAATAAAGTAAATACTTCTGTCTCATATCACGGTAGGTCTGCAACTCCTTTTGCCAGCTGTCACGGATTTCCTCTTCCGATTCTCCTTTAAGGATCGCTTTGCGTACCGAATCCGTTCCCATCAGTAAGTCAAACCATCGGGGACGGGAGAAGAATGCTGCGCCTTCGCCGGATAAACGGTAGAAACGCAGAAAGTAACGGAGCGTGAAACCGTTTACGTCTGTTACGTTCCGTAAATCTTCGCCATAACAAGTGACTCCTTTGTGCATCGGATTTTTGTCGAATCCCGGCAGGGAGCGCGGAGTGAAGGCAAAATCGCCATACTTTTTGTTAGGTGCGCCTAACACCTGAAAAGGAAAGGTCGTTCCGCGTCCCACACTGACACGTGTTGCTTCAAAAGGGCAAAGTGAGGCATAAAGGCGGATGGATTGTGCATTGGGCAAGTTGGGAGACGGTTTCACGGGAAGTGCATAGGGCTGTCCGTGTTTCCACCCTTTTACGGGAATCACAGTCAGCGGACAAGTCTTTGCCTGGGTAGTCATCCATCCTTCTCCATTGATCATCTGCGCCAGCTCTCCGATAGTACAACCGTGAAGAACCGGCAAAGGCAGCATTCCGACAAAACTTTTATATCCGGCTTTTAATACAGGTCCCTCTACGTAATCGCATGGATTGGGGCGGTCCAGTATAATCATCTCTTTTTTGTTTTCCGCACAAGCTTCCATTACATAATACATCGTACTGATATATGTATAGAAACGTGCGCCCACATCCTGGATGTCGAACAAGATTACATCGATATCTTTCAGTTGGGCGGCAGTCGGTTTTTTATTATCTCCGTAGAGCGAGACGATGGTTACTCCCGTACGGCTGTCTTTTCCGTCTTTTACTGTTTCACCGGCATCCGCGTTGCCGCGGAAACCGTGTTCCGGTGCAAAGACTTTCACTATATCGATTTTTTGTTTTAATAAAGTATCCAGCAGATGAATTGGCTCTGTGCCGACGATGGAAGTGTGGTTTACCACCATTCCTACCCGCTTTCCTTTGATTAACGGCAGGTATTGATCCATACGCTCGGCACCCGTAATTACTTTTCCACTGGCGTATGTAGAACACAGTATTATGAACAGAGAGAAAAGAATGAGGGAACTTCTGGCTTGCATATCAGTAAATTTTTGTAATATTGCACAAAAATATCATTTATCAGTAAGGGAACAAGTAATAACTAGTGAAAAAGTATGAATCCAATAGAAATCATCGACAAATTTTATCCGCAGGATACGGAACAACGACACATTCTACTAATACATAGCCTTTCTGTAGCCCAAAAAGCTTTGAAGATTGTAGATGCACATCCTAACTTACCTATCAACCGCAGCTTTGTCAGAGAAGCCGCGCTTCTGCACGATATAGGAATCTTTATGACCGATGCTCCCACCATCCAATGTTTCGGAGAGCATCCCTACATCGCGCACGGCTATCTGGGTGCAGACCTTTTACGAAAAGAAGGTTTTGAACGCCATGCACTGGTTTGCGAACGTCACACCGGAGCCGGACTGACACTGGAAGAAATCATAGAACGCCAGCTTCCTGTTCCTCATCGTGAGATGGTGCCCGTCACTCTGGAAGAGCAAATAATCTGTTTTGCCGATAAATTCTTTTCTAAAACTCATCTTGACGAAGAAAAGACAGTAGAAAAAGCCCGGAAAAGCATTGCAAAATATGGTGAAGAAGGTCTAAACCGCTTTGATGGGTGGTGCTCTTTGTTTTTATAGCACTAAAAAATAATTAAATAACGGAGATTCTCACGCATTATTGATGAAGATTGTGTACTTTTGCCACTTCAAGCGTAAAACTATTAGTTAATGGCGCCATTGAGAGCAAAAATAATTATATCATTCATATTGCTGATTGTCTTGCTGATGCTTCCTGATGAGGCTACGTCTCAGCGTCGAAGAAGAGGGATGATTGCCTCCAACACTGCACAAACGGATTCCCTTAACAGGAAAGATTCGTTAGGGGCGGATACAGTTGTGGTACGCGTCGACTCTGTAGCACCGACAAAGAAACAACCGCTCGATGCACCGGTTATTTATGAATCTAACGACTCCACCACTTTTACATTGGGAGGTGCCGCTACACTTTATGGTAGCGGCAAAGTCAACTACCAGAACATTGAGCTGGCAGCGGAAGTGATTTCCATGAATCTGGACAGTAGTACAGTACACGCCTACGGTATTAAAGACACAACGGGAACGATCAAAGGTAAACCTGTCTTTAAAGAAGGTGAAACTGCATACGATACAGAAACAATCAGCTATAACTTCAAGAGCAAAAAAGCGGGAATCACCGATATTATCACTCAGCAGGGTGAAGGTTATGTGACCGGTAGCAGAGCCAAGAAAGGAGCAAATGATGAAATCTTTATGGAGCACGGTCGCTACACGACTTGTGATCATCATGACCATCCTCACTTCTACATGCAGCTGACAAGAGCCAAAGTGCGCCCCAAGAAGAATGTAGTGACAGGACCTGCCTATCTTGTGGTGGAAGATGTTCCCCTGCCGTTGGCTGTGCCGTTTTTCTTCTTCCCTTTCTCCAGCAGCTATTCTTCGGGTTTTATAATGCCGACGTATATGGATGATTCAAGCCGTGGCTTTGGTCTGGCGGAAGGCGGATATTACTTCGCTATGAGCGACATCATGGACTTGAAGCTGACAGGAGATATATTCACGAAAGGTTCATGGCGGCTTTCCGGATTGACCAATTATAATAAGAGGTACAAATACTCCGGTACATTGCAGGCGGATTATCAGGTGACCAAGACCGGAGACAAAGGAATGCCGGATTATACGGTTGCCAAAGACTTCAAGGTAGTGTGGAACCACCGTCAGGATGCCAAGGCAAGTCCGAACAGTACTTTCTCCGCCAGTGTGAACTTCTCGACCAGTAGTTACGAACGATCTAATATCAACAACCTTTATAACTCTCAGTTGTTGACTCAGAATACAAAGACATCAAGTATCAGCTATTCCCGCAGTTTCCCCGATATCGGTCTGACTTTGTCGGGAACGACCAATATTGCGCAGACTATGCGTGACTCATCCATTGCAGTGACGCTTCCCGACCTTAATATTACATTGAGCCGTCTGTTCCCCTTCAAGCGGAAGAAGGCTGCCGGAGCCGAGCGTTGGTATGAGAAGATATCAATCAGTTATACAGGACGTCTGACGAACAGTATCCGTACTAAGGACGACCGTCTGTTCAAGACCGGTATCAGCGGATGGGAAAATGCAATGAATCATAATATTCCTATCAGTGCTACTTTTACACTGTTCAAGTATTTGCAGGTCAATCCTTCGGTGAATTATACGGAGCGTTGGTACACCCGCAAGATAAATCAGACGTATAATGAGGAAACAGGGCGTTTGGAACAGAATCTGAATGATACTATTAATGGCTTTTATCGTGTTTCCAACTATTCAGCCAGTTTGTCTTTAAGTACTAAACTGTATGGTATGTACAAACCTCTTTTCATGAAGAAGAAAGAGATACAGATTCGCCACGTTGTCACTCCGCAGGTTGGTATCAGTGGTGCTCCTGCATTTAGTAAATACTGGGAAGAGTATACGGATAATAACGGAAATACTCAGTATTATTCACCCTATACGGGACAGCCTTTTGGAGTCCCTTCACGTGAGGGTTCGGGAACGGTTAGTTTCTCGATTGCTAATAATCTGGAGATGAAATATTATGATGCTAAGAAGGATACATTAAAGAAAGTCAGCTTGATTGATGATTTGAGTGTGAATATGTCATATAATATGGCTGCAAAGGAAAAGCCATGGAGCCCCTTGAGTATGAATCTTCGACTGAAACTGACAAAGAATTATACTTTCAATATGAATGCATCATTTGCTACTTACGCTTATACGTTTGATAAAAGTGGTAATGTGGTCGAAGGTAATCGAACTGAATGGTCGTATGGACGTTTCGGACGTTTTCAGGGGTATGGTTCTTCTTTTAACTATACCTTTAATAACGATACCTGGAAAAAGTGGTTCGGTCCGAAGGAAGACGAGAAGGATAAAGACAAGAAGGAGCGGCACAGGGAGACAGCCTGAGAGGAGGGCTTGAACATGAATCGGGTTATGAAGGAAACAATGGGTGATTGCTCCACTCTGGAAGAATTCCGCTTCCTGGTTCGCTGTCAGGAATGCGGCAGAACATGGCGCAGCAGTTCCGTTCGCTTTTCCAAGGCTGGCGCTGCGCCGACAACGGAGAACCGGAAGGTGATCCTCCGCGCGCTCTATGAGCGCGAGCGGGTGGCGGCGCGGGAAAAGGCCGCGGCGGAAGTCCCTGCGATCTTCAACCGCTGTCCCGTCTGCGGCAGGCTTGTGTGCGACCGCTGCTTCCTGATCTGTGAGGATCTGGATATGTGTGCCGCCTGCGCCGGGAAATTGCAGGTGCGCGGGGACATTGTGGCGGGGAACACTTTCACTCAGCATGAACCGCCTGTCGGGGCGGCAGAAAAAGAAGCAATTTAATGAAAACCGGCGGCACGGCTCGCCGCCGGTAGCTTCGCCCCCTGATGGGCCAGACCACAAGAAAGGAACGATTTTACCATGCAGATCACGATGCAGACACTTCCCACAACGCTTGCGGAATTTGAGGCGCTGCCGCGGCAGTCGCCGGAGCAGGTCAGCGCGCTTTTCCTCTGCGCGCTGAAGCTGTATTTGACCGACAAGGACGCTGGCGTAGCCGCCATGGACATTCTGCGCGGCCCGCGTCCCATGACGCCCTACGATGCGCAGTTCCTGCGCGACCGGCTGCGCGGCAAGGAATATCTGCCGCTTGCCTATTTTGAAGGCGCTACGCCGGCGAACAGCTATACTCCCGCGCAGCCTTACGTGCTGAATGTTCTGCCGGATCCCCGTCCGCAGGATATCGAGCCGGGATATCTCAGAGTATTTCTGAAGACGGCGGGCGCAGATGCACCGCGGCCAATGAAGCTGCGGCAAAAGCCCTCCACGGGCGAATGGTTCCTGTGGGAGTATTCCAGCATTCTCAGCGGCATTCGCATTCCCGCGGCGCAGGATCCCTGGGCATAAGGTCTCCTGCGGCACAGTATAAAATAAAGATTGGATCAAGAAGAGAAAAGGAGAAACGATTATGGGACTTATCAAAGCGGCATTGGGTGCAGCGGGCGGCGTGATGGCCGACCAGTGGAAGGAATACTTCTATTGCGAAGCGATCCCCTCTGATGTGCTTGCGGTCAAGGGACAGAAAAAGGTTTCGGGCCGCTCAAGCAACAAGCACGGCGACGACAACATCATCACCAACGGCAGCGTGATCGCCATTGCGGACGGCCAGTGCATGCTCATCGTGGAGCAGGGCAAGGTGGTCGATGTGTGCGCCGAGCCGGGCGAATATACTTACGACATGTCCACTGAACCGAGCATTTTCTCCGGCGATCTGGGCGACAGCGTGAAGAGCGTCTTTGAAAACATCGGCAAGCGCTTCACCTTCGGCGGCGAAGCCCCCAAGGATCAGCGCATCTACTATTTCAACACCAAGGAGCTGACGGGCAACAAGTACGGCACGCCCAGTCCTGTTCCCTTCCGCGTGGTGGATCAGCGTGCGGGCATCGATCTCGACATCGGCATTCGCTGCTTCGGCGAGTACAGCATCCGCCTCAAAAACCCGCTGCTGTTCTATACCAATGTCTGCGGCAACGTCAGCGAAGACTATAAAACCGAAAATATCGCGGGTCAGATGAAAACCGAGCTGCTGACCGCTCTTCAGCCCGCGTTTGCAAAGATCAGCGAAATGGGTATCCGCTATTCCGCCCTGCCCGGCCACACGCTCGAGCTGGCGGACGCGCTCAACGAGCAGCTTTCGAGCAAGTGGCGGGATCTTCGCGGCATGGAGATCGTTTCCTTTGGCGTTTCCAGCGTGAAGGCCAACGAGGAAGACGAGCAGATGATCAAGGAGCTGCAGCGCAACGCAGCCTTCATGGATCCCACCCGCGCGGCGGCGCATCTTGTCGGCTCGCAGGGCGATGCGATGAAGGCGGCAGCCGCCAACACCGGTGCGGGCCCCGCCATGGCCTTCATGGGCATGGGCATGGCCGGTCAGGCCGGCGGCATGAACGCGCAGAACCTCTTCCAGATGGGTCAGCAGCAACAGATGCAGCAACAGCAGCTGGAAATGCAGCAGCAACAGATGCAGATGCAGCAGCAGGCGGCGCAGGCCGCTCCGGCAGTGCAGGGCTGGACGTGTTCCTGCGGTCAGAGCGGCATCACCGGCAACTTCTGCCCCAACTGCGGCAGCAAGAAGCCCGAGCCCAAGCCTGCGGGCGATAGTTGGAAGTGCGTCTGCGGCGCCACCGCCACCGGAAAGTTCTGTCCCGAGTGCGGCAGTCCCAAGCCCACCGTCGCGGACGATGGCTGGACGTGTTCCTGCGGCGCGGTGAACAAGGGCAAGTTCTGCTCCGAGTGCGGCGCGAAAAAGCCAGTCGGCGTCCCCCAGTATAAATGTGACAAGTGCGGCTGGGAGCCTGCCGATCCCCAGCACCCCCCGAAATTCTGCCCCGAATGCGGCGATCCCTTTGACGATGGGGACATCTCTGGATGAAACGCCGGATGATCTGGATTCTTCTGGCGGGGATACTCGTGGGTTTAGCCCTTTCCGGGCTCTATAAGCACTTTGTCACAGATCAGATCATGGATGGGGGCAACGGCATGGAAAATCCGGATGCCGCGTTCCTGCTGGACGGCGACCACACCTATGTGGACAATTCCGCCCTCTGGCCCGTGCTGGAGGGAACATGGGAAAGTGAAGATGGCCGCTGGCAGGCGAGCATCAGCGAAGAGAGCGGCATCGTTCTCCGCGCGGACGGCGAGACAGTCTTGGTGTCTCCACTGTATTTTACTTATCTCCGGCCGGGCAAGGTCGTCTGGACGGAGCTTGAAGTAGAGGAACATGAGCTTGTGACGCCGGGCGGTGTTTCACTCGGCAAAATCAAGGATTTCGGCCACGAGGCATCGGACGGCAAGGACAGCGGAACGCTGACGCTGACATTGACAGACGGCAGCGAGGGAACGGTGACGTTCCAAAAAACACAGGAACAGGAGCAATAGATCATGGGTTTGTTTGATAAAAAGTACTGCGACATCTGCGGAGAGAAGATCGGCCTTCTCGGCAACCGCAAGTTAGAGGACGGCAATCTCTGCAAGGACTGCGCGAAAAAGCTTTCGCCGTGGTTCAGCGACCGCCGCCGTTCCACGGTGGAGGACATCAAAGGTCAGCTTGCCTACCGCGAGGAAAACCGGGAAAAGGCGGCACAGTTCCGCACCACCCGCTCGTTCGGCGAGGAATGGAAGGTGCTGCTCGACGAGGATCACCGTTGGTTCACCGTCACCCGCGCGCGGGATCTGGCGGAGGCCAATCCCGATATTCTGGACTTTGACGCTATCACCGGCTGCCGAATGGACATCGATGAAAGCCGCACAGAGCTGACACACGAGGACGCGGACGGCAAGGACGTGAGCTACGTTCCGCCCCGCTACGAGCATTCCTACGACTTTTTCCTTATCATCACTGTCCGCCACCCCTATTTTGATGAGATGCGCTTCTCGCTCAACAGCAGCTCTGTGTACTATGAGCCGCAGAAACTGCCGCAGCGCGCTCCGATGAGTCACGCGCCGATGGATCGGCCTTCGGGACGACCCAAGATGATCAATGCGAGCCGTGTCGATCCGGAGGACTGCGCGGAGTACCGCAAGTATCGTCAGATGGGCGACGAGATCTGCCAAGCGCTCGAGCAGGCGCGCAGCGGCGGCAAGCAGCCCGCCGGTGCTGCACCGGAAGAGAACGCCGTGATGCGCGAAGCTGCGCAGGACATTCCTGCGGCAGGCCCCTGGACGTGTCCCGCCTGCGGCGGCGCCAACACGGGCAGATTCTGCGAATACTGCGGATCCCCCCGCCCTTGATGGGGGCGAACGGCGCGCCGCCCTCGGGCGGAACGCCGGAGAAAGCATAAATGAGACCCGCGAAAGCGAGAAAGAGAGGTACTCCCTATGCAATACGAACTCAAAGGAGGCGCATTCCCCGTTGTTGTGTGCAGACTCAACAGCGGCGAGAGCATGATCACCGAAAAGGGATCCATGGTGTGGATGACGCCGAACATGGAGATGACCACCACCGGTGGCGGCGGCATCGGAAAGATGTTTTCCAAAGCCCTTACCGGAGAGAGCATGTTCCAGAACATTTACACGGCGCGGGGCGAAGGAATGATCACCTTTGGCTCGAGCTTCCCCGGCCAGATCCTTCCGTTGGAGGTCACGCCGGGAAAGAGCTTTATCCTGCAAAAGAGCGCGTTCCTTGCCTCGGAGGCGGGGGTGCAGCTGTCGATGCACATCAACCAGAAGCTGGGCGCGGGCTTTTTCGGCGGCGAAGGCTTCATCATGCAGAAGCTTACCGGCAACGGCATCGCCTTTGCAGAGGTGGACGGCGAACTGGTGGAATACACCCTCGCCCCCGGCGAGCAGTTGGTGGTCGATACCGGCTATGTGATGGGCTTTGAATTAAGCGTATCGATGAACATTCAGCAGGTCAAGGGACTCAAAAACATGGTGCTTGGCGGCGAGGGACTGTTCAACACCGTTCTCACCGGCCCCGGCAAGATCTGGCTCCAGACCATGCCCATCTCCGGCGTGG
>ERZ857882.5208-NODE-5208-length-10436-cov-6.592236_pt1 | contig 10436 bp, 10 predicted proteins | sample MGYA00519697_ERZ857882 | MGnify/ENA primary metagenome ERZ857882 (study PRJEB31778, sample SAMEA3449373) | human gut metagenome | biome: human gut; feature: human-associated habitat; material: faeces | place: United Kingdom | collected 2010/2012 ... | reverse complement strand
CAGCTGCTGCGCTGCCGTCATGATCTCCGCTACGCCGGCCTTATCGTCCGCGCCCAGCAGCGTCGTGCCGTCGGTGACGATCAGGTGCTTGCCTGCGTGGTTTTTGAGGGACGGGTAGTCCGTTTCCCGCAGGAAAATGCCCTTTTCCATGTTCAGGCAGACATCCCCGCCGTCATAGGCCACGACCTTGGCCTTGATATTCGCGCCGGAAGCGTCCGGTGCGGTGTCCATGTGGGCGATCAGGCCGATGGTGGGGAGCTTTGGGTCGCCGGGGACGGTGCCGTAAACATAGCCGTTTTCGTCCATCCTGGCGTCCTGAATGCCCATGCCGTGCATTTCCTCCACCAGCGCGGCGGCCAGTGCCTTCTGCTTTTCCGTGGAGGGGCAGGTGTCGGATTCCTCATCCGACTGGGTGTCGAAGGTCACATAGCGCAAAAAGCGCTCTACAACAGATTCCATAGGGTTCTCCTTCCAATCAAGGTAAAAATAGTATGCCCAAAGGAAAAGAGCCGCCGCCTACAGTGGCGGCGGCTCCTGTCTTCTGATAGCTTTACTTGGCAGCGTTGACCAGCGCGGCGGTGTCCTGCGCGATCATCAGCTCTTCGTTGGTGGGGATGACCCAAACGGTGACCTTGGAGTCATCGGCGGAGATGATGGCTTCCTTGCCCCGGGTGTTGTTCTTCTCGGGATCCAGCTTGACGCCCAGGAATTCCAGACCCTCGCAGATGCGCGCACGCATGGAAGCGGAATTCTCGCCCACGCCGGCGGTGAACACCAGGCAGTCCAGTCCGCCCAGAGCGGCGGCGTAGGAGCCGATGTACTTGCGGACTTCGTAGGCAAACTTGTCCAGCGCCAGAGCGCAGTTCTCGTTGCCTTCCTCAGCGCCGTTCTCGATGTCGCGGAAGTCGGAGGACACACCGGACAGTGCCAGCACGCCGGACTTCTTGTTCAGCATGTTCAGGCACTCGTCGGCGCTCATGCCGTACTTGTTCATAACGAACTGCACAACGGCGGGGTCGATGTCGCCGGAACGGGTACCCATGGGAACACCGGCCAATGGGGTCAGACCCATGGAGGTATCCTGGCACTTGCCGTCCTTCACGGCGGACAGAGAGGAGCCGTTGCCCAAATGACAGTTCACCAGCTTGATGTCCTTGCGACTCATCAGCTCGATGGCACGCTTGGTGACATACTTGTGGGAGGTGCCGTGGAAGCCGTAGCGGCGGATGGAGTCATTCTCGTAATACTCGGTGGGAATGGCGTAGCGGTAAGCCTTGGGGGGCATGGTCATGTGGAAGGCGGTGTCGAACACGGCCACCTGGGGGGTCTTGGGCATAACCGCCTGGCAGGCGCGGATGCCCATCAGGTTGGCGGGGTTGTGCAGGGGGCCGAGAGGAATGCACTTCTCAATGGCTGCGATGACCTCGTCGTTGATGATGCAGGAGTCGAAGAACTCCATGCCGCCGTGCAGGACACGGTGGCCGACGGCATCGATCTCGTCGGTGGACTTGATCACGCCGTCCACGGGGTCAACCAGAATGGCCAGAACCGCCTGAATAGCCTCAGAGTGGGTGGGCATGGGGATATCCTTCACGATCTTCTTGCCGTTGGCGTTGTGGGTCAGACGGCCGTCGATGTAGATACGCTCACACAGACCCTTGGCAGACACGGCGCCGGTCTCGGGATCCATCAGCTGATACTTCAGGCTGGAGGAGCCGGCATTGATAATCAGTACATTCATTGGGGAAAGCCTCCTAAATAAATATTTTCTTTTTGGTCGGTTTGTGATATGATAGCCATAACTGAGCACATTATAGAGCATTTGCGTCAATTTCTCAAGCCCTCAAGGGAATTTTTTCAAAAAAAGGAGGGATATTTTTGAAAACCGTTGGTATCGTTGCCGAATATAACCCCTTTCATGCAGGCCACCGCAAGCAGTTTGACCGCATCAGGGCGGAATTTGGAAGGGAAACCGCCATCGTATGCGCCATGAGCGGGAATTTCGTCCAGCGGGGCGCGCCCGCCGTCATGGATAAAACCCTCCGGGCAAAGGCCGCCGTCGCCTGCGGCGCCGACCTGGTTGTGGAGCTGCCAACCACCGTGAGCCTGTCCTCCGCCGAGGGCTTCGCCGCGGGAGGCGTGGGCATTCTGTCAAAGCTGTGCGACACCCTTTGCTTCGGCGCGGAGACCGGCGAAACCGCGTCTCTGATGGAGACTGCCCGGGCGCTGCTTTCGGAGGACTTCTCTCCCCTCCTTCGCCGGGAACTGGACAGCGGCAAGTCCTTCCCCGCCGCCCGCGCCGAGGCTCTCGCGCAGATGGGGCTGTCCGGGGAAATCCTGCGCCGCCCCAACGACATTCTGGCCGTGGAATACTGCAAGGCCATTCTTGCCCAACGCTCCCCCATGATTCCCTTCCCCATCCGGCGGGACGGGGACTACCACGACCAGGCGCCCCACCGGGAGAATCCTTCCGCTACGGCGGTTCGCCGTCTCATGCTGGAGGGCGGAGCGTGGGATTCCTTCGTCCCGGAGCCTGCCCGGGCGATTTTTGAAAACGCGCCCCTGCACAGCCTTGCTGCCGGGGAACGGGCGGTTCTCGCCCGGCTGCGCACCATGACAGACGCAGAATTTGAAGCCCTGCCCTACAGTGGGGAGGGTCTGTGGCGCAAATTCATGCACGCCAGCCGCCGGGACGCCACGTTGGAGGACATTCTCACCGCCGTCAAATCCAAGCGCTACACCCGCACCCGCCTCGACCGGATGACAATGTGTGCCTACCTTGGCATTACGGCGGAAACACTTTCCGCTCCCGCCCCCTATGTCCGGGTGCTGGCCTTCAACGAAAAAGGCCGCGCCGTTCTCAGCGCGGTCAAAAAAAGCGGCGTTTTCCGAAACGCCGGGGAAACCATCCGCCATCCCTATCAGGCGCTGGAACAGCGCTGGGGCGACCTGTACGGTCTGTTCGCTCTAAGGCAGCCGGAAGCCCCCGGCAGGGAGCAGCGCCACAGAATCGTGCTTGTGACGGACTGACGCACCCTGTCCGGGGCCGTGTTGACATTTTTCATTCTTCATGATATTATATCCATATAATAACAAAAAAGGAGATAAAAGCCGAAAAAATGTCGTTAAAATTCCCGAAATTAAAAGCAACCAACTGTATCGTCGCTTTCCTCAGCTCTGCGCTGCAAGCCTTCGGTATGTACAATATCCACGCCCTGTCCGGGGTGACCGAGGGCGGCGTGCTGGGCGCCACGCTGCTGTTTGACCACTGGTTCGGGCTTTCCCCCGCCGTCAGCAGCTTCGTGCTGAACATCGCCTGCTATGCGCTGGGGTGGAAAACCCTGGGCAGGTCCTTCATCGCCTATTCCGCCATCGCCGCCTGCGGCTATTCCGCCAGCTACGCCGTCTGCGAGCTGTTCCCGCCCCTGTGGCCGGAAATCGCAAGCCTTCCCCTTCTGGCTTCCGTGGCGGGCGCGCTGTTCATCGGCGTCGGCGCGGGGCTTTGCGTCCGGGCGGGCGGCGCCACCACCGGTGACGACGCCCTGGCCATGAGCCTTTCCCATCTGACGAAAATCACCATTCAGTGGATTTACCTCACCAGCGACCTGATCGTGCTGGGGCTTTCCCTGACCTACATTCCCGTGCGGCGCATCGGCTATTCCCTGCTGACGGTTATTTTGTCGGGGCAGCTGATCGGTCTGATGCAGCGGATCAGGCTCCGCCCGGAGCCTAAAAGGGCAGCATAATCATCCCTTCAGTCCCCTGGACTGTCTGTCCATGTCCTCTACCACGATGTCGTAAATCTCTCCCAGAGACGCGCAGTATTCCAGCACCTTCCAGGGTTCATTCGTGTGGAAATGGATTTTGATCAAATCCTCATCGCCCACTGCCAGCAGACAGTCGCCCCTAAAATGCTCCACAAAGTAGTCGTTGATGGCGTCTTCATCCAGATCATGCCCCTCAATGAGCAGCTGGGTGTCATAGCGAAATTCGGTCATAATTATGTCTCCTTTGCTTTCCTAAATGTAAGCAAATTATAGCACATCTCCCCCGCGATGGGAAGTGACTTTTTACGGCGAGCGAGTGCCAGTCCTTACAGCTCCGCAAATTCGTAACGGTAGGTCACGCTGCCATTGTCATAGGAAAACACAATTTGGCCGTTCGCAAGAACCTCCTTCCGGAATTTCTCAAAATCCCTGCCATGCTTTTGCCAGACATAATCAGCCGGGTCATTGAGTTCCGCTTCCTCAAAGAATGTCTGCGGTCTGGACGAGCCTGCACAGGCATTGTAAAACTTTGCTACGATTTCATACTCTTTCATAATGTCCTCCTTACAGCAAATAGGATTGGAATCCTGCGTACTTCTCAAGTATATCACAGATTCCCTCAAAAATCATGCAGAAAAATAAATTCATCGGGAATTTGACCATTTCTCAGAGCTTATTTTTTGTTCAAAACCGCCTTTGAAAACTGCACAAAAACTCGTTATAATATTTGTAGAATATATGCAAACCCCAGTGTTTGGGAAGCTCTGATAAAATCGACGAGAGCTGGCGGCAGAAGATTCGCTGCCGGCCGAAGGCGATTTATTCAGAGGTTCCTTTGCTATATTCACACATTTATAAGGAGGATACAGTGATATGAAGCGAATCAAAGCAGCCTGTATCTGTCAGACTCTTCACTTTATGCTAAAGGAAGACGTTGCACATGATTGGGCGGTCAAGCAGGTTGAACAGGATGTGGAAAACTACAAAAGAACTTTGGAGCGTAACCGCACCCGGTACAAAATCGTGGAGCAAGCGACCCAGCCCGATGGCTCTGTTATCATGAAAGTCATCAAGCAATACAACGCCAGCCCTGTTGGCGACTATCTGAACTGATAATACTGAGAAGAAAACCACCGGCCGTTTTCGCGGCCGGTGGTTTGATTTTTACAGGTGCAGAACCCGATCCTTGATCTCCTGGGTGCGTCCCTGGTTCCAGAACTGGGTGCCGATGTAGCCGCAGGTTCGTCTGGCCACGTTCATCTTGTTCTGGTCGGTGTTGCCGCACTGGGGGCAGACCCACACCAGCTTGCCGTCGTCCTCCTTGATCTCGATCTCGCCGTCATAGCCACAGACCTGGCAGTAGTCGGACTTGGTGTTCAGCTCGGCGTACATGATGTTGTCGTAAATGAACTGCATCACTTCCAGCACCGCATCGATGTTATTCTGCATGTTGGGAACTTCCACGTAGCTGATAGCGCCGCCGGGGGACAGCTGCTGGAACTCTGCCTCGAAGCGCAGCTTGGTGAACGCGTCGATAGGCTCGGTCACATGGACGTGGTAGGAGTTGGTAATGTAGCTCTTGTCCGTAATACCGGGAACCAAGCCGAAGCGCTTTTGCAGGCACTTGGCGAACTTGTAGGTGGTGGATTCCAGAGGTGTTCCGTACAGGGAATAGTCGATATTCTCCGCCGTCTTCCACTGAAGGCACTTGTCGTTCATCTTCTGCATCACGGACAGAGCGAAGGGCTTGGCCTCGTCGTCGGTGTGGGATTTTCCGGTCATGTACTTGACGCACTCATAAAGTCCGGCGTAGCCCAGAGAAATGGTGGAGTAGCCGCCATAGAGCAGCTTATCGATGGGCTCGCCCTTGGGCAGCCGTGCCAGTGCGCCGTACTGCCACAGGATGGGGGCGGCATCGGACAGAGTGCCCTTGAGCCGCTCATGGCGGCACCGCAGCGCCCGGTGGCACAGCTCCAGACGGTCTTCAAAGACCTCCCAGAACTTGGTCACATCCCGGCCGGAGGACAGCGCCACGTCCACCAGATTGATGGTGACGACGCCCTGATTGAACCGGCCGTAATACTTGGGCTTGCCCGGCTCGTAGTTTCCGGCTCTGGCCACGTTGTCCCAGCCGTTGCCGGAACGGTCGGGGGTCAGGAAGCTGCGGCAGCCCATGCAGGTGTACACGTCTCCGTGGCCGGGGGTTTCCCCCTTGGAGAGCTTGTACTCCCGCATCTTCTTTTCGCTGATATAGTCGGGAACCATCCGCTTGGCGGTACATTGGGCGGCAAGCCGGGTCAGATACCAGTAGGGCGTTCCCTCCCGGACATTGTCCTCTTCCAGAACGTAAATGAGCTTGGGGAAGGCGGGAGTAATCCACACGCCCTTCTCGTTCTTCACGCCCTCGTAGCGCTGGCGCAGGGTCTCCTCGATGATCATGGCGAGATCCTTCTTCTCCTGCTCGTTCTTGGCCTCGTTCAGGTACATGAACACGGTGATGAAGGGCGCCTGTCCGTTGGTGGTCATCAGAGTGACGACCTGGTACTGGATGGTCTGAACGCCCCGGCGAACCTCTTCCCGCAGCCGGTCTTCCACGACTTTGGAAATGGTTTCCTCCGCGGGAGAAACGCCGAAGGCGGCCATTTCCCGTTCCACGGTCTTGCGGATTTTCTCCCGGCTGACCTGGACGAAGGGTGCGAGGTGGGTCAGGGAAATGGACTGTCCGCCGTACTGGTTGGACGCCACCTGGGCGATGATCTGGGTGGCGATGTTGCAGGCGGTGGAGAAGGAATGGGGCTTCTCGATCAGGGTGCCGGAGATGACGGTACCGTTTTGCAGCATGTCCTCCAGATTCACAAGATCACAGTTGTGCATATGCTGGGCATAGTAGTCCGCGTCGTGGAAATGGATGATGCCGGCCTCGTGGGCGTCCACCACTTCCTTGGGAAGCAGGATACGGCTGGTGATGTCCTTGCTGACCTCGCCTGCCATATAGTCCCGCTGGACGGCGTTGATGGTGGGGTTCTTGTTGGCGTTCTCCTGCTTGACCTCCTCGTTGTTGCACTCGATCAGGCTGAGGATGCGGTCGTCCGTGGTATTGGACTGGCGCAGGAGGCTGCGGGTGTAGCGGTAGGTAATGTACTCCTTGGCCACCTCGAAGGCGCCGTGAGCCATAATGGCCTTTTCCACCAGATCCTGAATTTCCTCCACGGACGGGCTGCGGCCCATTTCCTCGCAGGCAATCTGGACGCTCTGGGAAATTCTCTCGATTTGCAGCGGGGTCATACGCACCTTTTCGTCCACCGCTTCATTGGCCTTGGTCACGGCCATATTGATCTTATCAATGTCAAAAACGACCTCTGCGCCGTTTCGCTTAATAATCTTCATGGGCTATTCCTCCTTGGAACTTCAGTTCATAATCAATTCGTGCACGGCCTATTATACAATATATTGTGGTTTTGTCAAGTGGAAATCACAAAATATGGTGTCGCCGCTTTCTACATCAAAAAGTTCCCCATTCTTCCCCCAGCCGCGGATGTCCCTCATGAATGGGAAAGTTCCGTTTTTCCTGCAAACCGCAAAAGAAGGGTTTGAAATATGACGCGGAATATAGTATAATCCAGAGAAGCGGTCTTAACATAATTCCCGCCTTTTCCCGACCAAAAATGAAAGGAGACTTTTTCATGAAAAAATCTTTCGGCACTTTGCCCTCCGGCGAAGCGACCTTTCTCTACACAATATCCTGCGGCAAGCTGTCCGCCGCCGTCACGGATTACGGCGCGACGCTGGTTTCCCTGCTGGTTCCCGACCGGGACGGCGTCACCGCCGACGTGGTGCTGGGCTATGACGACTGCAACGGCTACCGTACGGGAAACGGTGCCTGTCTCGGTGCTACCGTGGGTCGGAATGCCAACCGGCTCAAGGGCGCGTCCTTCGATCTGAACGGAAAAACCTACCATATGTCCCGGAACGAGGGCGGCAACAACCTCCACTCCGGCCCGGACTTTTTCTTCCACCGGCTGTGGAAGCCGGTTTCCCACACGGAAAACGCCGTCACCCTGGAGCTTTCCAGCCCCAACGGCGACCAGGGCTTCCCCGGGAACGCCGTCATTCAGGTCACCTACGCCCTGACGGCGGACGGGGCGCTGCACATCCAATATAAAGCGACCTGCGACCGGGACACCGTGTTCAACTTCACCAACCACAGCTATTTCAACCTGGCGGGACACGACCGGACTGATAAGGCCATGGAGCAGCTGCTCACCATCCCGGGACGCTTCTTTAACCCCGATGATGCCGAGAACATCCCCACCGGCGAACTGCGGCCGGTTACCGGCACGCCCATGGATTTCCGCGCCCCCAAGCCAATCAGCCGGGACATCGACGCGGACTACGAACCGCTGAAGCTTCAGGGCGGCTACGACCACAACTGGGAGGTCTTCTGCAATCCCTGCGCCACCCTGTCTGACCCGGTTTCCGGAAGGGGCATGAGCGTCTGCACCGACTGCCCGGGCATTCAGTTCTACGCGGGCAACTTCTTAAACGAGACCGGCAAGGGCGGCGTTCATTACGGCAAGCGCTCCGGCGTCGCCCTGGAAACCCAGTTCTATCCCGACAGTCTCCACCACCCCGACTGGCCACAGCCCGTCACCCGCGCGGGAGAAACCTACCGCAGCGAGACGGTATACCGCTTCTCCTGGGACGGCTAAGGAAGCTCTGAATAAATCGTCTTCGGCTGAGCAGCGGATCTTTTTCCCTAGCCGTGCAGTTTGGGAAGCGGGAAATACACAAAGTATTCCTCCGCTTCCCAAACCTTCGTCTAGGAAAAAATCTCTCGCTGTCAGCTCTCGCCGATTTAATCAGAGCTTCCTTTCCTTGTCCCCTCCCCTGATGCTTCCGATTTATGCACTTCCTGACAGGCGGCGCATAAACTGTCCTATAAGCAATTTTCGCTTAAATCACGCCATCAGGAGGGGTTTCCATGTCTGAGCAATGTCCGGACATCCTGCGCTGCAATCCTCAGGATCTGCGTCAGGCCATGTCCATTCACACACGGAAGATAACCGACGCCTGCCGGGATAAGGACTGCGTGGAAGACCTGCGGGTCTATCTCACCGTCAGCTCCCAGCAGACGCTGGACAGCGCCGCCAACGTGCGGGTACGCAGTGCCCAGCTTCTGCACACCTACATCGATGTGGAGCCGGTCGCCTTTGACCGGAATCACTACTGTATCGACATCACCTTCTACTACCGCATTCTGGCGGACGCGGTGATCGGCACCTGCCGTCCCGCGACTCTGAGCGGTCTTTCGGTATTCTCCAAGCGGGCGGTGCTTTGCGGCGAGGACAGCCGCGCCCACATTTTCACCAGCGACACCCGCATCGGAGAAGCCGACGGCTGCACCGTCTTCTCCTCCAACCGTCCCACCGCCGTGGTAGAGGCCACTGCCCTCAATTAGGCAGGCCGCTCAATACATAAACGGAGGTACTCCCCAAAAAGAGTACCTCCGTATTTCTTACTGTTACGCTCTCTCCGTATCCAGCCGGTTGTGGGAGAATATCCGCACGTTCTGGCTGATATTCCGGTTGATGCAGGCCGTATACAGAATATCGATCATATTCAGCTGGGCAATTCGGGAGGACATGGCGCCGCTGCGGTACAGCTCCTCCGAAGCCATCACGTTCAGGCAGCAGGCCGCCATCCGGGAGATGGGCGACAGCTCGAAACGGGTGATGGCGATGATGGGCGTGCCCTGGGCTTTCAGATATTCCGCGCAGCGAACAATTTCCTCGGTTCTGCCCGAATAGCTGATGACAATCGCCACGTCATTTGGCTTGGAGTTCTTGGCGATGATGTACTGGGAGTGGATGTCCTCGCAGCAGGAGCAGGGCTTGTCGATTCGGATGAATTTCAGATATGCGTCCTTGGCCACCAGCTGAGAAGCGCCCAATCCGAACAGGAGAACGGAATCCGCCCGGCAGATCAGATCCACTGCCCGTTCCAGCACCTGGGGTTCCACAAGCTTGACGGTCTCCTCCAAGGAGGCGATGTTCCGGTAGGTGATCTTGTAGACAATATCCGAGGTGCTTCCGGCGGTGACCCGGGCGTTCCCCTTGGATTCCTCCTGGGTGCGCACGGCGATCTCGAACAGCAGCTGCTTCTGCATATCCCGGTAGCCCTCAAATCCCAGCTTTCTGCACAGCCGCACAATGGTGGCCGCAGAGCTGAAGGAGCGCTGGGACAGCTCCTTGACGCTGAGCTGGGGAATCTCCTCGGAATGCTCCAGAAGATACCTTAGCGCCCCCTGTTCCGCGCCGCTGGCCGTGGGCAGATACTGCTTCGCACGAATCAAAACACTTTTCAACAAAATCATCTCCCAACCCAACTTTCTTTCATGCCATTGTAGCACATTTTTCTCAAAAAGGCAAGAATCCGCCCCCGCGTCCGGCGCATCCACCGGTACGCAGGGGCAACCGGAAATCATGTACAAAAACTTCATGCACCGTCATTTGCGCTCTTTCGTGGTGCAGCGTTCCTGCATGAGGTTTTATGGCAGCACCGCACAATCTGGCAAAAGGCGGCTGAAGCTCGCAGACACATTGCGCGTTGTTGCCTTATACGAGTTTTTAATAAAACGCTTAAAAGCGTTTTATTCGGCCGCAGGATTGC
>ERZ857882.5205-NODE-5205-length-10439-cov-19.684226_pt1 | contig 10439 bp, 6 predicted proteins | sample MGYA00519697_ERZ857882 | MGnify/ENA primary metagenome ERZ857882 (study PRJEB31778, sample SAMEA3449373) | human gut metagenome | biome: human gut; feature: human-associated habitat; material: faeces | place: United Kingdom | collected 2010/2012 ... | reverse complement strand
AAAAGGGCTTTCTTACTCATAATATTTCAATATTTAAATTATCACTCTGATTTTCGGGTGCAAAGGTACAAAAAAGATGATTACGTAAACGTTTAATCTATGTTAAGTTAAAAGGGAAAAAGAGAGGGAGCTATGGATATTTTTCTTTCTTTGTATAAGGAACTACTAAATGCATTTATTCAAAATTTAATATTATGAAAACGATTCTACTCTGCATGATGCTCATGCTGTCGGGTATACTCACAGCACAAACCGCCGACAATCCGCCATTCAAAGCCCGTTCGGGAAGTATTGGCAATATCACCCGTATAGAACGCACGCCTGATGGCACGCGTGTTTATATTCACGCCATCTTCCGTCCGCACTGGTGGATAAAGGAAGAAGGAGACAGTTATCTGGAAGATGCAGCTACCGGCAAGAAATATCAGTTCAAGAGTGCGGAAGGCATTGAGCTCAATAAGGAAGTGTATATGCCCGATTCGGGCGAGATGGACTATGTGCTCGTTTTCGAAGCTCTGCCGGAAGAGACGCAGGTCATCCATCTCCTCAGTCCCAGCGATACGGAAGGAAATACGTATGACATATCCTTAGTACCGTCCTCCGGCAAAAATGTTTCGCCGTTGGCAGCAATCAAGGGAAACTGGTTCAAGGCAGATGACTTAAACGCCTGGGAATACGGCATCTATGATTCTGTCACGATTATGGACAACCGGATATTTACCAACGAAAACATCCGCAAGAAAGGGAAGCGGGTGGAAATCACCGTCAAGGACAAGCAGAATGGAGACATACGCACCCTGCTGGTCACTCCGCAGAAAGACGGAAGCTGCCAGATACAAGTGAACGGAGAAAAGAATCAGCTGTATACCCGGCAAAGGGGAGCTACAAAGACAATCGCTGCCGACACAGGTTTCCAGCAGTTCTTCCACACAGACACCACCTGTCTGCAAGGGTATATCGACGGCTATGACCGCCGGCTGGGATTCGACACCGGACTCATCTATCTATCCAACCATATCACCCGCCAGGACTACCCGACTGTGATTCAGATAGACGAAGACGGCAGCTTCCTGTGCAAGTTTGTCATCAAGCATCCTGTGGAACAGTCGGTCACGCTTGACAATAACTGGATTCCATTCTATATCGAGCCCGGACAGACGCTTACCATGTATATCGACTGGGAAGCATTGCTGGCACGCAGTCGTGCACGCGACTATTATTTCCCGATCAAGAATACAGCCTACATGGGCCCGTCGGCTTCCCTCTCCTATCTGCTGAAAGAATTCAAGTCGCTGATCCCCTACCGTTACGATGATTTATCCAACGCGCGCAACAAACTGACTCCCAGCCAATATCAGGAGCACATGAAGCCGATTGTCGCCCGATGGGAGCATACAGCCGATTCACTTATTCAGATTTGCCGCCCATCGGCAAAGGCTGCCCGTCTGATCAAGAATAAGGCAGACCTGCAGGCAGGAGGCTTATTCTTCGACTTTCTGATGAGCAGAGATTATTATGCGAAGCAGGATACAGCCAACCAAGCCCTGAAAGTGAAAGAAGAAGATTCTTATTACGACTTCTTGAAGAAGATGCCGCTGAATGATGAAACAGTGCTCGCCGATGCCAATGCAAGCTCTTTTATCAACCGGTTTGAATATATGGACGCCTTCAGAACAGCCTATAATTATCATGCACCGAAAGCAAAGGATACCATCTCTTACACGTATCCGGAAGAATCGCTTCTCGCTTTTCTTAAAGAGAGAGGAGTAAAACTGAATGCAGAACAGGAGGCAATCAGACTGAAACAGGAGAAACTGGCAGGAACAACCGTCAGAATCCCCTTAAAAGAACTTCAAGAAGAGAATGACAAGGTGACAGGCTTATACGAAAAAGAAGAAAAACTGGTCCTGGAGTACATCGACAAGCAGTATAAAAACAAGCAGTCAGAGCAAGACATGGACAGAAACTTTATCTCGATGGAACAAAAAACCGGTCATAAGAAAGACAGCATTCTTGCCCGGCTATATGATGTGCCCGATCCTTTGCTTTGGCAAATAGCCAAAGTCCGCAACCTGGGTTTCAGCCTGCAGAATATCAAGACACGTTCCATTGCCCGTGAGTATGTGGACAGCATCAAGCAAAAGCTCACTCACCCACAATTGGCAGAAGAGACCGAATATCTGTTCGCCAAAACGCATCCGAAGGAAAAAGTCAATTCCTATCAACTTCCGGAAGGCAAAGCCACCGACGTTTTCCGCAACATTATTAAGAATCATCCGGGCAAAGTCTTGTTCGTTGACTTCTGGGCAACGACCTGCGGACCTTGTCGCGCAGGAATAGAAGCGACGGCAGACCTGCGCAAAAAATACAAAGATCATCCGGAGTTCGAGTTCATCTATATCACCGGACAGAAAGACTCACCAGCCGGTGCATATAAGCAATACGTGGAAAAGAATCTGAAAGGAGAAGCCAGCTATTATGTCACCGACTCAGAGTTCAATTATCTGCGCCAACTTTTCCGCTTCAACGGCATTCCGCACTATGAACTTGTGCTAAAAGACGGCAGTATCTCCAAGGAAAAACTGGGGACGCATAGAATCAGAAAGTATTTGGAGGAGCACTTCCCCGTTTCCGGGTCTGCCGGACAGGGAGAGAATGATCAGTAATCCCGGCTGAGTCTGGTTGTGACACTTTGACAAGAATGCACATTAAGGATAAAATCAAAGGTCAGTAGGCACTTTTCCTATTGAAAACCGGAGTGGTAGGCATACTTTATAATTGAATAACAACAATTTATGTATTTACCTACCACCTCCCCCTACGGGTACTCCTCCTTCCCGAAGGAGGAGATTTAAGATACTATTGACTTTTTAGTCAGCCCAATTTCAGTTACTATTGACTTTTGACTTCCTCTTCGACAAATTCAGCATGACAGATACTCTCTAGAAATAAAATGCTTTTCTATTGTCACTTATCACCTTTTGGAGATAACAAGCTGATAATGAATACAATTCTGGTGATAATAGCTGGTGACAATAGGGTGATAATAAGGTGATAATAGCCGTAAATCATGCTTTTTATTGTCACTTCACCCCTATTTCATGACTTATTACCTGTCATTTCCTCCCCATCTTATTACCTATTACCTGTTACTTATCACCTGTTACCTATTGCCTGTTACTTATTACCTATTACTTATTACTTATTACACCTATCACGCCTCATCCGAGTCTTGACCTTATACCACAAATACGATAAGCTACCAATGCTTTTAGCTCATCATGCCTTTATACTTCCATTAAGCTACCGGCATCTTTACCTGTTCACGGCCGTGACAAGACTTGATCACATCCGTGAGCAGCATTTGCCACGACCGTGAGCAACTCTTACCACGGCCGTGAACAACTAATGATATCGGTAGCTTATCCCAACTTTCCTTATAAGGAAAGTCTACTATATAAGGAGCTAACGGGAACTTCAGCACTATCTTACAAGTGATTTTACCATAGTCAACCAATGAACTCCCCGCACACTGAAAGACCATAAACAACAAGAAAATCTAAAAAAAGCGATGCAAAAGACGGAACCTCGGTTAATTTTCCGTACTTTTGTATCGCTTTTAAATTAAATCATAGAAAAATGGACGATTCAAACCCGCGAACGTGCACTTATAGTATTAATTAAAGCGATCAGAGTCATTGAAAACTGATGCCTCTGCTCGTGTAAACAAACGAAAGGAGGCAATAAGATGAGAACATATCTTTATTGTGAAGCTGGCTTTGTGGAAAAACCGCAATGGCTTCCTAACTGCTGGGTAAACGTAGTATGCCCGGACAACGATGACTTTGAGTTTCTGACTAAAACCCTGAACGTACCCGAATCATTTCTGAACGATATAGCCGATACAGACGAACGTCCGCGAACCGACACGGAAGGCAACTGGCTATTAACGATTCTGCGCATCCCGATGCAAAACGGTCAGAACGAAAGTCTTCCCTTCGGCACCGTACCCATCGGCATCATCACCAACAATGAAATCATTGTATCAGTCTGCTACCACAACACAGACCTGCTGCCGGACTTCATCGAACACACCCGCCGAAAGGGAATCGAAGTCCGCAACAAACTCGATCTGATTCTCCGGCTGATTTATTCGTCTGCCGTATGGTTTCTGAAATATCTGAAACAGATAAATCTGGATATCAGCGCCGCCGAAAAGGAACTGGAACGCAGTATCCGCAACGAAGACCTGCTCCGTCTGATGAGACTGCAGAAAACACTCGTTTACTTCAACACCTCCATCCGAGGAAATGAAGTAATGATCGGAAAGCTGCAAAGTATCTTTCAGGACACTGACTTTCTGGACAAGGAACTGGTAGAAGACGTGATTATCGAGTTGAAACAGGCATTTAATACCGTGAATATCTACAGCGATATCCTCACCGGAACGATGGACGCCTTTGCCTCTATCATCTCCAACAACGTGAATGCCATCATGAAACGCATGACCAGCCTTTCCATTACACTGATGATCCCGACATTGATAGCCAGTTTCTACGGAATGAATGTGGATATCCATCTGGAAGAGATGCCGTATGCCTTTGCACTGATTATCCTGTGCTCCGTCGTGCTGTCGACATTAGCGTTTATCGTATTCCGGAAAATCAAGTGGTTCTAATTCAAGCGACTGCAATTCAAGCAGTTCTAAATCTCCCTTTACGTCAGAGACATAAAAAAGCAGCCTGTCATTCTTAAGACCTAAATTCAAGGTCGGCGATGACAGGCTGCACACAATACGTTTTTTGTTCGATAGAGAATATTAAAAAGAGAATGTTTAAGAGAGAGAAATTATTTTATCCTTCTTTACTGGATTTCTTTCCGCCCAATGGCACAGAAATACCAACAAATCCACTTACAGAATTGGTGTTCTTACCTAAGAACATGTAGTCAGTTCCGAGGAACACCGGACCCAACTTCAAGCCCAGACCGAATGACTTACCGGCAGACTGAATAGCCGAGTAGCTGAGCGCAACGTTAAGCCAGCTTTTCGGACGATAGTTTGCGGAAAATGTTACTTCTGTCAGCGTTTTCGGTTGCACGAAGCGAGTCGTAGACAATACACCTACTCCGAGCTTGTTCTCAAAGAAGCCGTATTCTGCTCCTACCACAACTGTAGATGCCAGACTAGACTTGCGTGATTTATGTACGTCCTCTGTCTGAAGTTGCAACATTTCATAGTCGAGTACATCACCACCATTTACACGGTTCATATATCCGTCAGCATCAGCCTGTAGCTGAGTAATATTGTTCTGAATCGCAGTAATAGAATTAGGAATATCGTTCGCATCAATACCATTGACATAGCTAGTTCCCTTCATATTGATTGATTCCGGATTGGCAGAAGCTATCTTAGTGGCGCCTTTCGTCCATGAAATAAATCCCAGGTCGAGAATAGAAGCGGACACTGTCAGGTTATCCATAATTTTATAAGAAACACCCAAATCAATGCCGAAACCGTAACCTGCAATACCCAGTTTTCCACTGTCAAAGTCAAAGTCACTGATATAATCCTGTCCATCTTCTTGTACCAATTCCAATCCTTTGAAAGAACTTTCCAGATGAGCGTCAACATTCAGATTGGCATGGTAGCTTTCAATTTCAGATTTCAGCTTTGTTATACCGGCAGCATCCAATCCGGACAGATAATTTTGATCCTGCAATTGGCTGATGCGAGCATCACTCGGAAGTTTAGCGTTCATCATTACATTGTTGATCTTCAGATTCATATTACCGATACCCAGCAATACTTTCACCTTACCACCGACTGTCAAACGGTTATTGATCTGACGCGCATACCCTAAACCAACTTCACCATAAGCGTTAATATCCAGTTTCTGACCGCTGATATCGTAATTGCTGTTTCTCCAGTTATCTTCAAGCGCATCCATCTCATTCAGGAAAGTAAACATGGAACGGGTAAGGCTTGCACCTATATCCGCACGAACACCTACGTTGAATGACCAGAAGTTCTTTCCTTTATACCATCCGGCAGAAAGAATCTCCGTGCTTACGTTTACATTTAAGTTGTTTTTATCTTTCAGACGGCTCAGGAAATCGGGATTAGAGTAGAAATTGTCGCTATCGTCAATAATGTCGATAATATCCTGATAACCCAATGAAGTGGACCCGACAGTAGCATTGACCGATCCCAATACCGGAATATTAAAATACCCCTGAGTCGGAATCAGAGCCGGATTCAATTGTTGCCGATAATGAGTACCTTCCATAAAATAAGAAGTACGTAAAAACTGCGCATTGGCAGGTAAAACAAAACCCATCATAAGAAGTAAAGCCCCCATCAACTTCTTAGATGCATAAAGTCTGCTTGTTGTCATGATTTTATCTTTTTTTAATTCTTGTTATCGAACGCAAATATATAGCATTTAAGTAACAAATAAAAGCACAAGTCAACACTTTTTTAGCATAAACCGAACATTTTCATGGCTATTTGGAGAAAATTCGTGCTTATTCTGCAAAAATATGTAGAAAGTGAAACAAAAGACAATATCAGAAATTCAGGTTCAACTGCCCGTCACCAAGCAGATTGAAGGTCATTCGGTGGTAAGGGGTCGTTCCACGTTCGGCGATGGCGGCACGATGTTTTTTAGTCGGGTATCCTTTATTCTTATTCCAGTCATAAAACGGATATTCTTCGTGAAGACGATTCATATAATCATCTCTGTAGGTTTTAGCCAGTATAGAAGCGGCGGCTATCGAGAGATATTTACCGTCTCCTTTTATCACGGTAGTATGAGGAATGTCAGGATATTTATTGAAACGGTTTCCGTCGATCAGCAAATGCTGAGGACGGACAGAGAGCTGATCGACAGCCCGGTGCATCGCCAGAAAGGAGGCGCGGAGAATGTTTATCTCGTCTATCTCTTCGGGCGACACCACTCCTACCGCCCATGCCAGCGCTTCTTTCTCTATCACTTCACGAAGTGCGTAGCGTTGCTTCTCGGTCAGTTGCTTCGAATCATTCAGCAGCTCATTCTTGAAATCTTTAGGAAGAATGACGGCAGCGGCATACACTGATCCTGCCAGGCAACCGCGGCCGGCCTCATCGCAGCCGGCTTCTATCAGGTCTTTATTTAAATAAGGTAGTAGCATACTTATTCTTTTTTTCTTATTTGCCACAAAGATAAAGGAAATAAAAAAGGAGACCTCATTCAAAGTCCCCTTTTTCCGTCATTCATTCACACAAACAAGCAATTGTTCCCCAAATATATTCTACCGGTTCACAGCCTTGACGACCGGAACCATCACCCTACCATTCGTTTTACAGATTTTGTTCGTTGATAACATCAGCCTTTCCCCTTAGCCATTATGATAGATTTCTTCCATTTCCCCTTTATAACTTATAATATATCGTCTTGCAAAAGTATCTAAATAATAAGAGACGAGAAAATGGCTTTGAGCGAGTATTTGCATGAAATGCCCCGAAACAGGATCATCTGCCGGAAAAAAGTGATTAAGTGCGCAAAAAAGGTGTTTACCCGGTTCTATATAATCAGAAAGCGATAACCGGACTTATCTCCGGCTATCGCCCTCTTCAATAAACAAACCTTCTTTTAGTTAAAACAAACTCCAGGCGACGGTAAGCCCTGCCATCACAATGGCTACCATGCTCATAAGCTTGATTAAAATATTCAGACTCGGGCCGGAAGTATCCTTAAACGGGTCGCCCACAGTATCGCCTACTACGGTTGCCTTATGCACTTCACCGCCTTTGCCTCCAAAGTTCCCCTCTTCTACATATTTCTTCGCATTATCCCACGCACCGCCTGCATTGGCCATAAAGATAGCCAGCACAAAACCTGTGCTCAAACCGCCGATCAGCAGTCCCAGTACTCCGGTCACTCCGAAGATTAATCCGGTAGCGATAGGCGCAAGGATAGCAATCAGCGACGGAATCACCATTTCGCGCTGCGCACCCTTGGTTGAGATAGCCACACAACGTTCATAATCCGGCTCGGCTTCTCCTGTCAGAATGCCTTTGATCTCACGGAACTGACGACGCACCTCATCTACCATGTGTCCGGCTGCGCGGCCGACCGCATTCATCGTCAATCCACAGAACAAGAACGCCATCATCGAACCGAGGAACATACCGGAAAGAACTTTCGGATTCATCAGCGTCACGTCGTAATAGTTCATGAAATCGACAAAGGTAGCATTGGCGGTTGAGACAACATCACCGTTCGGCATACTCAGGTCTACTGTCCCCAAACGGGTCAGACCGATACGGATTTCTTCGATATAGGATGCCAGCAAAGCCAGTCCGGTCAATGCAGCGGAACCGATAGCAAAACCTTTTCCGGTTGCCGCGGTTGTATTTCCCAAAGAGTCGAGCGCATCGGTACGCTTGCGGACTTCGGCACCCAGACCGGCCATTTCGGCATTACCGCCTGCATTATCAGCAATCGGGCCGTAAGCGTCCGTAGCCAGTGTGATTCCTAATGTGGACAGCATACCGACAGCGGCAATACCGATACCGTAGAGTCCCATACCCACGTTGGAAAAATCGAAACCGGAAGCAAGCAGGAAGGAGGCAATGATACCCACCACTACCGCAATCACGGGAATAGCCGTAGAAAGCATACCCAGACCGATACCGGAGATAATGACGGTGGCAGGTCCAGTCTTTCCGCTTTCACTCAGTTTCTGAGTAGGGCGATACGACTGGGAAGTATAATATTCGGTAGAACGTCCGATCACAATGCCGACCAACAGGCCGACTACGACAGCGCATGAAATCCAAATCCAGTTGTCCAACTGTAAGAGCCACAGGATTAAGAAGGTAGCAGCCACAATCAGCACGGAACTCAGGTTTGTTCCGAATGCCAGCGAGCCGAGCAAATCTTTCACCGTCGCATTTTCTTTGGTGCGCACGGAGAAGATGCCGATAATGGAAAGCAGAATACCTACCGCAGCAATCAGCATCGGGGCAATAACTGCTTTGAACTGCATGACCGTATCTGCCGAATGTATAAAGGCGGCAGCACCCAATGCGGCAGTCGCCAGGATAGAACCGCAATAAGATTCGTACAAGTCGGCTCCCATACCTGCCACGTCGCCTACGTTATCGCCTACATTATCGGCAATGGTGGCAGGGTTTCGCGGATCGTCTTCGGGAATTCCGGCTTCTACCTTACCCACAAGGTCGGCGCCTACGTCGGCAGCTTTTGTATATATACCGCCACCTACACGGGCAAAGAGCGCCTGTGTGGAAGCTCCCATACCGAACGTCAGCATCGTGGTAGTGATTACGCAAAGTTTATGAGTCGGTGTCAGTGCGTCGGCGGGAATCACCGCGTTCAGCAACAGATACCAGAAAGATATATCGAGCAACCCCAGTCCGACTACAACGAGTCCCATTACCGCACCACTGCGGAAAGCGATTCTCAGTCCGGAGTTCAATGAATTGCGTGCCGCATTCGCCGTACGTGCCGAAGCATAGGTTGCCGTCTTCATACCCAGGAAACCGGAAAGACCGGAGAAGAAACCACCCGTCAGGAAAGCTATGGGAACCCACACATTCTGAACATGAAAGCCATAAGCCATAATTGAAAACAAAATAACCAGCCCAAGGAAAACACAACCTACAATCTTGTACTGTTGTTTCAGATAAGACATAGCTCCCTTGCGTACCGCAGCGGCTATTTTTATCATTTGGGGAGTACCTTCACTCTCTTTCATCATCTGCTTATGAAAATAATAAGCAAAGCAGAGAGCCAATACAGAGGCGGCCGGAACCAACCAGAAAAGCAAGCTATCCATAGAATAAATATTAGAGGTTTAACGAAAGGATAAAAGTATTGATTCTAAATGAAATAGGCAAATAAAAATTAAAGAAATTTCGATGGTCACACTCTGCTTTCTTTTCGAACGGACTACAATGAAATCATTTCGAACGAGAGAGAGCCTCTCCCTTGACAATCCGTATTCAACTTGGATCCGATATAACTTTTATTCCACATAGTTTCCCTATCTTCCAAAAAGCGATGTAGCATCATGATTATATCGAACTGAGGCTATATAGAGACGGCAATCAATAAATTCGTCCTTGTACTGGTTTGCAACACAGTTGCACCACAAATCTCCTACCTTTGCATCAACAAAAGAAAAAAAGTCATGGGATGTAATTGTAATCATCACTCCGGTTGTCATACACAGGAGGAAAAGAAGAAGAAAAGTAAAAACCTACCCGTCATTATCAGTCTTATAATGTTGGGAACGGGAATGGGAATGAATCATTTCGGTTGGTTCACCCTGCCGGGTAGTGCATTGGTATGGTATGCGATCGCCTACCTCATTGCAGGCTGGCCTGTATTGCGGGAAGTTTTCGAACAGCTCCGTCAAGGAGATTTTTTCAACGA
>ERZ857882.5204-NODE-5204-length-10441-cov-4.048334_pt1 | contig 10441 bp, 7 predicted proteins | sample MGYA00519697_ERZ857882 | MGnify/ENA primary metagenome ERZ857882 (study PRJEB31778, sample SAMEA3449373) | human gut metagenome | biome: human gut; feature: human-associated habitat; material: faeces | place: United Kingdom | collected 2010/2012 ... | reverse complement strand
GAGTGTGTGTAATGTGAAAAAAGAAGAAGGAATAATCGTTTATTTAAATTTAATTTCAGTCGTATGAGAAAATTAACATTGTTATTGTGCGCTCTGTTGGCTGGCATTTCGTTAGCGGTGGCTCAAACGAGTATCTCCGGTACGGTGTTGTCGGCAGAGAATGACGAGCCGGTTATCGGTGCGTCTATCTTGGTGAAGGGCGCGAATGCTTCTACTATTACCGACACGGACGGTAAGTTTACAATCAAGATCCCTGCCGGGGCATCGAGAACTTTGGTTATTTCCTACATCGGTATGGAAAAACAGGAGGTTTTTGCGCGTAATGGTATGGTCGTTAAATTGAATTCTGCCGATCATACTCTCGACGATGTCGTGGTGGTAGGTTACCAGACGATACGGAAGGAGGCCAAAACCGGTTCTATCGCAACGGTCGATGGCGACGAGTTGGCTTCTATCCCCGAGACTTCGGTCGATAAGATGCTTTCCGGTAAAATGGCCGGTGTGTCGGTTTCGTCGAGCAACGGGCAACCGGGATCTGTGGCTACGATTCGGGTCCGCGGAACCAGTTCTATCGGAGCCGGTAACGACCCTTTGTATGTAGTTGACGGTATTCCCGTAGAAAGCGGTGATGTAGGCGGACTTTCCAACAGTATGAACGCTATTGCCTTGATCAACGCCAGCGATATTGCTTCGGTGACGGTGTTGAAGGATGCCGCAGCCGCTTCTATCTATGGTTCGCGTGCTGCCAATGGTGTGATTTTGATTACCACCAAGTCGGGAGAAGCCGGGAAATCCAAGATTACCGCTCGTGCCCGCTACGGTGTGTCCACGCTTGCCAATGACAATGACTTCGGTATGGCCAATCTCGAAGAATATGTACAATATCAACGCGATGCCCGTATCAATGCTGGGTATAATCCCGATGATCTTTCGTCGGAGTATTATTTCCCGCAGGCTATGGCCGGCAGACGCGCGACCAACTGGATGAAAGAGTTGACGCGTAACGGCAGCTTGCAAGAGTATGAGCTGATCGCTTCGGGCGGTGCGGGCAAGACTACTTACTATACTTCATTGTCTTATAATAAAACGAACGGTATCGTGCCGACCGTAGGTTTCGAGAAGATGCAGATTCGCGCGAACCTCGATACCGAGTTGAACAAATGGTTGAAAATGGGAACTCGTCTGCATGGCGGTTATATGAAGGTTTCCGATGTGCAAAATAGTTTGTTGGGCGATAGCGGTTTGGCTCCTACGAATCCCTTCTATTCGGGTATGGCTTTGGCTCCGACCATGAACGCTTACAACGAGGACGGAAGCTACAACTTCGATTTGCCTTTCGTGTTCAACGTGAACCCGATCGCCGCTATTCGCGAACAAGACAAATACGACAAGCAGTATAAATTCAACGGAACCGTTTATTTGGAATGGAAACCGATCAAGCAACTGACGTTCCGTACCAACAACTCTATCGAGTATGCCACGACTACCAGCCGCGCTTACAGTCCGGCTTTCGTGAACGCGGCTTCTTATGGCGCTTCTTTGAACACGGCCGAGAGCCAATATCGCATATTGACTACTTCGAATACGATCACTTATGACGACCTGTTCAACGACGACCATTCGTTGAATGTGTTGATCGGTCAGGAAGCCAATACGTATGAATCTTCTTTCTTGCAAGGTATATCTTATCATGTGAATCAACAACGTCCTTACCACTCTGTGGGTGTTTCGGTAGAAGACCAACGAGTGGGTGACGGTCTTACCGAAATGGCGATGGTTTCTTTCTTCGGTGTAGCCGAATACAATTACAAAGGCCGTTATTATGTAAAAGGTTCTATTCGTACGGACGGTAGCTCCAAGTTCGGTCCCGACAGACGTTGGGGTACTTTCTGGGCTGCCAGCGCTTCGTGGAATATTCACAACGAAGATTTCATGCAGGATATCAAATCGGTACTTAATCAATTGAAATTGCGTTACAGCTATGGTGTGAACGGTAACGACAATATTGCAGCCTATGCACACTACGGTTTGTACTCCGACATCGTGTACAACGGTATTACCGGTCAGTTGCCTTCTCAGTTGCAGAACCGCAAATTGACTTGGGAGACCAACAAAACTCACAATATCGGTATCGACTTCCGTCTGTTCGACCGTTTGAACGGTTCTATCGACTGGTACACCCGTCGTACCGAAGATATGTTGATCGCAGCTCCTCTGCCTTATACGACCGGTTTTGCTTCGCAAGCCCAGAACGTAGGTAAGATTCGCAACAGCGGTGTGGAGGTTCAGTTGGATGCCGAGATTTTCAATACCAACGACTTCAAATGGACAGCCGGCGTGAACTTTGCAGCCAACCGTTCGAAAGTGCTCGAACTTGCTCCGGGTCAAGATTTTATAGGAACGACTTTGCGTTATGTCAAGGGCGAACAGCTTTATACCTATTGGTTGTATGACTATGCCGGGGTGAATCCTCAGAACGGTAACGCTTTGTGGCGTAACGAAGAGGGGCTGTTGACCGAGAATTACGGAGAGGCTCGCCGTATCAATGCCGGTTCTCCCGAACCTCTGTGGACGGGCGGTTTCAATACCGAGCTTTCTTGGAAAGGTATATCGTTGGGTATTCAGCTCGAAGCCCGCTATGGTAACAAGGTGTTGAACCAAGACCGTTCGTTGTTCGAAGCAGACGGCTTTTACGGCGATTCGAACATTTGGAAAGGCGCCATGAATTATTGGAAGAAACCGGGCGACACCAATGTATTGCCGAAACCGGTTTACAACAATTCGAGCAACAGCTCTGCTATTTCTACCCGTTATCTCGAAGATGGCAGCTACTTGCGTATCAAGGATATTACGCTGGCATACAGCTTGCCTTCGAAATGGACCAAAAAGGCATTGATGAGCGGTGTTCGCATCTATGCCAGCGCATTGAACCTCTATACGTTCCACAACATGAACTACTGGGATCCCGAACACGGAACCTCGGGTGCTACCATCATCAGTTACCCGATGACCCGTTCGATGATCGTGGGTGTGGATATTACTTTCTAATCAATTAAAAAAGAATTGTTACAATGAAAAAAATAATTTTATCGATAGCAGTTTTAGCGTTGGCTCTTTCTTCCTGCGAGGACTTCCTGACGAAGGAGCCACCGATGGATCAGTCAGACGAATTGGCTCTGTCGACCTTCGAGGGCATCGACGGAGCGACGGCGGGTAACTATCGGGCAGTCATCTCGTGGTATGGAGCATCGTTCCCGTTGACATTCGACGTGATGTGCGGCAACGGTATGGTAGGCCCGGTCAATACAGGACGTATGCGTCAGGAACCGGCTTGGAACTATACTTCGACCAGCACGATGGGTCTTTGGTCGAGCGCATATAGTGCGATACTGGGCTGTAATAAAGCACTCACGGCTATTAACGAAGGAAAATTCACCCGCGACGGGGTAAGTGACGAGCAAATCAACAACATCAAAGCCGAGAATCTTTTCTTGCGTGCTTTGGCTTACTTCGATTTGGTACGAGTTTACGCCCAACCCTACGGATATATCAAGGAAAAGGGTCTTACCGGAGTAGAAGCGATGGGTGTGCCCATCGTCTTGAAGGACGACCTTTCGGCCCGTTCCTCTCGTAACACGGTAGCGGAAGTGTATGAAAACCTCATTATACCCGACTTGGTGGAAGCTGAACGCCTGATGAGCGATAGCTATGTGCGCGCAGGGGTGAAAGATGTCGTAGCCACGGTAACGAAACCGGTTATTCAAGCCTTGATGGCACGGGTATATCTGCACCATGAAGATTGGCAGTTGGCCGCCGATTATGCGACGAAAGTGATCAAGAACGGGCGTTTCCGTCTGCTTTCGGGCGACCGCTTCGTATCGATGTGGGACGGCTCGGTAGACGTAGCCCCCCAATCGGGCAGCGAAATCATATTTGAAGTTTACGTATCTCAGAGCGACGGTAGCCGCAGTGACCTCGGAGACTACTTGACAGCACCCGAAGTTGCAGGCGGAGCCGGTTACGGCGACGTTCGAGTATCGAACGACCTTATCAATTTGTATGACGCAACCGATGTGCGCTTGACCGGATTGACGAAAACCAACAGTAGGTATTCGGGTTATCGCTGGTCGACCAAGTATCCCGGTAAAAACGGACAGTTGGCCTACAATAACGTGCCGGTATTGCGTATCTCGGAAATGTATCTGATACGTTCGGAGGCTATTTACCGTGGAGCTACGGTATCGGGCGTAACCGCTATCGACGATTTGAATCGCGTAGCCACGAACCGTAATGCCGAGGCTTACGCTTCGGTAACGCTCGACAACCTGTTCGAGGAAAGCCGCAAAGAGTTCTTGTTCGAGGGCCATATATTCTTCGATATGAAACGTTTGCAGAAGTCGTTGGTTCGGACCGATTACGACTTGGATCCGCTCACGAAAAATATCGATTTCCCGAGCTATCGTTGGGCATTGCCAATTCCCGAGAACGATATTTTGTATAACGACAATATGGATCAGAATCCCGGTTATCAAAGCAAATAAATTTTAATAGAAGACAATTATGAAAATAAGTAAATTTATATATGCGGCTGTTGTAGGAGGGGTGTTAGCTTCGTGCCAATCGGTGGATACTCCTATGTTCAGCGATAAAGATGCATTCGTGGCTTTTGACAGTAAGTCCACTTCCATAGCCGAGAATGCCGGTAGCGAGGTTAAAATACCCGTTTCGTTGGTCGCTTCCAAAGGGCTCGACGTGTCGGTGGGTTTTGAAATCGATACGACTGCCTATGCCGGTAAAAACGCTGCGAAAGAGGGCGTGAATTACCGTTTGAAAAATACGTCGAATACTTTGTCGTTTACCGATGGCGGCGAGATGGTCGCTTACATATTGATCGAACCTATCGATAACGACGACTATGATGGCGATGTGTGTTTCGATATCAAACTTTCTGCCCCCGAAGGCTGTAATTTAGGCGCGAACTACACGACTACCGTCACGATCAGCGATGACGATCACCCGTTGGCTGCTGCCGGAATCTTGGGTAAATATAATGCATCGGGTCTGGATCCGTTCGGTACGTCTCAAATGCAAAATTGGACTTGCGAAGTCGTGAAAGACGCAGACTATGTAGATCGAGTTTGGTTTACGCAGATCGTTCCGTCGGCGAGTGGCGCGACTTATAAATCGGTAATGGGTACGGTAAGTTCCGATTTCAGATCGATAACGATTAACGCCGGTCAGGATTTGGGTACTGCTGGTTCTTATACTTTGAGTCTCGATTTCAATGGCGCAAGCTCGGCAACGGCTCAGGTTTCTAATGGAACCATTTCCATAAATACCTATGTGATCGCGACGATTGTGGAACAACCGGGCTATGCTGCAAGCGGTGCACAAACCGTCACTCTGAAAAAAGTTGAAGAATAATAAAATTATAGAGCAATGAAAAAATATATTATAGGATTATTCTCTGCAATCTGCCTCATGGGGGCAGGTTGCACCGAATTCGAAGACTTTACGCCGGTGGATATGGGCGAAGGTCCTGCCGTAACGGTGACGGCTGAGAAAACAGCCGTGGATGCTTTCAAGGTAACCATTACTCCGGCAGAGGGAACCGTATATTATTCTTATATTGTGACCGACGAGGCGATGACTGTCGATCCCGACCAGTTGTTGCAAGCGAAATACGAAGGTTCTACATTGGTGAAAGCTACCGAAAAACCCAGCGTGAGCGGTACGCTTTCTAACCAGAATTTAGGGGCTACGTACTATGTATATGCCGTGGCATCCAATGAAAAAGGCGTTTGCGGGGCTGTGGCTTCGGCATCTGTCGAATTGCCCGACGAAGAGGCTCCTTATTTGGTGAACGTTCCCGACGGTAATAAATATAAAGCTACGAACGGCGGACGCAGTGTCGTTTTGACTTTCAACGAGACCGTTGTTCGAGGAAGCGGTGCTATCACCTACGATGTGACGAAGGGTAACCTTACCTCTTATGCCAACGGTACGATCGAGAGTGTCGTTATCAATAATGAGTCTGTTACGATTACTTTGCCCGAAAGTGTAGTGTTCGACGAGAACGAAGCCGTATCGTATGTATTCCTCGATTTTGCCGAGGGTGCTTTCGCTGATGCCGGCGGAAATGTGTCTGCTGCATTGGTTGGTGGCGTCGATGAAGAAACTCAAACCGTTGCAGCTCCTTATTGGGAGTATACCGCTGCACAAGAAAGTGATTTTACAGGTACATTCGGATTCTTGTTTTATCAATATGATCTTCAAGCACAACAACCCGGAAGTACACCTATGGGATTCGATACTGAGTTTTCATTAAAACATGCAAATAATCCTGATACTCTTGTAATAGACCATTTCTATTTTAAGGATGGGTATCCCAATCAACTGGAAGCCGAAGTGACCGATAATGGTTTTAGAATTGCTGATTTACAAATTATGGGAGTTATGCAGGTAGAAACTAATGTCGGAATGGTTAACGCTATTTTCACTTTCGCAGGACTTCCAGAGAGTGAAACCGATAATTTTGAATATGTAAACTTCGCTGAAAATGCACAAGGCGGCGAGGTTGTATATGCGCAAGATCGTTGGTGTGGACTTTATTGCTTTAATGCCGATGCCGACCCCAGTGACAGCAATTTTAGCTTAGGGTGGTATGATTTGTGGAATGCATCTCTCTTCTTTAAAGGATCTGTTCAAGCCGCAGCCGCAAATACTAATATCCCGTCGTCGATAAAGTTGTTGAAAAACGAGATGAAATTGTCGGAAATGAAACCGTTGTCTGCAACAGAAAAACTTCATATGCAGTCCCTTATCAGACAAAATCTTAAAATGAAAAGTATTCGTTGATCCTTTTAAGGATAGAGTTATTGAGCAGCCGGTCTTTTAGAGATCGGCTGCTTTGTTATTGTCAGTACCGAGTCTGTCGTTGTAGAGTAAATCTGCGGAAGCTGGATTTAGTCGAAATCTTGTGCCTTCTCGTGACGAGAAACTTTTCGTATTTTCTTGTGAAATTTGTATATCCTTTCGTAAATAAAGGACTCTGAATAGCCGAGACATCGGGAGATGTTTCTTATAGAATCTCCGTGTATGTATTTTTTAACAATAGACCGATCGATTTCGCCGAGTGAATAGAATATTTTTGTAAAATGTTCTATATCAATCATGTTCGCTGAACAAATCCACTCCCGGATTGTTCTTAATAATCTAAGCCGTAAGAAAGAATATTTTGTCATCGCTTTTTATATAAAAAAGCCTCCGACCCTGATGAGTGAGTAATTGATACTGTAAATGGACTCCTAATGCAAATCGCTATTTGCATCATCATGGACCGGAGGCTATATAAAACCTCCTCTCGTGGTATATCTGTTCGATACCACCGCGAGTCCATTTATGGTATCAACACAAATATAAGCATATTTTTAATTAGTTTATAGTGATTTCTTAATTATTTATCGATTTTGTAATAAATAATTTTTATCTATCTTGTATTCAGATTGATAGATATTATAAAGATGCAACATAAATTTATCCTTATTTACTTATTCCTCTTTTAGACATCGACTCTTTTTTTTATTCTTTTCTAACCCCTCCGTCCTTCGGCCACCTCCCCTATATTTTGCTGCGCAAAACACAGAGGAGGAGGGGGAGATGTATTTCCCTTTCGCTTCTGCTTCGATTTTATATACGACACCTCGTAAGGCTGCTGGGCACGGCAGGGGAGGAGTTTTAAAATATCCTTTCGATAGTGGAACGTGAATCCTTATTTTAAGAGTTGACTTTCCTATTTTTTTTCAGAATATAGGAGGAAGGGAGATTCTTTTTCTTTCATGGTCTAGCATTTTTTATGTGGTGAGCGGGAACTATTCAACCTTCTCCCCTGTGTCGCGTAGCGGTATAGGGGAGAGACCGAAGGAACGAAGTTCCGGAGGAGAGGGGTTGAAAAGATAGCATAAGAATTTTTTTGATTGTCTGGTTTAACCCCTCCGTCACTGCGTGCCACCTCCCCTATATTTTGCGTTGCAAAACACCCCGTCATGCTGCGGGTCACGGCAAGGGGAGAGGATTGAAAATGGGATTTCTCTGTTTTAACTCTCTTGCCCTGTTGGGCGTTTCCCTATATATTGTTAAGGAAATATTGGGGGAGTGGGGGTAATTCTGCTTTTGTTATGAGGGTATTGCCGTGTAAAGAAAATAAATACTTCATTTTGTCGGATAAAAAACATAGAAAATGTTAAATTGTTGCAGAATATATTCGGATTGCCTATTTTTGTCAGTCAATACAAAGATATATTTGTAAAACGAAACCAAAAACCGATTATGAAATATAGATTATTGTTATTAGTGGCAGTGCTTTTCTCATGGATAGGTGGGAATTATGCGGCGGTAGTGCCCGAAAGCACGGCGGTAGAGACGGCCAATATGCTGTTGAGTCAACGGGGCGGCGTTCTGTTTAAAGGCGGTAAAGCCCAAGTGGAAACCATATTTCAAGGAAATGAGCCGATGTATTATATCATTCGGTTTGAAAAAGGTGGGTGGGCTTTGATTTCGGCCGAAGATACCGTAGATCCCTTATTGGGATATTCGTTCGATAGCGAGTATGTTTCGGAAGGCCAACCGGAATGGATAAAAGGTTGGTTGAATGAATATACCGACCAAATAAAAATAGCTCGTCAAACCCCGGCTCTCCAACGTCATTATCGTTGGGCGGGCGATCTCGTAAGCCGTGCGACAGAGGATAGAATCGATCCGCTGATAACAGTAGCATGGAATCAAGATTCACCTTACAATAGTCTTTGTCCTCAAATGTCCGGCGGTCCGGGCGGTCGAGCCTACGTCGGTTGCGTGGCCGTAGCTATGGGGCAGGCTCTGACCGTAGTGCGGTATCCGTTGCGGGGACAGGGAACGAAATCCTATACATCGACGAATGCCGGCTTTTTGTCGGTCAATTTCGACAACGAACCCGATTATGATTGGGATGCGATTTTGTCGGGAGCCAATAATTATAGCGAGGTAGCCAGATTGTTGTACCATTGCGGGGTGTTGATCGATATGGAATACGGTGCAGACGGTTCAGGAGCCATAACACAAAACATACCGGGATATTTCAGACACTATTACGGTTTCCCGGAGACATGTACGACCTATTCTCGCGACATAGATTATGCCGGAAAGGACAATGAATGGCACGAGCTTATTCAAAGCGAGTTGAAACGAGGTCGTGCGGTCATCTATGCCGGTAACGAAGGGAACCAAGTGGGACACTGTTTTAACCTCGACGGCTGGGACGGATTTACCAGTTACCATGTAAATTGGGGCTGGGGAGGTGTAAATAATGGATTTTACACGTTAGATAACTTAGGAGACCATGTACAAGGATCCTATCCCGATAATCACAGAGTGGTCGTAGGGGTGGCTCCGAAATCGGAAACCCCGTATGACATTCGCCTGAGTACGACTCGCGTGAAAATAGGAACTCCGGCGGGAGTCGCAGTCGCCGATGTCACGGTATTGAGCGACATGCCTGATGCCGAATATGAATTCGAACTGAAAGGAATGATGCAATTCGGCGGTACTTATGCCGAACCGAGTTACGAAGTCCGTGACGGTAAGCTCTATACGACAAAGTTGATCGAGGATAAAGCCGTTCACAAAACTGTTTATATCAAGGCGATTCATAAAGAAAGCCGTAATTCTTATGAAAAGAAATTCGATTTGCAGCTTTCGACTTCGGGTATCGACGAAGTGCTTGCCGAAGATGTTAAAATTTATCCGGTTCCTGCCACCGATGTACTTACGATAGAAGTACCTTATGCCGAAGGCAAATATGCTATCTATAACGTGGCGGGTATGGCGTTGCAAAGCGGTGAGATTGACGATAACGTGACGACTGTCGATGTCTCGAATCTTTCGAAAGGCAGCTATATGTTGCAATACTCTACGTCGCAGGGAGTCGTGGTAAAATCGTTTATCGTGAAATAATTTGTATGATTAGCCATAGTGTGGAAACGCCTCGGGGAACCGGGGCGTTTTTTTAATCCCTTGTGTCTTCGCCGCCCGATAAAGGCGGGTATTTTCCCGTGCTTTTGATTTCTTTCTCAACCCCCTCCCTTTTTAACCCCCTCGCCCTATATGGCTTCGCCACACCCTGCAATGCTATGGGGCACGGCAGGGGAGGAGTGTGATACCCGGTTTGTTGTTGTCGCTGTTTTTCAACCCCTCCGTCCTTCGGACACCTCCCCTATATTTTGCTGTGCAAAACACAGGGGAGGAGGGGGAGAAGTATCGAATGTTAATTGAATAAACGAATTGAGTTAAAATTTTGATAAGATTAGCGCTATTTGGCGATAATACGATTATAGTACGTCTTGTTTTATATTTTATTAACATAGAATACTTCTCGTTTATCATATTATTTTATAATTAAATTAAG
>ERZ857882.5202-NODE-5202-length-10452-cov-4.094739_pt1 | contig 10452 bp, 9 predicted proteins | sample MGYA00519697_ERZ857882 | MGnify/ENA primary metagenome ERZ857882 (study PRJEB31778, sample SAMEA3449373) | human gut metagenome | biome: human gut; feature: human-associated habitat; material: faeces | place: United Kingdom | collected 2010/2012 ... | reverse complement strand
GCCCCAGCACCTTTGCGCCCGCACCGACGAGCACGTCATTTCCAAGCGTCGGGTGACGCTTGCCCTGGTCTTTGCCCGTGCCGCCGAGCGTCACACCCTGATACAGCGTGCAGTTGTCACCGATAACGGTGGTTTCGCCGATGACGACACCCATACCGTGGTCGATGAACAGATTTTTGCCGATCGTCGCGCCCGGGTGAATCTCTATACCCGTTTTGCGGCGCGCTGCGAGATATAGCGCGCGATAAATTTCATATTATGGCGGAAAAACCAGTTTGCCTTGCGGTAAGACCGCACCGCTTTGAAGCCGGAATACAGAAAATAAACCTCCGCACGGCTGCGGGCGGCAGGGTCGCGCGCCATCACGGCATCCAGCTCCGCCTTTAATTTAGAAAACATGACGTAAACCTCTCCTTAAAAACAAAAAGCCCCGAGCGCACAACATAGGCGCTCGGGGGCGAAATGTACCAAAACATTCATGATACAATAAATCCGCGGTTCCACTCCGGTTTATCACTCAAACGGCGTAACGTACCGTACCCGTATGCGGCTCACTTTCGCTCACCGCATCCGCTCGCGAATGCACTTCGCCCGGCTCTTTTCTGCGGCGGCTTTCAGCCCATGACCTCCGCTCTCTATCGACTGCCCCCGGGGTACTCGTTCGGTCTCAGCGTTTGCTTTATGACAGTATTTTAACACAGCCCCTTTAAAAACGCAAGCCCAAAGATCACCTCTCCGCGCCATTTTATGCGGCTTTTTTCTTTTGGTGATTTATAATTCACCTATTTTAACAAACTAAATATAAAATTATTGATTTTATGCCTAGATACAGTCTTGACATATATTGTAAACTATGGTAATATATTTTCGACATAAATTCTAAAAAAGGTGAGTCCAATGTCCAATGTATAAAACTGTGTATATTTATCAATAATCAAATTCAAATTGTTTATATGGAGGAAAACTCATGAAAAAGATACTCGCGCTTGTTTTAGTTGCTGTTCTAATTCTCACCTGTGCAGTTATTCCTGCATCCGCAAATGAATCTGATAACTCACTTATCCAACCCCATTATGAAGTAGTCTGCCCTGGTGGAGCTCAGCATATAATGGTAGCAAAAGGCATAGCACAAGTTTATACAGGAACCTTATACAATCCGGGTACACTTATATTCAGTGGATTTGCATGGAAATGCTCTGGCTGCGGCATGATGCTCGGCACCGAGGGCAGTCCTCTCCGTAGTGGCGTTATTGGGCGCTATGCAATCAATAATTGCTCCTATACTGACACTATGGCGCTGTTTTATGGCGGTGTCACCGGCACTTTTTATGGGAATATCAAAACAGACTCCTTCTGGAAGCATTTTGCTTTCACGTTATAAAAACCTCTAAAGCAATTTCTTCATGCTTCCTTTTGAAATTACTTGAAAACGAGGGCGAATTTAATATGTTTCATAAAAAAATCAGTTATTTTCTCGTTCTTACTTTTTGCTTTCTTTTGTTTTTGCCGAGTTGTTCAAATAATGTCGATACACCTGAACAAAGCATTCAACGTGTTTTAACTACAATTTTCACCTGTCCAGACAATGAGGAAAAAGAATACGGTAAAATACTAAATAAAAACAAATATTCTTTAGAACAAGAAAACAGCCAAACGGAAATTGCAGAGGCAGAAAAACGTATGCAAGAACATCTATGCCAAAAATACAGCAAAGATGATTTTACAGAAGCCTATTATAATTCATTATTTAAGCATCTATATACAAGTCTCGCCTTTCCGACTATGTGCATTCTAAATGAAGCTGAAATATCGCCCATCTCCGTTACTGTGGAAAAAGATGCTACAACCAATATTTACCTTTATACCGCCAAACTAAATGTGACAAAAGGAGACTCCAATCCTATAGAAATCACACAGACCGGAAGAGTTCAAACTGATGGTGACGGACACATTGCTTTTATCGATTTAGATGATTCCACTCTTTTTAACGCCCTTTCTTAAAAATCAATAAACACACAAAAACAGGGTACGCACTTTTTTACAGTGCATACCCTGTTTATTTTAGCTGTGATTTAAAAATTAGAGCTGCTCGTCGATGATCTTTGCTTTTTCGAGCGCACGCTTCTGGAGCAGTGCGTCGATCTTGGCGTGCGGGTCGAGCAGGGAGCTGATGGAAGCGTCGTGGTTCAAAGCGGAGATGAAGTAAGCGATGTACTTCGAAACGTCGACTTCATGGAACCACGGGCGATTCTTCAGTTCCGGGTTAAGGTACGTCAGGTTGCTGCCGAAGATGCCGTCGATGAGGCCCTCTTCATACGCTTTATCGAACTTTGCGAGGCCGTTCGTGAAGATGGCATACGTGCCGTAAGCGAAGAAGCGGCGTGCCTTGCGGGCCTTGACGTTCTCTGCAATGTCGAGCACGGACTCGCCGGAGGAGATGATGTCATCGGCAACGAACACGTCCTTGCCCTCAACCGGGGTACCGAGATACTCATGTGCAACGATCGGGTTGCGGCCGTCTACAATGCGGGAATAATCGCGGCGCTTGTAGAACATGCCCATGTCCACACCGAGCACGGAAGCATAGTACATGTTGCGGTTCAACGCACCTTCGTCCGGGCTAACGATCATGAAGTCTTTCTTATCGGTGGAAAGATCCGGGAAGTCCTTGAAGAGCTTCTTTAAAACCTGATAAGTCGGCATCAGGTTATCAAAGCCCATAACCGGCACAGCGTTCTGCACGCGCGGGTCATGTGCGTCGAAAGTCAAAACGTTGGAAACGCCCATCTGCTGAAGCTCCTGCAGCATGTATGCGCAGTCCAAAGACTCGCGGTAGCTGCGGCGGTGCTGACGGCCGCCGTAAAGCAGCGGCATCACGACGTTAACGCGGTGTGCCTTACCACTTGCCGCCTGAATGAGACGCTTCAAATCCTGATAATGGTCATCCGGGGACATGTGGTTCTGGTTGCCGAAGTAGTTGTAGGTCAGGCTGTAATTGCCTACGTCTACAACAAAGAACAGGTCATAGCCGCGCACGGTCGACTTGATAAGACCCTTGCTGTCGCCGGAAGAGAAACGCGGGCAGCTGTTTTCGATGATGAACGTGTCCACATCCATACCGGCACGCTTTGCCCAACGCACCAGATGGGCCTCAACCTTTTCGGAAAGCTCACGCGCACCGGCAAGCGGTACGATGCCAAGCGGTGCTACGCGATTCTCTGCACTGAAAAACGTCTGTGATTCCATTGCCATTTGATTACTCCTTCAAACTGCATATTCCGTTATTTGCCTGTCCGTTTTACACGAACAATGTCGGCTCTTGTCTATTTCAATATAGCACAAAATAGCGAGAATTTCCACAGCAAATACGCAAAATATTAAACTTTTGTTAAATCCGATAAGAGGGCAATGCCAAACGGAGCGAGTTTGATTGAATTTACCGTTTGATCTGTACCGTACAACTTGTAGTCGCGCGGCAATTCCACGGTTTTTCCGCTTTCCGTGTAGTTTTCTACAAAAATGATATTCTCCTTTTCGCCGTGGCGGATGTGTGCCGTTACGCCGTGCGGCAGGGCGCAATCGAGCGCTTTTTCAATGTGCAGCGTCTCAATCATTTCGCCGTACAGTACAGAAAGCATATCGCTGCCGGTACGGGCCGCAATGTAATACGCCTCGCCCTTGCCGAACTTGTTTTTCGTCAGCGCCGCTTCGCCTGCGTAGAAATCCTTTTCATATGTGCCGAGCACCTCCGCCGTCAGCGGGTGGATACGTGCACAAAGCTCCATAGCATCGTAACGGCTGCCGTTAAACACAATGCCGTTTTTCATGCCGTCCGGCAGGCTGTCGATTTCTTCGGTCCACACGCCGAACACGTCCATCATGTCGCCGGGGAGACCGCCCATTTTGCACAGGTCGGTATCGTCCACAATGCCGCTCCAGTACGTTGTGACGAGCGTGCCGCCGTTTTCGACGAACTTGCGCATCTTCTTTTCAAAGCCTGCGCGGTACATATAGAGCATCGGCGCAATGACAAGCTTATATTTCGAGATGTCGCCGTCCATATCGACGATGTCCACCTGCACGCCCTTATCCCAGAACGGACGGTAGTGCGTCAAGAGCGTCTCCACGTATTTTTCGTCTTTATCCTTGTTGCGCGGGCCCGCGGCAGCATCCAGCGCCCAGCGGTTTTCCACGTCGTACACGATGGCGACCTGCGGCTTGACTTCGGTGCCGTATACGTCGTTACGCTCATTCATGCTCTTAAGCTCAGCGCCGACGGACTGCACATCCTTAAACACACGGGTGTTCTCGTTCGTGACGGAGTCGAACACGCCGCCATGGCTGACATGGTCAACGACCGCGCCGTGGAACTTTTCGCAGGAGCCGCGGCTCTTTCTGAACTGGAAATACTGCACGGAATTTGAGCCGTGTGCAACCGCCTGCATGGAGGAAAGCAGGTGCATACCCGGGCGCTTCAGCATACTGATGGGCGTCCAGTTCGTCATGCTCGGCGTGCTTTCCATCAAAAGGAAGTTTTCGTGCTTGATCGAACGCATCACGTCGTGCGTCATCGCGGAAGAGACCGCAATCTCTACGTTGTCGGTCGTATGCCACTGCGGGTAATTGTCCCAGGAAACAACATCGAGCTCCGGGCCGAACTTGAAGTAATCGAGGCCGTCGTAGAAGCCCATCAGGTTCGCCGTCACCGGGATATCCGGGTTTACTTCCTTCACGGCGTCGCGCTCCATTTTCATGAAATCGACGGTCTGGTACGTGACAAAGCGCTTCCAATCGAGCGTCAAACCGTGCACGTTCATTTCGCCGTTCGGCTGCGGCGCGTGAATCTGGTCCCAGCTCGTATACGTGTGGCTCCAGAAGTCCGTCCACCACGCGTGGTTCAGGTCATCGAGCGTCTTATACTTCTTTTTCAGCCAATCGCGGAACGCCTGTTGGCACAGCGGGCAGTAGCACTCGCCGCCGTACTCGTTAGAAAGGTGCCACAAAATGACGCCCGGGTGATTTGCAAAGCGCTTTGCAAGGCGCTTATCCATCTCGCGGGTCTTCTCTCTGTACACGGGGGATGTATAGCAGTGGTTATGGCGCGCGCCGGAAAGGTCGCGCACACCGTTATTCTGCACACGGCGAATCTCCTCATACTTTTCGCTCATCCAAAGCGGCTTTGCACCGGACGGTGTGGCCAACACGGTATAAATGCCGTTTTTGTAGAGATTGTCGATGATCTTCTCCAGCCAGTCGAAGTCGTATTCTCCCTCATTCGGCTCCAGATGCGCCCAGGAGAAAATACCGACCGACACACAGTTGATATCCGCTTTCTTCATCAGCTCCACGTCCTGCTTGAGAATCTCGGGATAGCGCAGCCACTGTTCGGGATTATAATCGCCGCCATGCAGCAGCTTCGGAAATTTCGGTGTAAGGGGTCTCATAATAAAATACCTCCGTCAGCGCGACTTCCCGCGCGTAATCTACACCCAGTATACAGGTTGTACGGACAAACTTCAAGAGTGAGTTTCACATTCTTCATTCTTTAGTCTTTGCCGTGTTCTTATGCGCATGTAATAAAGAAAAGCGCACAGATTTTGTTTTCTGCACGCTTTTTAGCTTCATATTTTTCTGAAAGGCTTCTTTTATTCGCCCGCTTTACTTTGGCTTGTGTCAAGTTCTCTCGTCAGCTTATGCATTCTCACAAAATACGTCGTGACAAGCAAAATAGCCGCACCGGTCCAAGCAGTGACCTCCGCATAGAAAATACCCTCCTGCCCAATAATAAGCGGCAGAAACAACGCCACGCCAATACGCATCAAAAATTCCATGATGCCCGAAGCCATCGGCATGATGGTATCGCCAAGCCCCATCAGCGCGGAGCGGTAAATGTGCAGCATATAGAGGATAGACAGACAAATACTCATGATATTAAGATAGTGTAATGCCACCTGCGATGAGATCGACACTTCCTCCGCCGTGCCGGAAATAAACAGTGCGATGCCGTATTTTCCGAAAATCAGCACAAAAACCGTAATGACGACCGAGGTCAGCAAAGCGATCCACGTTGCGGAGTGCATACCCTTTTTCACGCGGTCTAAAAGCCCCGCGCCGAGATTCTGCCCGACATACGTCGTCACGGCGTAGCCGAACGAAACGGCGGCAATCTCCAAAATACCGTACAGCTTATTCGTTGCCGTAAAGCCCGCCACGAACAGCGTGCCGTAGCGGTTGACGACCGACTGCACCACCATGCCGCCCACGGCGATGATAACATTCTGTGCGGCGACCGGCGTACCGAGCCCCAAAAGGCGCTTTGCTATTTCCGGATTGAGCCGGAAATACTCTTTTTTCAGGTGGATGACCTTCACGTGCAGCACAGCGCGCAAACAGTAAAGCGCTGCAAAAAGCTGTGCGATGACCGTTGCAACGACCGCACCCGCAATGCCCCAGTGGAACACCATAACAAACAGCAGATCAAGCCCGACATTCAGAATAGATGCAATGACCATGGCATACAGCGGCGTTTTGCTGTCGCCGAGCGCACGCAGGATGCTTGCAAGCACGTTATACGCCATGATGATGGGTATACCCGCAAACATGATGCGCAGATATGTGAACGCGCCGCCGATGATCTCCTCCGGCGTGTTCATGGCGCGCAGCACGGGTGCCATGGCGACTTGGCTCAGAATGACGGTCAAGATTGAAATGACCGCCGAAAGCGAGATCGTCGCGCCGATGGAACGGTTAAGACCCTCGTGGTCTTCCGCGCCGAAACGCTGCGCCATGTAAATGGAAAAGCCCTGCGCAAAGCCTTGGATAAGCCCCAGCACGAGCCAGTTCAGCCAGTCCGCCGCACCGAGCGCCGCCAGCGCGTTTACGCCGAGCGCCTGCCCCACAATGGCGGTATCCACCACCGTGTAGAATTGCTGAAACACGTTGCCCAACATCAGCGGTATCGCAAAGGTGAAGATCAGCTTTGCAGGGCTGCCTTTTGTCATATTTTGAATACGTTCTGTTTTTGCCATAAACCCCTCATGATTTCGCCGAAAGTTTTTCCGGCAATTTGTGAATACGAATGTAATACGTCACGCACAGCAGTGCCGCCGCGCCGAACCACGCGGAGACCTCTGCAATGCAGATGGAAAGAAAACCCAGATTGAACACTTTAGAGAGCACGAGCACAACGGAAATGCGCAGAATTAGCTCCAGCGCGCCGGAGAGCATCGGCACCACCGTGTCGCCGAGACTTTGCAGGGAAAAGCGGTAGACGAACAGCAAACCCAGCACCCACATCATCGCACCGCAACACAGCAAATACGGATACGAAGCTTCGATGACCGCCTGCTCCACGCCGGAGACGAACACCGCCGTCAGCTGGCGGCCGAACAGAATCATTGTGCCGCCGATGAAGAAATCGACGATGAGCACCATCAAAATGCTGCGGCGCACGCCGACCTTAATGCGGTCAACGCGTCCTGCGCCGAGGTTCTGCCCGACATACGTGCCAAGAGATAACCCGATGATGTTGCACGGCTGTTCCGCAAGACCGACGATTTTCGAGCCCGTCGTATATGCCGCCACAATCGTAGAACCTAAACCATTCACAACGCCCTGCAAGATCATACCGCCGATCGCCGTAATGGAATTCATAATTCCGACCGGCAAACCAAGCTTCAATAAACCAAAAATAATAGACTTATCCATGCGCTTTTCGCCGGTTTTAAACCGCAAAACCGGCATACGGCGCAACACGAAAAGACACATCAGGCCGGAAAGCAGCTGTGCCAAAACGGTCGCCCACGCAGCGCCGGCCACACCCCATTTAAAGGCCATGACAAACAGAATGTCCAGCCCGATGTTCACTGCCGAGCTGATGAGAATGATAATGAGCGGCGACATGCTGTCGCCGAGCGCTCGAAGAATACTCGAAAGCGTATTGTAAAACACCGTCGTGAAAATACCGATGAAAATAATGCGGATGTACAAAAGTGCGTCGTCAAAAATATCGGTCGGCGTACCCATCAGTGTCATGAGCGGGCGCGAGAAAATGAGACTTAACGCCGTGATGACCGCCGCGCTCATAAAACCGAGGTAGCCCGCGTTCATCACCGTGCGGCGCATGTCGCTTTCGTCGCCTGCGCCGAAGCGTTGCGAAATCAAAATGGAATACCCGTGCGTCAAACCGTTGATGAAACCAAAAATAAAGAAATGTACCGAACCCGTGGAACCCGCCGCCGCAAGCGCATTGACGCCTACACCGCGGCCGAGCACCATAGCATCCGCCACAGAGTATAACTGCTGAAACACATTGGCAACGAGCAAAGGCAGTGCAAATGCCAACAAAAGCTTTACCGGACTGCCCTTCGTCATATTGCGAACCACAAAATTGCTCCCTTCAAAAGACACTTTGATTACCATTATATCGGATAAAATGCTGCAATTCAATGCCTGTATGTCGTTTTCGTGGGGTGTAAACGCCGAATTTTCCTATTCTTTTTTGGCTAATTTGGCGCAATTTCGGCTTCAGCAACAAGCCGCGTAAAAAAGCAGCGCCATGCAAAAGCCGCACAGCGCCGCGTGAATTTTGTTCAATCAAACGATGTAATCGACCGCAACCGCCTTTTCGCGAACTGTCGCAACATAGGTCTTCACCGTGTTGCAGTGGTACGGGTCTTTCTGGTATTCTTCGAGCGCCTCGGGGCTCTCGAGCGTAACGGTCAGGCAGACGTCAAAGGAGCGCTCGGAGTGGAGGAAATCCGCACCGGCTTCCACGTCAAGTGCCTGCGGCACGCGGCCCTTCATCGTCATAAAAAGATCGCGCAGCTTTTCGCACTGCTCCTTGGAATTGTCCTTGAGCTTGATCATTAAAACATGCTTTACCATTTGAAAAACTTCCTTTCGGATAAAATTATTGCATAGCTAAAGAAAACCATGGTTAAAAGTTTTGCTCAAGCTTTTTCAAAAGCTTGCAGGTTCTTAGGGCAGCGCCCTACGTCGCTTTCCGCAGAAAGCGAAATCTTTTTGCGTTCGCAAAGTCAGGAAGGGAAGACGAAACTTCCGGTGGACGTTTCGTCCGAGGGAAACCCTACTAAGGGGTTTCCCTATGAACTTGTAACACAAGTTCATAAAAATCGAACCCAGTCTTCCCCGAAAGGCGGCCAAAGCCGCCTTTAAAAAATCGACTTATTCTATCTAACCCCCGAAACCGCCCTGTCGAGCGCGCCCAAGTCCTTGTGAATCCGCACATCGCGCAGACCGGCGGCTTCAAACAGCACCTTTACCGCCTGCCCCTGCGTCTCACCGATTTCCACGGCAAGCACGCCGTTCGGGTGCAATTTTTTCGCCCAAATATCGCAGATCGCGCGGTAGAAGATGAGACCGTCCGCGCCGCCGTCCAGCGCCGTTTTCGGCTCTTTCTGCACTTCGCGCTGCAAAAGCGGCAGCTCGCTTGTCTCAATATACGGCGGGTTCGACGCGATGAAATCGAACCCATCCGGCAGCGTCTCCGCAAAAGCTTTATCTAACATGTCGCCCTTTACCGCCGTCACCGGCAACTCCGGGTAACGCGCCAAATTCTCGTTTAAATAGTTGAATGCGCCGTCGTACAGCTCCACTTCCGTCACTTCGGCGTGTGCTTCTTTCGCGATGGAAAGCCCCACCGCACCCGTGCCGGCGCAAAGGTCAAGCCCCTTCGGCAAATTCTCGGTTTTCGACAAACGCTTGCACACTGCTTCCACCAAAACAGCGGTGTCCTCGCGCGGAATCAGCACGCCCTCTCCGCAGGAAAGCGTCAGGCTCATAAAGTCCCACTCGCCAAGCAGATATTGCAGCGGCTCGCCCGTTTTGCGCTTTTCGAGCGCGGAAAGCACCGCTTGCTCCGCTTCAGACTCCGCCGGCTTATCGCCGTGCAACCATAACTCTGTGCGGTTCGCGCCGCAGAAATGCTCCAAAAGGCACGCGGCTTCAAATGTCGGGTCTTCCGTGGCGGGTTCAAGCGCCGTTTTCGCTGCGCGGTACAGCTCGTTCAGCGTCATCGGATAATATCCTCGCCGTTTTCCGGAATAACCGCTTTCATCGCCGCAATAGCGGCTTCCATCATCTTGTCGGTCGGCTCTTTTACGGTCAAACGCTGAAACCACAGGCCCGGCGCCGCAATGATGCGCGTCAGCACGTTATCGTACTTGCCGCAAAGCTTGATAAGCTCATAACCGATGCTGACAACGATCGGCAGGCACAAGAGCTTACAGAATGTGCGCAGGAACGGATTGGAAAACGGAATGAAAAAACCGATGATGATGCCGAGCAAAAGCATTAAGATCATAAAGCTGGAGCCGCAGCGCGGGTGGAAGCGCTTTTGCTTCCGCACATTTTCCACGGTGAGCGGCAGGTCGTTTTCATAGCAGAAAATCGTCTTGTGCTCCGCGCCGTGGTACATGAAAACGCGTTTTA
>ERZ857882.5194-NODE-5194-length-10466-cov-3.625300_pt1 | contig 10466 bp, 8 predicted proteins | sample MGYA00519697_ERZ857882 | MGnify/ENA primary metagenome ERZ857882 (study PRJEB31778, sample SAMEA3449373) | human gut metagenome | biome: human gut; feature: human-associated habitat; material: faeces | place: United Kingdom | collected 2010/2012 ... | reverse complement strand
CCATCTTTATGCTTATGAGGTAGTTCATAATATCGTCTCGCGTGCAGACCACCTGCGAAAGCGTTGCTATGCCGCCAAGCACCAAATCCTGCGCATTGCCCAGCCACACGCCCGTGCCGTGGGAAAGGCCGGATATTCTGACGAGCTCCTCCATCGTGGTAGGACGAGTATCCATAAGCATCTGCCGCACGAAGTTCGTGCCGAATTCGGGCAGGGCAATGCTGCCCACGTCGCAATTCAGCTCCTCAAGCGTTATACCCAGCGGCTCCGTGGACGAGAAAAGCTTCATCGTTTCCTTATCGTCAAGCGGCAGTCCCTTTGGGTCAACGCCAGTTATATCCTGAAGCATCCTCAAAACGGTCGGGTCATCGTGGCCAAGTATGTCCAGCTTGACAAGCCTGTCGTCCATGGCATGGAAGTCGAAATGCGTGGTAACGGTGTTCTTTTCCTTTTTATCCGCAGGGTACTGTATCGGCGTAAAGTCGAATATCTCGTATCCTTCGGGTACGATAACTATGCCGCCGGGGTGCTGCCCCGTGGTGCGCTTAACGCCTTCGCAGCCCGCAACGAGCCTTTCCGTCTCCGCACGGGTAAAGAAAGCATCGTATTGTTCGCAATAGCCCTTAACGTAGCCGTATACGGTTTTGTCCTTCAGGCCGGATATCGTGCCGGCGCGGAAGGCATGGCCCTTGCCGTACATGACCTCAGTATACGCATGGGCATGGGGCTGATAGTCGCCCGAGAAGTTAAGGTCAATATCCGGCGTTTTGTCTCCCTTAAAGCCAAGGAATACCTCAAACGGTATAGTATAGCCTAGCTTTTTCAGCTTTGTGCCGCAAACGGGGCAGTCCTTATCCGGCATGTCCACGCCGCAGGCATATTTATCAAGGTCAACGTCAAATTCGCTGTGCCTGCAATTTGGGCAAACATAGTGCGGCTGCAGCGGATTCACTTCCGTTATTCCCGCCATTGTGGCAACGAAGGATGAACCTACGCTGCCGCGGCTGCCGACAAGGTAGCCATCGGACATGGATTTTGAAACCAGCCTTTGCGCGCTCAAATACAGCGACGCATAGTCGTTGCCTATTATGGAAGTAAGCTCCTTATCGAGCCGCGCCTGCACAACGGGCGGCAGAACATCGCCGTATATCTCCCGCGCGCGGTTTTCGCACATGCTCCTCAGTTCCTCGTTAGCGCCGGGGAATTTAGGGGCATATGTGCTTTTTTCGCTCAGGAACGGCTTCATGCTTTCGCACATGTCCGCTATTGCGTTCGGCACGTCTATAACCACTTCCTCGGCCTTTTCCCTGCCAAGGTAGCTGAATTCTTCAAGCATATCGTCCGTCGTGCGGAAATACAGCGGCGCCTGCTGCTCCGCATCCTTAAATTCGCGCGCGCTCATAACTATCGCACGGAATATGGAATCCTCCGGCTCCATAAAGTGCGCGTCGCCCGTGGCTGCCACGGGTATGCCCAGTTCCTCGCCCAGCCGCACTATTCTGCGGTTAAGCTCGCGCAGGCCGTCCTCGTCCTTCACTATGCCCTCGCGCATAAGGAAGGCGTTGTTGCCTATCGGCTGTATTTCAAGGTAGTCATACTCCCTTGCAATGGCGCATATTTCCTCGTGAGGCTTTTCTTCAAGCACCGCGCGGAAAAGCTCGCCCGCCTCGCATGCGGAGCCGATTATAAGCCCTTCGCGATAGAAATCCAGCAGGCTCCTTGGTATCCTCGGCACGCCTTTAAGGTAATCTATATGCGCATAGGACACCAGCTTATACAGATTCTTCAGCCCGACTATATTTTTAGCGATTATTATTATGTGATATGTACTGCGCTTGCCCTTTACCTTTTCGTGCGGCACGCAGTCAAAAAGCGGTATGCGCGCCTTACTCATAGCCTCATAACGCTCTATTATCTTCAAAAACTGTTCCTTCAGCGCGCGCGCGCCGTCAATGGGCAGCATGGATGCGCGGCTTGTGCCCATAGCTGCCATGCAGCCGTCTATGGTAGTCGTGTCGTCCAGCGGGGCGCGGCAATGGTACCGCGTCAGCTCCATCGCCACGGCGGCATGCTCGTTCATGTCTATGCCGCGCTTCTTCGCCTCTTTATACAGTTCATAATATTCTTCCCTGTCCCATACGACCATTTTGGCGTCGTCCGCAAATTGCAGCAGCGCGTTAACGGCGTCCTTCAAAAGCGGGGCGGTTTCGCTGTCCTCCTCGCTTATGCCGGTCCGGCGGCGGAATTCCTCGCTCATCGGCACGCCAACGCTAACCGGAGTATAAAATTCGCTGCATTCGCCGTTGTCATTGAAGCGCACGGCGCTTATGGCGCACAATGCGCCGTTGCAATGGGTCAATTCTATCGCCGCGTATTCGCCGCGCGGGCTTGTCCATACGCAGTCCGGCAGAAGGTAGCCCTCCACACCCATTATGACCTTTATATCAACGCCTTTTTTCTTCAGCTTGCCCGCCGCGTTCACCGCCGCCGGGAATGCCTGCACCACGCCGTGGTCCGTTATTGCAACGGCCTTGTGGCCCCATTTGGCTGCGGTTTTCACGGCCTCTCCCGCGTCTATAAAGCCATCCATGGCGCTCATCTTGGTATGCAGGTGCAACTCCACTCTCTTGCGCTCTGCCTTGTCCTTGCGTGTTACGGGGTCGGTCTTGTATATTGAATCGGGAAAAACGCAGTATGTGCCGCTGAATTCATCGCGCTGATATTTGCCGTGCACAACTATCCAGTCTCCACCGTCCTTTATCTCCGCGAGCTTATCTATTATGTCCTTATTCTCGGCTTTTGGGAAAAGCTTTATTGGCAGGGTGTTGCTGCGGTCCGTAACATAGCACTGTACTATAAAGCCGCCGTTTTTCCTTTCGCGCACGTCCATGCTTATTATGCCGCCCTGAACAGTTACGGTTTCGGATTCCTCCGTAACCTCGCTCATTTTGGTTATGCGTGCGCCGAAAACGCGCCCCATTATTATGTTTTCCTGCGGCACGTTGGGCTTAGGACCGGCGTTTTCAAATTTCCTTCTGAACGGCTTCTTCTCCGCCTTGTCCTGCTTTTTGGGCGCTTCTTCCCACGGCGGGATGTCCCCCTGCGCGCTGCGCTTTATAGCTATCGGTTCTTCCCTGCGCTCCGGCATCGTCAGCGCTATGCTCTCGTCCCCTATCAGCATTACCTCTATGCTTTCGCCATAGGTATCGTATATAAACTTTTCCAGCATATTCGCGCCGTTATAGCTTTTTGCGCTCAGGTAAAGGCGCTTTGGTATGCGCACGGCTATAATGCCCTCCGCGCCCCTTTCCCATTGGGAAAAGCCGAGCACGGGCTTCATAAGCGGCGAAAAGTGTTCCCAGCTTGCCCTGAGCATGTCAAGAAAGCCCTCCTGCTCGCTTGCAGGCAGGCCGTCCTCAAACTGTGCGCTTAATAGAACGCTGCACCCCGGCGCATTCTGCCCCAAAATGGCCGCTATCTCCGCGGCCTCCCTCGCGTCTATCAGGCGCGAAAGGCAAAGCTGCACCTCCAGCTCCATTTTGCGCATATGCAGTTTAGCCCTGCTCAGCTTTGCGCCGTAGCGGGCAATGCCGTAATCCTTTTCCGCTTCCATCCGTGCTGTTACTTCCCCTCAAGCATCTGCCTGGCCTGCCGTATAAGTTCTTCTTCGGCTGTGTCTATATCGTATGCGGCTATCTGTTCGCCTTTTTTGAAAAGCACTGCGTTCGTCCGCCCGAGCGCCAGCCCTATGTCCGCTTCCTTCGCCTCCCCGGGGCCGTTTACCGCGCAGCCCATAACGGCAATCTTCAGCGGCCGCTTTTCGCGCTTAAACTCCGCCTTCACGCGCTCGTATATTTCCGAATGCTTTGCCACGTTGCCGCAGCGGCCACACGTTGGGCAGCAAACAAGATGCAGCCCCTGCGCGCGGAGTTCAACGGCTTTAAGCAGCTCTATTCCCGTTTCAACCTCCCTTTCGGGATCGCCCGTTAAGGACACCCTTATTGTGTCCCCAATGCCTTCCATCAGCAGCGTGCCTATTCCCGCGGCGGAGCGCACTATGCCCTCCATGCCGCCGCCAACCTCCGTAACGCCCACATGCAGCGGGTAGGTGCAGCTTTCGCTGAGGAGCCTATATGCCTTCACCGTTTCCGTAACGGACGACGACTTGACGGATATAACTATATCGTCAAAGCCGAAACGTTCAAGCATTTTGACGTTATTCAGCGCGCTTTCCGCCATCGCCGCGGCATTCGGCCCGCCGTGCTTAATCAGCAGCTCCTTTTCCATGCAGCCGGAATTTATGCCTATGCGTATCGGCACGCGGCGCTCCTTTGCCCTTTCGCAAAGCTCCTTCACCTTGTAGTCCGCGCCTATGTTGCCCGGATTTATCCTAAGCTTGTCTATTCCGCTTTCAAGCGCGGCTATTGCCAGCCTGTGGTCAAAATGTATATCCGCGACCAAAGGCACTTCCGCGCCGCGTTTAAGCTCCGCTATGGCGCGCGCATCGTCCATATCCTTCACAGCAAGGCGCACTATTTCGCACCCTTCGTCAGCAAGGCGCCGTATCTGCGCAATGGTAGCGGATATATCCGCCGTGCGCGTATTGGTCATGGACTGCACGCTAACCTTGGCGCCGCCGCCTATTTTAATATTACCTGCCGTGACCTGATGCGTTTTTTCGCGCGGTGTCATATTATCCTCCGATTATAAATGTTCTCACGTCCGATATAGTAAGGAAAATAACAAGGCACAGCAGCAGCACCAGCCCCACGAAGTGAACTATGCCCTCCTTTTCGGGCGGCACGGGCTTGCCGCGCACGGCCTCTATTATCAAAAATACCAGCCTGCCGCCGTCAAGCGCAGGCAGCGGAAGAAGGTTCATCAGCCCAAGGTTTGCGCTTATCAGCACGCCCAGCCTGAGCACGGTTTCAAACCCCGTCCGCACGGCCTGGCCTATCATGGACACTATGCCCACCGGCCCCGCAACGTCCCCGCTGCTCACCTGGCCATGGAGCAGCATGCCGAAGAAGGATATAAGATCCTTTATCATCTGCCAAACATAGTTAAAGCTGCCCGCAACCGCGCCGAAGAAGTTCTGCTTCAGCCGCGCAGGCTCCATAACTATGCCGATTATGTTTCGACCTTCCTGCTCGCTGTAAAAATCCTTTATCTCTATTTCAATATGTTCGCCGCCGCGTATGACCTCGAGCGTCATGCTCTTGCTGTCCGCCGCGCGTATAAGCGAGGATACTTCGTTATAATAGCTCAGCTCATGCCCATCCACGGCAACAATAATGTCCCCGCTCTGCATGCCGGCAACCTCCGCAGGCGAATTTTCAAACGAAAAGCTATTCACCGCGGGCATATATTCGCCGTATGTCATAAGCATTACGGTGGCAAGTATTATAGTCGTCAGTATGTTCATCACCGGCCCCGCGGCAATCACTATCATCCTTTGCCATATCGGGTGGCAGCTGAACGCCTTCCCGTCGCCCGTATCCGCCTGATCCTCGCCGTAAAACTGACACATGCCGCCTATTGGCAGCGCGCGCAGGGCATACGTTATGCCGTTTTTCTCTTTTTTTATTATTGCCGGGCCCATGCCCACGCTGAATTCAACTATGCCGAAGCCGAATATGCGCCCCGCGCAGTAGTGCCCCAATTCATGCAGCACCACGAATATACTCATCACTATCAGCGCCGCCAATACCGAAATGACCGTACTCATTCAATTTATCCTTTCACCGCCGCCATTCTTGCCATAGCGTCGTATTCAAGCAGCCCCTCAAAGGAGCCCACGACTGCGTTGGGTATGCTGTCCATGGCCCGCTCAACGCGGTCCGCAATGTCCGTAAAGCGGATTATGCCCTTTATGAACATATCCACCGCCGCCTCATTCGCGCCGTTATACACCGCTGGCATTATGCCGCCCGCTTCAAGCGCGCGGTATGCAAGCGGTATCGCCCTGAACCGCTCCGTATCTGGTTCTTCAAACGTGAGCATACCAAGCTTAGTCAAATCAAGCGCGCCAAAGCTGCTTTCGTGCCGCTTGGGATACGTGAGCGCATAATGTATGGCCAGGCGCATATTAGGCGCGCTCAGCTGCGCAATCACCGCGCTGTCGCAATATTCAACCATTGAATGCACAACCGACTGCGGATGCACAAGCACGCTTATTTTTTCCGCATCCATGCCGAAAAGATATGCCGCCTCCATTATTTCAAGCCCCTTATTGAAAAGCGAGGCCGAATCGATAGTTATCTTTCGGCCCATGCTCCACGTTGGGTGGTGGCACGCCATTTGTGGTGTAACCAAATCAAGCTGTTCTTTGGTGAACTGCCTGAACGGCCCGCCGGACGCGGTGAGTATAAGCCGCCTTACCTCCCGCTTTTCCCCTGCGCAAAGGCATTGGAATATGGCGCTCTGCTCGCTGTCCACGGGGATTATCTCCCCGCCGCCTTTTCGCTTTGCCTGCTCCACCAATTCATGCGCGCAAACTATGCTTTCCTTATTGGCAAGGGCAACCTTTTTGCCAGCCTCCAGCGCCGCAATAAGCGGCAGCGTGCCCGCAAAGCCGCTGACCGCGTTCACCACCGTATCCGCAGCGGCATACCGCGCGGCAACAGCCGCAGCGTCTTTTCCGGCATACAGCTCAACGCCCTTTGGCAGCAGTCCCTTTATTGAAAGCGCAGCCGCCTCGTCCTCCATGCATATCAAATCAGGTGTAAACTCCTTCGCCTGCTCCAGCGCAAGGAGAGCGTTTTTGCCCGCGCATATTGCGCACACTTCAAATTCATCTTTATGCGAGCGCACTACGTCCAGCGTTTGCGTACCGATGGACCCCGTGCTGCCCAGCACCGCTATCTTCTTCATGGGTATATTATACTCCGGCAACCGTGAACGCAGCGTAAACTATCGGGGCGCAAAATAAAACGCTGTCCAGCCTGTCCATAACGCCGCCGTGTTCGCTGAAAACGCGGCTGTAATCCTTTATTCCGGCATAGCGCTTTATGCTGGAGGCAAAAAGATCGCCTATCTGCCCCGCGCCGCCGCATATAACGCCGAGTATTATAAGCATGATAAGCCCCGCACCGGCGTTCCACACATTCTGCATAAGGAATACCAGCGCCCCGCCTATTCCGCCGCCGACAAAGCCGAATATGCTCCCGGCAACGGTCTTGTTCGGGCTAAGGCGCGGGCAAAGCTTCTTTTTGCCCAAAAGCCTGCCGCCGAAATACGCCAGCGTGTCCCCCATAAGCGGCATTGCAAACGCACACAGCAGCGCTATTCTGCTCTTGTCCGCATCGGCGCCGTATTCGCACAGCATAGCGACCGCGGCAAAAAGGCTCATTGGATACACCAGCACGAACATGGACGCCATAGTGTCCTGCGCTGTGCGCGCTTCGGTAAATATCCTGTCCGCCATGGCTATCAGTATGCACGCCATTGCAACTATCCAAAGTCCCATGCCGCCGAATACCCTGTACGCCGCAAAATACAGCAGCGCGAATATATACGCCGGCAGCATGAACGGCTTCAGTTCCTTTTTGGCAAGCGCGCTGCCCATTTCATACGCCGTGAACAACGCGCACAGCACCCATCCGCCGAAATACAGCGCCGCCGCCAGCACGGCAATAAGTACAGCGGCGACTCCAATGCGTTTTACAAGCTTCATTTTCCATCCAATCCGCCATACCGCCGGTTCCTGTGCGCAAATTCGCCAAGCGCGGCAATATAGCATTCGTCGCTAAAATCAGGCCACAGCGTATCGGTGAACACAAATTCCGCATATGCGCTTTGCAGCAGCATAAAGTTGGAAAGCCGTTGTTCGCCGCCCGTGCGTATAACAAGGTCAACATCGCTAAGCCCCCTTGTGTAAAGGCGGCTCATCACGCATTCCTCATCAATATCCTCTATATTAAGCCTGCCCTCCTTGGCATCCAGCGCAATGCTTTTAACGGCGTTCACCGTTTCCGCGCGGCTGCCGTAATTAAGGGCAATATTCAGCTTCAGTCCCGTATTATTCTTTGTTTTCTCCATCGCGGTCATGCATTGGGCGTATACCTTTTCCGGCAGCGCCGCAATGCTGCCCATGGCGCGTATGGCAACGTTGTTTTTATGCAGATCCTCTACCTCTTTGGTAAAGTATTCCATGAATATCGCAAACAGCGTATCCACCTCTATCTTTGGCCGTTTCCAATTTTCGGTGGAAAAGGCATAGAGGGAAAGCGCCTCTATGCCCAAGTCGCTGCTGAGTTTGATTATCCCCCTCAGCCGCTCCGTTCCCGCCCTGTGGCCCATGGAACGCGGCAGGCCGCGCCGCGTGGCGTAGCGGCCGTTGCCGTCCATTATTATGCCAACATGCTTGGGCAGGGGCGAAAGCGTGATGCGCAGGGCATTCAATTCAGCCACTGTCAATTTTTCATTCCTCCGGCGCGTCAATGCGTGTTTTGAACACGGCAAATGTCAATTCCGCGCTGTTTTCGCCCGTTTGTTTGGCGCGTACAACGCGCCGTTCGTCCCCGTCCACGCCTTTGCGGCTGGATACTTCAATCGTAGTTACTTGTATCCCGTCCGCTTCAAGCGCTTTTATTGCCGCGGATAGTTCAAGGCCCTCTACGTTCCTCAAACTTCCATTATCTCCTTCTGCTTATCGCTTACTATCTTATCGATATCCTTTATGTGGCTGTCGGTCAGCTTCTGCGCCTGATCTTCCAGCTTCTTGCGGTCGTCCTCGGTAATCTCGCTGTCCTTCTGCGCCTTCTTTATCTGCTCTATGGCGTCGCGGCGGATGGAGCGGATGGCAACCTTGGCTTCTTCACCCTTCTTCTGGATGGTCTTGGCCAGTTCCTTGCGCCTTTCCTCGGTCAATTCGGGGAATATAAGGCGAATGCACTTGCCATCGTTGGAAGGATTGATGCCGAGATCGGACTTCTGTATGGCCTTTTCCAGCGGATTGAGCACAGACGGATCATAGGGGGTTATAACAAGCATCCTTGCCTCGGGCGAAGAGATGTTGCCTACCTGGTTAACGGGGGTGGGCGTGCCATAATAGTCAACCATTATGCGATCCAGCACCTGCGCGTTGGGTCTGCCGGCCCTGAGCGAGCTGAGCTCCCTGTGCAGCACGGCAATGGTTTTGCCCATTTTCTCTTTTGCGGTTTCTATTGCGTCCATATTTATACCTCCGTACTAATTGTTCAATATTGTATATGTATATTTTAGGCTAAATCTTCCGCTTAGTCAATGACGGTACCAACATCCTGCCCATTAATTGCGCGAAGTATTGCGCCTTCATCCTTCAGCGCGCATACAACAACGGGGATTTTCTGCTCCTTGCAAAGGGTTATGGCAGTAAGGTCGGTAGCCTGCAGGTTCTGCTCTATCACCTGCTGATAGGTAAGGTGGCTGTATCTTACGGCATTCGGGTCCTTATTGGGGTCCGCACTATATACGCCGTCCACGTTCTTCGCCAGCACAAGCGCATCCGCGTATATTTCCGCGGCCTTCAGCGCGGCGGCCGTATCCGTTGAGAAAAACGGCCTGCCCGTGCCGCAGGCAAACAGGCAAACCTTACCCTGCCGCATTGCGTCTATTGCCTTTTCCGCGGAAAAATCATCGCAGAAGGAGGGCATATGCAGCGTTGAAAGTACCAATGTTTCAACGCCTTCTTCCTTCAGCGCCGCTTCCATTGCCATGCAGTTTATGGTGGTTGCAAGCATGCCCATCTGATCCGCGCGGTTCCTATCCATGCTGCCGCCGCTTCTACCGCGCCATATATTGCCCGCGCCTATGGTAACGCCTACCTCAACGCCCGCATCCACCAGCGTTTTTATTTCCCGCGCAATGGCCGCCACCGCCGCAAAGTCTATCGTTTTGCCGCCGCCCATGGCCTCGCCGGACAGTTTTAATGATACGCGTTTATATTTAAGCATATCTTTCTCCTTTTTGCTGAGTATATACAAAAAGGGAACGTCAAATAACGTCCCCTTTTGCTAACTTAATTATTTCTTCATCTGGCCCATAACTTCTTCGGCGAAGTTATCCTGCCTCTTGGTCAGGCCTTCGCCCATCTCGTAACGGACGAAGCGGCGGACGCTGATCTTTTCGCCGATCTTGGCGATAGCGGCGCTGACCATCTCGCCAACGGTCTTATCGGGATCCTTAACGAAGGGCTGCTCCAGCAGGCACACTTCCTTATAGTACTTCTCGATACGGCCTTCCACCATCTTTTCGATTATGGCAGCGGGCTTGGGCTTGGGCTCGTTCATGGCCTGCTCCCGCAGGATCTTGCGCTCGTGCTCCACGTCATCCTGGTTCACGTCCGCCTTGGACAGGCAGGTGGGCTTGGCGGCGGCGATGTGCATGGCGATGTCGTGGGCCACGGGCTTGGCGGCGGCTGCATCCTCGCAGGCGATCTCCACCAGCACGCCGATCTTACCCCCCAGGTGCACGTAGCAATCCAC
>ERZ857882.5193-NODE-5193-length-10466-cov-9.075593_pt1 | contig 10466 bp, 7 predicted proteins | sample MGYA00519697_ERZ857882 | MGnify/ENA primary metagenome ERZ857882 (study PRJEB31778, sample SAMEA3449373) | human gut metagenome | biome: human gut; feature: human-associated habitat; material: faeces | place: United Kingdom | collected 2010/2012 ... | reverse complement strand
CGCAGAGCGAGGACCGCGCCTCGGCCCGCAGCCTGGTGGAAGCGGCGCGAAGCACTGTCGATGAAGTCTCCTCCCTCCTCGTCGACTCCCGCCTGACTGCTCCCGAAGATGGCCAGATAGCCACCATCTTCCCCAAACGCGGAGAGCTGGTGGCCCCCGGTACTCCCATCATGAGCCTTGTCGTGATGGACGATGCACACGTGGTACTGAACATACGCGAGGACCTGATGCCTCAGTTCAAGATGGGAGGCACTTTCCGTGCCGATGTCCCCGCCATCGACGGCAAGGACATTGAATTCCGCATCTACTACATCAGTCCGCTGGGCAGCTTCGCCACCTGGAAATCCACCAAACAGACGGGCAGCTATGACATGCAGACGTTCGAGATACACGCACGTCCCACACAGCAGGTAGAGGGATTGAGACCGGGAATGTCCGTACTTTTAAAAATGAAGAATAAAAAATGAAAGATAAAGAATTTGGCTGCGCAATGAAATCGCTCCGCATGGTTATCCGTCGCGAATGGCACCGCATGACCTCCCGCCGTCTATACCTCGGCGTCTGTGTCGTGCTACCCTTGCTCTGTCTGTTCTTCATGGCCACCATCTTTGGAAACGGACAGATGGAGAACATTCCCGTGGGTATCGTCGACCTGGACAACACTGCCACTTCGCGCAATATCTCCCGACGCATCTCTGCCGCCCCCACCTTCCGTGTGACGGAGCACTTCACCGACGAAGCCGACGCCCGCCGGGCATTGCAACGGAAGGACATATACGGCTACCTCGTCATCCCGCCCCGCTTCGAACAGAAGGTGGTGACGGGAACTGACGCAACGCTCACCTATTATTACCACTATGCCCTTCTTTCGGTAGGCAGCGAGCTGATGGCGGCGTTCGAGAATACGCTTGCTCCCGTTGCACTCTCCCCCATCGTGATGCAGGCCGAAGCACTGGGAGTAAGCGGAGAACAGATACAGACCTTCCTGCTCCCCGTAGAAGCCAGTACCCATCCCCTCTACAACCCGGACATGGACTACTCCATCTACCTGAGCCAGCCTTTCTTCTTCGTACTGTTCCAGATACTCATTCTGCTCACCACCGTTTACTCCATAGGCGGCGAACTGAAGTTCGGCAGTGCCGGCGAATGGCTGAAGGCGGCACGGGGCAATATCCTCACTGCCGTAGCAGGGAAACTGCTGCCCTATACCCTCATCTTCTCATTCATCGGCATCCTGGCAAACTATGTACTGTTCGGCCCGCTACATATCCCCTTCGCTGGCAGTCTGTGGCTGATGAATGCAGTGACCGTGCTCTTCATCATCGCTACCCAGGCATTGGCGGTCTTTATCTATTCTGTCTTTCCCAAGATTGCCTATATCATCAGTGTAGTATCCATGGTGGGGTCGTTGGGAGCTACCTTGTCCGGGGTCACATTTCCCGTCACAGCCATGTATGCGCCCGTGCATGCCGCCTCCTACCTCTTCCCCATGCGGCACTTCACGGAGGCGGCGCAAGCCATGATTTACTTCGATGCAGGGTTTGCCTACTTCTGGCAGTCGGTAGCCACACTCTTCATCTTCTTGCTGGCAGCACTACTGATACTGCCGTTGCTGAAATGGTGGATAAAAAAGGAAACGAGGGAAGAAGCAATCCCCGCCTCCCCATCACCTTGCCCACCTACCGCATTGTCAACAGCTTCCGTCATCCGCCACGAGTGGCATGCCATCGCCACCAATCCCGCCATCCTGCTCGTGCTGGCAGGCGGTATCTTCCTCTACGGACTGCTCTACAACTACATGTACGCCCCCAACCTGGTGCGCAAGGCTCCCGTCGCAGTGGTAGACCTCTCCCACTCCGCCCTCAGCCGCGAATACATCCGACTGCTCGACGCCACTCCCCAGACCGCCGTCTACGGCCAGACACCCAACATCCTCGAAGCCCGCCAATGGATGAAGCAGGGCGACGTGGCAGGCATCCTTTACCTGCCTGCCGACTTCGAGGCACGTGTGGCACGGGGCGAGACTTCGGTCTTCGTACTCTATGCCGCCACGGACGCTTTCCTCAACTTCAAAGGACTGCAAGAATCCAGTGCGCGCGTCATGCTTGCCGTGAACGATGCCCACCGCATGGAGGGCACCGTATTCCTACCTCCGCAAGGACTGCTGGCAGTGGCTTCGTCCGCTCCCGTCAGCGTGTCCGGCACGGCGCTCTACAACTATACAGAGGGCTACGGTTCCTATCTGATTCCCGCCGTCCTAATTGTCATCATCTTCCAGACGATGCTGATGGTGATTGCCATGCTGACGGGCGAGGAAGCGGAAGCCCGAAGAAAAGGAATACGGCTGATGCGTGCCGACTCATTGAAGGATACATTACGGATTGTCGGAGGCAGGACCTTCGTATACTTCATGCTGTATGTGGTGTTCTCCCTATTCCTGCTGGGACTGCTGCCGCATCTGTTCAGCATCCCCCACATCGGCAGCGGAGGAGACATCGTCACAATGATGATACCCTTCCTGCTGGGCACGAGTTTCCTTGCCCTGGCCGTCTCCCGCTTGTTTACAGACTCCGAAGCGCCGTTGCTGATGATAGCCTTCTTCTCTGTGGGCTATATCTTCCTTTCGGGCGTGTCCTATCCGCTGGAGCTGATGCCGTGGTATTGGCAGACAGCCCACTATCTGTTTCCGGCAGGTCCTGCCGTACTTGCTTTTGTAAAACTGAATTCAATGGGTGGAACGATGGCCGACGTATGGCCGCAGATGCTGACGATGTGGATACAAGTATTGGTCTATGGAACTTTGGCGCTCTGCACTACACGCCACCTCTACGGAAAAGGAAAAGTGAAGGCATAAAAAAAGGCTATCTATCCCAGACAGCCAATCTTTTGTTAACCTTAAATCTAATACTATGAAAAACACATTGCAAATGTACGGACTTCCCCGAAATATCCAAAATTTCTGTCCATGACGGTCTCATTTATAACATGGTTTAATAGGAATATGCCGTTGTTAACAGATAGAGGCTGGTCAAATAAGAAATTTTCACTATCTTCATCCCCAAAATCGAACATCATAACTAAAGAATATTTTGCCATGATTCATACCATACTCGATACAGACCTTTACAAATTCACCACCTCGTATGCCTACATCAAATTGTTTCCCTATGCCATGGGCACTTTCAGCTTCAAGGACAGAGACGACACCGCCTATACGGACACGTTTCTGAAGGAACTGCAAGAGGCGGTGGACAGCCTGGCACAGACCGTACTTACTGCCGAAGAGCTGGAATACATGACCCGCCACTGCCGTTTCCTGCCGAGGGTCTATTGGGAGTGGCTCTCCTCCTTCCGCTTCCAGCCGGAGAAGGTAAGCATCCATCTGGACGAGGACCGGCACCTGAACATTGAAATCACGGACTATCTGTACAAGGCCACCCTTTACGAAGTCCCCCTGCTTTCTATCGTATCCGAAATAAAGAACCGTTCTTTGGGAAACGTGGCCGACATGGACGGCATACTCTGCAAACTGTCCGAAAAGGTGGCACTCTCCAACCGACACCAGCTGTATTTTTCGGAGTTCGGCACCCGGAGACGCTTCTCGTTCGAGGTACAGGACAAAGTCATAGACCGTCTGAAGGAAGCCGCCGAATACTGTACCGGGACTTCCAACTGCCACTTCGCCATGAAATACGGCATGAAGCCTATGGGGACGCATCCGCATGAATGGTTCATGTTCCACGGCGCACAGTTCGGCTACAAACACGCCAACTACATGGCCTTGGAAAACTGGGTGAACGTGTACGACGGTGACTTGGGCATCGCACTGTCCGATACCTATACCTCCGGCATTTTCTTAAGTAACCTGAGCCGCAAGCAGGCCAAACTATTCGACGGTGTACGCTGCGACTCCGGCGATGAATTCGATTTCACCGACAAGCTCGTTGCCCGCTACCGCGAACTGGGCATCGACCCTACCACTAAAACCATCGTCTTCAGCAATGCGCTCGATTTTGGCAAGGCACTCGACATCCAGGAGCATTGCAGGGGCAAAATCCGCTGCTCCTTCGGCATCGGCACCAATCTGACGAATGATACCGGATTCAAGCCCTCCAACATCGTAATGAAACTGACGCAATGCAAGATGAACGTCAACCAGGAATGGCGCGAATGCGTGAAGCTGTCCGACGATGCAGGAAAGCATATCGGCAGCGAAGCGGAAGTACGGGCATGTCTGTATGATTTAAGGCTCGGACAGCAAATAGAACCCCTATGCTGAAAACAGCTTCCCGGCGGTTAGCGATAAGTGCTTACTGTCTTTTCCTTTTGTAGGCAAACTCTTGCCATTTCTCCTCCGGCCAGTCCTGCCGCTGCATCTCCATGCGGGCCATGACGAAGAACAAGTCCGAAAGGCGGTTGATGAAGCGCAGAATATCCTCGTTCACAGGGTCTTGGCGATGGAGTGTCCACAAACGGCGTTCGGCACGGCGGGCCACGGTACGGGCAAACTGCAGTTGGGCTGATATGGGAGTGCCACCAGGCAAAAGGAAGTAGCCGTTGTCCGTCATCAGCAGGACGGTCATGGCATCCATCTCCTGCTCACAGCGCAGCGTGAGCTCTGCGGCAGAAAGCGGATTAGGGTTCACCACTCCCGAGGGAGTGGCCACATGGCTCATCACCACCATCAGTTCCCGCTGGACAGCATGCAGCAACTCCTGCCATCCATCTTCTGCCGCCAGCATGGAGCGCACGATACCAATCACGGCATTCAATTCATCAAGGCATCCGTTTGCCTCGATACGGATGTCATCTTTCGGCACACGCGCGCCACCATGAATACCCGTTGTTCCTTTGTCTCCAGTTTTGGTATAGACTCTTTTCATTCTCTATTTGATAAGGAACTGTGCCCACTGCGGGATTTCCTCTACATATTGTTTGAAGAGGGTCCCGTTTACAGTGCGGAACAATAATCGAGGAATTTGATTTTCTATTGAATTATCGTAGACATATACCCTATCAACCAAGGATATTGCTTTGCCTATATTCAATAACGATTTATAATAACGGGAAATAATTTTGGAAATGGGAACTTCATGCCCTCCATTCAAATAGCGCTGTGTAATACGCCGTACATTTATCTCAGGATTATTTGTACAGACAAAAAAAATGCGAATAAAAAATCCTGCTTTTTTTGCTTCTTCAACAAATGCAAGTTTTTCGTCTGAGGAAAAGACTGTTTCAAATACAAAATCTTGCCTTTTCCTTAAACACTCATAACGCATTTTAGTCGCCAATTCTGCTGCCTTCAATACTGCAACGGGAGAATTCCAATCACCATATTGTTCTTGCGCTATATTATCAGGATTAATGTAAAGGCTATTTTCTGCCCATTCATTATGAAGCAGTTGCACTGTCGTAGAAGTTTTACCCGAACCATTCGGACCAGCTACTATACAAAGTGTCGGATTTTTTTCGTTCATCACATGGATATATCACTTACATTTTTAGCTCTATATGCTTTCAATTTTTCTCTCACCTCTTGCATTCTCCGCTCCAATTCTCTTTTTGCCTTGCGAGAACTTTCACGGGCCGCAACAGCCACTTGTTCCATCAAAGCATGCAGTTGTTCATCAGTAGGGTCTTCCAAAGAAGACAAGCGATAAGTATTCAGTTTCATAATCATAATATATTTAAATGAAAACAAAGATACTCCACTATTTCGAGAACACAAACGAAATTACATAAAATATCAATGCGCTATCCGGACTTTTTCATAATGAATTCAAACTTAGATTAGAACTGTTTTTAATCAAGGAATGATTAAAAAGCAAAAAACGGCCGGACATGCCATACAGAAGTCTTATTATATCCTTGTAAACAAACCCTTTCCCATTTGTATAAGGGATCATCGATATGCCAGAGAAGCATCCAGCTTCTATCTTTATCATATTGAGAACTGCAACTGAAACCAAGTCTGTAGTTCACGTTAAACTGCGGTAACGATTTACCAACTTTGGATAACTGTCCTTTTAACTTGTCCAACGTTTCCAGTCCCCACTTTTCGTCTTGTAAACCATTACCGGTATTGTGCCGAAAGTTTTCCGGAGATTTTCCACAAATGTTCACCAATACATCAAACCATTGCCCTATGCTTGGCAGAAACCACGGACTACGTTCGATCCCATCCGGCACCTTATTGCTGTTATTGTAAGTTTTCACCAGATAAAAAGCACGACAGTCGCTTACAAAAGATGCATCACCCTCATGATTTGCCAGCATTTGTAAAGTTTCAGAGTACCCGTTCATGTTATTCTTAATTCTGCTAAAATCATGCTTTGACTTCACATCAGCTATTGATATTGTATCAATATCCGCTTCGATTAAATCCATCGGTCCCCAATTCCCTTCTTTCAAACTATCCAACATCATCACATAGGCATGATTCCATCCTTTTTTATTACACCTCTCGTCTGTCATCCTTTCCGGATCGCAAGTAATTACCATTCCGATAGCATTTTCATAATCATAGATTTTCCCATCTTCTTCCAACTTCCCGTTTCCGGGATGTACTTCTATTCTTTTATCGATTTCGTTCTGAAAGACAAAATCCCCGGGATAAAGCTTTCTTTCTATACTTCCTTTACCGGGTACGGGACTAATAACCTTCAAGGTATAGCATTTTCCAGAAGTAAAACTGATGGAGCTGCCCGAATAATTTATCTTTATATTCGTATCATCTCTGCCATCGGTAGTCATATAGTTTCCGGTAACCCGTGCATTTGCTTGCGGCGGAACAATGGCACAATATTTCAAAGAATCTATCTGATATGGAGTAATACCGTTCAGACTCACATTAATAGCCGCCGAGTCTGTTCCTAAAACCCTCGATTCCATATGGTAAACAAAGCCTGCCTTTTCAGGAGCAAAACAACCTACGTATACTTGCGGTTGCAACACAAGCAATGCAAACTGGTGTTGAAACAGCAAGTTCAGGATTATTCCGGAAGAATTGTCAATAGCAGGTACGCCGGTGGCAACCAACAAATCGCTGACAATATGCTTTTCTGTTGTGGACTGGTCCTTCGCAGGTTGCAGTTTTTCATTCCCGGTCAGTGAAGCAATAGCTCCGTCCATACCTTTTGAGAGATCTATTGTGATATTCTTCCTATATGGATAGTAAGCGACATAACTCACTCCATCATACCAATAAAGTGTACCATTTCCCACCGGATTCCAACTGCCGCTTGACCTATTGTAAACCAATTTGGCATTATCAATATCATCCATTATAGCACCGTCCTTTATGGCAAAAACACCAATCGAATCACCATCGACAAACTCCATTTTAAGATGTTCATCCTTTACAGAGGTACGTGTAGAGGACTTTCCTGCATGGGATAACTCTTCAAAATCAGCTACTATAGCCCGGATTGTAAAGGGGACTCCCTCACAGCCCGTAGACCTTTTCTCTATCGCAAAGATACAAACAAATTTGGAATATAAATATGCAGAAATACCGGGACTTTTCAAGCAAAACATGAAAGGAAAAAGAAGGAAAGTCCAGCAGATTCAAAAGATGTTTTACAAGATTAGGCTCCACCGAACAAAGACATCACATCCATCTCGCCCCAATACAGATGTGTATAGCTGGCAATCAGGTTCTTATAACGAAAAATGGGAGTAGCGACCTTCTCTCCTCTGGCATTGAAAACCTGCACTATCGAGGGAGTAAGACTGTACGCACCACTTTCTTTTCCACCAGCTTCGGGCACAGCAAGCTGCGTATAATGGAATTCGTGTCCTTTAAGCCGCCATCCGTTATAGTCGAACCGACGGTATCCCAATGTCAGTTTCCTGCGTTTACGCTCGTTCGTAATGCTGAAAGGCAATACTCCTACCATCTCATTTCCAATATTGCCTACACAGCTCCCGGCGCTTCCCCCGTCCGTATCCCCATCAGAAAGAACGGACTGCGAAAGATATATCATCCCCCCGCATTCTGCCAGCGTCCTGCCACCGGCCTCTATATAGCTGCGGATAGACTCCCTGGCAAGCCTTGCCCCGGCAAGTTCCTCCAGACGGTTCTCGGGATAGCCGCCGGGCAGATAGAGCAAATCCGTCTCTTGCGGAATAGCCCGGTCCTGCTCCGGATTGAAGAAAGTGACCGTGCCCATACGGCGCAGAATATCCAGATGCTCCGCATAGAGGAAGGAAAAGGACTCTTCGTTGCGCGCTACCGAGACATGCAGCTTCCCCGGCTCTGATAGTACCGGCTTCTCCTTCACTGCCGCCGCAGGCAATGGAAGCCCGGTTGTCGAGAGCAGCAGTTCCCAGTCCACATGTTCCTCCAGCAAGCCTGCCAGCATATCCAGTCCCTCCGTCTCCTTAGAACGGCTGAAATCCAGCCCCAGATGGCGCGACTCCTGCTCCAGTTCCTTCTGCTTGGGCAGATAGCCCAGACAAGTCACGTTCAAGTCTTCACAGACCTCCTGCAGCATCCGGTAGTGGCGGGGCGAGCCGACACGATTGAAGATAACCCCCGCAATACGTATATCCGGACGGAAATTGATGAACCCCGACAACAAAGGAGCCATGGAATAGGCAGCCGACTTGGCATCAACCACCAGCACCACAGGAATACCCAAGAGCCGAGCCACTTCTGCCGACGAGCCCCGGTCGCGGTCGTACCCGTCGTACATGCCCATCATCCCCTCGACCACGGCAACATCCGCATCCGCCGAATAGCGTGCATACAGACCGCCTACGTGCTCCGGAGATGCCATGAAAGTATCCAGATTGATGGAAGGACGGCCGCATACCGCCTCGTGATACTTGGTATCTATATAATCGGGGCCGCATTTGAAAGGCTGCACCTTCAGACCTTTCTTCACAAACAATGCCATCAGTCCACGACTGACGGTGGTCTTTCCACTGCCCGATGTAGGGGCGGCTATGAGAAACTGAGGAATGGAATCCATTATGAAGCTATCAAATTAAATATTTTCCTCCTGCAAAGGTAAGCATATCTCCGACAAAAGTTTTATCTTAGCTGCGAAAATAAAACATACCACCATGATAACCGAAGAACTTAAGAAACTCTACATCGCACATACCGGACACGAACCGGAACAGATTGACGAACTCCCCTCCTCCGGCTCCAACCGCCGTTACTTCCGCCTCATCGGAAGTCCTACACTTATCGGCGTCAGCGGAGAGTCTGTGGAGGAGAACCGCGCCTTCCTCTACATGGCAGAACATTTCCGCCAGAAAGGACTGCCCGTACCGCAAGTGTTCATCCGCTCCGAAGATGATATCTATTATCTGCAAGAAGACCTGGGCGACTCGCTCCTATTCAATGCCATCGAGAAAGGCCGCAAGACCAGCGTATTCGGTGAGGAAGAGAAACAGTTGCTGCGCAAGACCATCCGTCTGCTGCCCGCCGTACAGTTTGCCGGAGCCGACGGCATGGACTTCTCCTACTGCTACCCGCAGGCAGAGTTCAATAGCCGCAGCATTCTGTGGGACTTGAACTACTTTAAATACTGCTTCCTCAAGGCTACGGGAATGGACTTCCAGGAAGACCGGCTGGAAGACGACTTCCAGAAGATGGCAGACGTGTTGCTCCGTAGCAGCTCCGCCACCTTCATGTACCGCGACTTCCAGAGCCGCAACGTCATGATAAAGGACGGCGAACCGTGGCTCATCGACTTCCAGGGCGGACGCAAAGGTCCGGTCTACTACGACGTTGCCTCCTTCTTGTGGCAGGCCAAAGCAAACTATCCCGACAGCCTGCGCCAAGAGTTGCTGAAGGAATACATCGACGCCCTGCGCAAGTACCAGCCCGTGGACGAGGCTTATTTCTATGCCCAGCTTCGCCACTTCGTATTGTTCCGCACCATGCAGGTGCTGGGTGCCTACGGTTTCCGCGGTTACTTCGAGAAGAAGCCCCACTTCATACAAAGTGTCCCCTTCGCCATCGAGAACCTGCGCCAGCTGCTCCAAGAGCCTTATCCCGAATATCCCTACCTCTGCCGGATTCTGCGCGAACTTACCGAGCTGAAACAGTTTACAGACGACCTGCAAAAGCGCCGCCTCGTGGTGAAAGTCACCAGCTTTGCCTACAAAAAAGGTATCCCCGAAGATTCCACGGGCAACGGAGGAGGTTTCGTCTTTGACTGCCGCGCTGTGAACAACCCCGGCAAGTACGAGCGTTACAAACCCTTCACGGGACTGGACGAACCCGTTATCCGCTTCCTGGAAGACGACGGCGAGATAGCCGTATTCCTGGAGCATGCCTACGCCCTTGTCGACGCTTCCGTGAAGCGCTACATGGAACGCGGCTTCACCAATCTGTCTGTCTGCTTCGGCTGCACCGGTGGACAGCACCGCTCCGTGTACTCGGCACAACACTTGGCGGAACATCTGCACAAGAAGTTCGGCGTGCAAGTGAACCTGATACATAGAGA
>ERZ857882.5191-NODE-5191-length-10473-cov-2.709637_pt1 | contig 10473 bp, 12 predicted proteins | sample MGYA00519697_ERZ857882 | MGnify/ENA primary metagenome ERZ857882 (study PRJEB31778, sample SAMEA3449373) | human gut metagenome | biome: human gut; feature: human-associated habitat; material: faeces | place: United Kingdom | collected 2010/2012 ... | reverse complement strand
TGCATCAACTTTAAATCATTAATATCTAATGGATAAGTTTAAATTAAATATTAATATCCTCCACATATAGCTTGGCAGGTTCCTGCACATGCCGTGGCATCACAAGTCCCATGTCCCGGGCATGTCTGTTCTTGGAAGCAACTTTGCATACAGGTAGGATTCTGAGGGCCGGTTGTACAATCACAGGTAGCAGCACAGGTATTTTTATTACAAGTATCTACACAAGTTGGCCCACAAGTGTTTCCAATTGTATTCATTGTACCTGCACCACCTCTCAGTTGTTGCATTGCTCCGCTGTTGATCCTTGCAACAACATCTTTTTTTAAGATAAGCTTTTTCATAATAAAATTAAATTAATAGTTTTCCCTACTCTTTAATGGATTTTCGGGTACCTCCGGTCGGTTATAATAGGAATAAGTCTGTCCATTCGCTTTTCTGCTCCATATCGAGCGTCGACATCAAAATCAAGCCGATACCGGCAATCCCTTCGAGCATGGTATAAGAATCCAGCCATGGCGGTGTCGTTTCCAACGTATACCGTTTGTACCCGGCCGGCCCGTCTTCGTGGGTCGCCAAGTCGAGCGTTGCGCCCGCCCAGTAGTTCGTAGTCTCCGCGAAACGTTCGTCACCGGTTTCGTCGTACATGTATTTGAACATCATCGCCACGCCCGCGCCGCCGTGACAAAGGCCCGCGTCGGCTATACTATTGGCTTTTAAATCCCTCCGCTGTGTCGTGAACAACATGACGTCCATCGCCTTATCTTTCCAATTCTGCCGACCGAATGTCTTCCCGGCCTGCCACAGGGCCGCGGCGACTCCCAGATCCCCGTAACACCATCCCAAACGACTTCTATGGATTTCATCCCCGTTTTCCAACGATTGAGAAGGAAAACAGCTTCCGTATTTCGACCTGTCGATTTCCTGCGACAGAATATATCCGATTGTCCCGGCAACCAGTTCTTCGATTTCATGTTGCATAACGCCCGCGTTATATAGACGGCATAGAACGAGTACTATTCCCGACATGCCATGGGATAACGCGATGTTATAACCGATTTGACCTTTGTCGTTCAATACGGATTTCCATTTAGTGAATCCGTCGTCCCGGTTGGCATTCTCGCTCAGCCATTTTACCGCATTTTCGATAAACTCGGGATCATCCTTAAAGTGCAGCGCGATGCCCATCGCTCCATGCATAAAATCGAAATTACCGGGACGATGGGTTAAAAACAGCGCCATATGTCTAAGCATAGACGTCCGGTACTGGGCTTCCACTTCGGAGATATCCAGGTCGATCAGCGATAAACGATTCATCAGCCGGACGGAACTCATCGCCCCGGCCAGACCGGAACAAAAAGTATAAATGTAGATCACCTCATTGCAAAGATCGTCGCAGCAGGCTTCCAAATAACGATCCAGCGTTGGCTGGAAAGCTTCTTCGGGGAAGCGTTTCACATAGTGGGCGAAAAACATCAGGGGGCCGAACTTACCGGTATACAATCCGATCCCCGAATTTTTAATGTCGGGAATTTCCATATTATCTGCCAGTATCCGGGCGATTTCATGGACTTTAGCTTCTCTTGGACTCATCGTATTTTATTTTATAAAGTTTGGTATAGAGATTTCATTTTCTCGTTGAAATGCCGGATCGCATACCGGGATAAATATTTTTTGCGGGCGTTGCGTCCCAATTCTGCACGCAAATCCGGATTGAACGACAATCTGATCATGCCTTTGGCCAGTTCTCCGGCCGAATACCTCAAATTGTGTTTTCCCCTTTTCAGAAACACGTGCAGTCCGTTCATTTCGTGATCGACAATCTCGGCCAATCCGGTGGTGGCATTTACGATCACGGGAAGCCGGTGCATCATCATTTCGATAGCCACATAACCGAACTCTTCATGCAGCGACGGCACTACGCCGATATCGGCGACAGAATACAGATCGCTGAGCGTCCGCTGGTTGACATAGCCGGTAAACATCACTTTACCCCAATCGCCAAAAGCGTAAGCGAGCAATTCCTTGAAGTCGCCTTCCCCGGCGACGATCAGCCGGGAATTCGGATACCGTCCCAATAAGAGCCGAAAAGCTTGGATCAGAATGGCGATGCCTTTGACTTCGTCCAAACGTCCGGCGAAAACGATGACGTTCTCGTCGGGCGACAAGCCGTACCGCGCCCGCAATGCGCTGCGCTGTTGCGCCGACAAGTACCTGTACTTGTCGGGCAAGGCATTGTTGACGAGCGTCACTTTTTCCGGAGCGGCGCCGTATATTCCGACGATGTCGTCGTAGGAGTGCCGTGCGATGGCGATTACACGGTCGACGTGTTCGTTCAACACTCTTTTATCTCTAAAAAAGCTGTTCGACACGTATTTTTCCCTGAAATCCATCCGGTCCAACCGTTTGTTCAGTATCTGTTGCAGCTTTTTGCGGTCGCCCAGCAACTCGAAACTCCATTCGGTGTAGTGCACGGTCAGTACGAATTTTCCCTTGTATTGTTTCTTCATCCGGCTGATCAAAGCCTCCTGACGCATGATGTTGAAATGGAAAATATTCCCTTCGTCGTCGTCGATGAACTCTTTGAGCAGGTATGCGATGCTTTCCTCGATTTTAATCAGCGCATTCAGCGAATAACCATTCCCATAGTAGGAAGACAGCGGAATATTCAGATGCCGCACTCCGTTTTTTTCCACGACCTCGAACTCTTTGACCTCGTCCGATATCAGGATATAGTGCACCTTCATGCCGGCATGCTGCGCACACCGGATCAACTGCCGAATGTAGGTTCCGATACCGTAGCGGATGCTGCGGGAAGTCATATTGACTATATAGATATTTCTCATGACCGGATCGATTTAAATGCGACGCCTGTCAGTCCCTGATAGATTCCGATGGGGCAGTAGTTTAAATTTTTGAAGTTTTCGGGGGAAACACCGTAGAATTCATCGGTTATCGCCGGCAGGTCTGAACCATTTACGGTCTGACCGGCAGTATATTTTTCGAACAGCAGGACGGCGTCCTTCAGAGCGGGTTCATTTTCAAAATCAGCAGCCGGGATAAGGGCGATACGCTTCTGAATGCGTTCGAGATATTCGCCGGGGAACGGTGCGTAATGACGATCCTTGCGGGCGGTCGTCAAACGGGCGGTAACGTACATCAGGACGCCTCTCAGTCCCGTGTGCAGAGAAAGATCTTCGATATAGAGCGGATCCCGTTCGATCACTTTTTTGTCGATATCTTCCAGCACGTCGTCCGAATCGCCTTCCATCAAAGAGTTTTGAATCAGGTATTCGACGCCCCAGCCGATTCCGCAAAGTCCGTCGACAAAGTTGATGGGAATGTTCTCGTGAACCATATCGAACACTTCGTCCAGCAGTTCCTCCGCATATTCGCGGAAGTAGGCCTTGCCGGTATGTTCGGCATATCGTCCGAAGAACACCACGCCCCCCATTTTCCCGTTCAGTAATCCGGCATTAGGAGCGAAATGGCAGTTGAGAATCAAATGACGGGTCAGTCTGTCGAGCAACATAGGCATTTGGTTTGTAATTTGTTAAACTACAATGTGAATAGAATTCCTCCTCCCTCAGATCTTATGATCCAAGCTATTAAAGATACTTTTCACGTTCGCGCGGATGATTTGAAAATCCTCCGCGCAGAATAATGCCCCCTCTGCTATCGAATAACTTTTACATAAGTCGTATCGCCCTCATTTTATAATAAATCTATTTTGTGTTTGTATCCGGTAATATAAATCCCCCCGGTCGAATAATTTACTTATCCGGCCGACAATAATCAGTCTTTTTTAATGCGTATAAAAGGAAATGCCGACGGAACGTCGTTTCCCGACAGAAAAGTACGAAGCAGATTGATAGCATGCACATGAAACGCAACGCGCCCGAAAATAAGTGATATGAAATACACTTTATTCATTGATACCTAATTAAATATACTAATGATGCTACTAAAAAACTACTATAAATATTCTCCTATCAGTACATGCAAATTAGGTAATTTTATCTAAAGAAACAATTTATCGGCCGTTTTTATGCACAATAAAGTCCAAAAATACCATAACACAAAACCGTTAAAAGAGGATTAATTATGCAGGGGATCTCTTCAATCTCGCTGGTATTCAATAAAGTAAAGCGCATGTTGAAAGTGAACTTCTTAGGTGGGTCGAGAAATGGCCGTAATAACAACAGAGAAAAGGGTGTAGATCTTCAAAATGATTATATCCGGCAGGTAGTTTTATGATGTAAATTGTTTAATACAAAGAGAAATACATTTCTGACCCATATCAAATCCTTTCCTTTATTCTTTTTCTTCTTAATAAAATTCAATAGATAACAGAAGCAGGGGATCTCATGGGCGGTTCTCTTTTCTGACTTCGAAATGCAGATGATACCCTGTCGCCGATCCACTCCGGCCAACATTTCCCAGATGCTCTCCTATGCTGACGTCGTCGCCTGCCGATAACCATAATTTATCCAAATGGGCATACCGGGTAACAAACCCGCCTTTGTGCCGAATCTCTACCACCCAACCATAACCTTTATCATATCCTGCCCGTATAATTTTTCCATCACCTGCGGCATAGACAGGCGTTCCTAATGCAACAGCGATATCCACTCCGGCATGATGCCGTGTATTTCCGTATATTGGATGCCTTCGCATTCCAAATCCGGAACTGATTCGGTACGAAGTTGTCCGTCCATCGATGGGAAACAACAAGGGATATGCTTTCAGTTCTTCGGGTTTCGCCTTCAGTGATTTTATAATTATTTGTATCTGCTGCGGAGAATGAACCTCATTCATGAATGAATCTATGATCTGCCTTCGGGCAGAAAAGTTCCCTTGTTGGGCTCACAGCAAACCGGACAATCCCAGACTATATAGGACTATTAATGACAACGATCTCATAATCAACATATTTTGATACAAAGATATAATTCTTCCTTTATTTTTATCCCCGAAAAGTCCTATATAACCTTTAATTTTTTACGACTATGAGCGACTCGAATGAAGCATTGCAGAATCAGGTTCCGCCTGAGAATGCAGGATATCTGATGACCTATGACAAAAAAGATAAAAAGGTCAAAGGGGTCACCGGCATCGATGCCGAAGGAAACTTGACAACGGAAGAAGCCAAAGACCTGAACCGGGGGAAATTTATGAAGATTGACATGCATGGAAACATCGTGAGCAACTTTAGTAAAAACTTCATGCACGGATTCCGGAATCCGTTGAGATTCGATTTTTATAAAGTTTCCAAAGAGATCCAGCCCGAAGCGGCTGCCGAACAAATTGAGACCGGCCGTCAATCCCAAGACGATACGATTCGCAAAAATCTCAACCAAAACCGAATTTACAACAACCACCGGTTCAACGAATGTGAGATCAATTGGGAGCAGGCCAAGCGTTACGGCATTACCAAAGATGTGTTGAAATTCAATAACACGTTGGAAACGCTGTTAAAAGGAGAGCAATCGGCTACCACTTTCCATATCTCCAAAGAGTCGGAACTGGGTCGCGACAGGGGCGATGCCAAACTGTCGCTGTTTCGCACGGAAGAAGGCGACGTCAAATTCGATCTGCATTTCATTCGCCAAGCATTGAAAGTTGGAGAAGAATACCGGGGCTACAAATTAACCGGCGAAGATATTAGCAATCTGAATACCACCGGAAATCTTGGCCACACACCGAATCTGATTGTCGACTATTCCACCGGGGAAACCAAACCCTGTTATGTCTCCAAAGATCCAATAACCAATGAAATGTTCCACATGACAAAAGAACATGCCAACCTGATTCATCAAGTGAAAGATTACCAGCTTACTCAGAACGAATTCTCGGACTACGAGGCCGGTAAGGAGATCGGGCCGATCACATTCACGTCCTCCAACGGCGAACTTGTTACCGCAAGTATACAGATGAGCGCATTGAAACGGGGTACGGAATATCTTTTCGAACGCAGTACCAAGTTGTCTCAGCAACAAAAAGACGCGCTTGCCGAAGAACGCAGAAACCGTCAATCCCAGTCCGAGGGGCAGCGTAAGAGTAACAATTCCATCAAACCCCGATTCTAACGATGGCCGACAGAAAGCAAGCGATGTTGGAGAAATTCTTCCAAAGTGACCGTCCGGGCGAGCTGATTATAGCTTATGACCGGGATGGCACATTCGTGCCTCCCCGGTCATACTTGTCGTTTCATCGTGTCGAACCTATACAGGGAACCTCCGCGGATGACTTTCAATTCTTTTTAATAACGCATATCCAAGAAACCTACCTATATGCTTATTGCCCAAATTTGTTGATCGAACAATACGGGTTTCCTTCCATGAAAGAAGTTCCACCCCCGCAAACAATGCCGTACGACCGGTACATCCGGGAGAAATTGCTGCCGTATGTCCGGGAGAAGGGAATCGAGCCGAACCGCTACGTCATGTTACGTAATGCCGTATATGCCCGGAGACGGGGACTGGATCTTGCCTGTACGATAAATCAACAATATGTTCAAATAACTGATCCGTTTGACTACCTAAGTTTTGTAAATAGACAAAGTGAACTACAGCAGGCTTATAACAACAATCCTGTAACCCAACTGCCGATACATGCCATACAAACTGCTCAGGGGATGCTGTTTTTTAGCAACAGCGAAATCGGGCGGCAGGGAATCAAACAATTTTATCAGGAACTGGCCGATCGGTATTTTTTAGTCGCCAAAGACCCCGGCCCTGTACGTGAATATGTCATATCCTACAATTCATGGAATTTAAATGCATTGGTTGATCGATGTTACCGCAAAGAAGAAGATGGCATTTATCGTTTTCAGTTCGACGATAATCTTTATGATCATACAGAAGTTCCATCTCCGTTGACTTGGAAACCTACGATGGAAATAACTACAAAAGCCACATCGTCGGATTTTCTCAATCTGATAGAAAATACAGGTTGCCGGATCAGTGAGTTCAACAATAATATTTGGCGTCTGCTTTATCTGACAGAACATGGATTCAATCGCAATATTATCATGGATAAACAATTTGTGCATAATTCTGTCTTTTATGAATTAGCAAAAAAAGTGGATAACTGTTTTAATTCTCCGAATCCGGAGGGGAAAGACAATCTGTTTAATCTTCTTGACAAGCTACACACTAAAGCTGACATAATCCTCCGGACACAGTACGATATCCGGGACCACCGAAGTTTAGAGCACATCTTATCCGATCCTGACAATGATCCGAAAGTGAGAGATATCCGGTTAACCTTTCCGATGCGACAGGTTTTATTGAAAGGCAATAATCTTTATCTCCCGGTTTTCGACCATTTACATCCGCATATACATTTCCTAACGGCCGATCTGGTCAAAGGGTGCCTGCGCCTATCGGAAAAACCATTTCCCGGTAAAACATTCCAAGACAAAGAAGGAAAAATCGTGCCCTATGAGAATGTACGGCCGGAGAAGATTCAAAAATCAACTCCTGTACCGAAAAAAAAGAAACAATCCCATAAACTTTAAAAGATGAAACCTTTGAACGAATCCCCCTGTACAGCTATTGAAACAGCACATGGACTGCTCTTTTTTTCACAGGATGATTACGGTCGGAATCTCATGCAGGAATACCTGCAATCCCTGACAGATCATTATTTCGATCCGGATTTCGATCTCGGCCCGGTGCGGATCCTGCAGTTGAAAAGATTAAATGGACTCTCTGCAAGGAGACTGACCCCGTCTGCAAAATCGTTCGACAGTTTCGACTATTTGCCCATTAGCCGGCTCCCAGACGAATCCCGGTACAATGCGGAAATGATCATCGAAAACGATATGTCACCGACACCGGAAGCTTTTTCTTCTTTTTTAACGGTAGCAGATACGAAAGAATCATTACGCAATGAAAATATCCGGACGAGTCTGGAAGCAATGAAAAGGTATGAGCAAACAGTGACCGACCTCGCATTGGTCTCTCAAACGGATGATGTCCGCTCACGAATCCAAGAAGCACAAGAGTTATATTCATGCGTAGAACAGCTTTTATCTAAAACCTATGACATTCGGGGACACCGTTCCCTACACCTAATTCTGGGAAATCAGGACTGGAATGTTCGAGTGGATGGTGTCGACCTAAACATTTATCATCGTGCCATTCTCAGAGATGGTCACTGTCTTTACTTACCTGAGCAGAAAGAACGATGTCCTGATCACGCCTATGCATGAACGGGAACTGAAAAACGGGCCATCTTGTTCTCAGATACCCCTCCGCTGAATAAACGAATTTTTAAAGTGAACGTAAAGTTTAAGCCGGAAACCCAACCCAAAGAATCCCATAATAAAGATAATTCAAGAAAATTGAAATGTAAATAAGACGAATGTATAAAACGAAAATAGGATGGAAAACAAGATATTCATTTTTAGTGCAAACCCAACCGGCGAGGTGTTAAATTATTGTTTCGGCACAGCGGAGAAATGTTCCGTGTATGGTCATAAACTTTTACGGCAATTTGTCAACGAACAGGTGAAATTGGCATTCCAAGGTTCTTTCATCCCAGATGAGACCATCTATGAAATCAATGTGCCGGATCAGATGCAATCTGAAACTCAGATGTTATCATGGGCGAAAGAACAGGTTCGGGACTTACACAAGGATAGTAAAACCATATGTATCCCTTTAAGGGAAGCAACCTATGTCTACGAAATAATTTCTCCGACATTCCTGAAAGATATCGATCTGTTCTCGATCTTATATCAGAATCATAATAATCCGGCCAAAAGAGGGCGTCTGGACGCTTATATCCGATACCATAATGAACGGGATTCAAATAATAACAGCCATTCCATTATGGGTATCGTTACTGATCGCGGTCTACTGTGTTTCGATGATTCGGGACGCGGGGTATTGGCTGCGCAGGCCTATCTGCAATACATGGCAGATCATTATTTCGATCGACAGAATCATGATCTTAAAAAACTGTCTTTGTATTACTTTCTCGGGGGCGACAAAGAAATCATAGAGAATGCGCGAAACTATTCCCAAATGTTCAATCCGTTAGAATTGAAATGGAACGATAATTATCATTTCCCTGAATTCAAACCGGATATGGCCCTGTATTCCGATCCGATCAAACTACAGCATATACATCCGGCGAAAGAATGCTGTATGGGCCCCAATCTGGAACACTACAAATCATTCCTTCGTACTTTCAATCTGTATTCTTCAGCTACCAGCAACAATATTGCTGTTTTGCTTCAAATTTCCGAAAATGGATGAACAGAGAAGATCGACTGTATGATTAATGATGTTTTTGTCCATAACAACAGTTTTTCCGGAATTATCAAAAGGATAAAAGAATTTTCAGGTAGTCGGGGACCCAACTCTCCAAAGGAATTACTCCAACAACAAGCAAAAGAAGTAGCCCGAAGAATACTGCCGAATGAGTATGATGTCCGGGGATTTCAACAGTCTCTGACCGATTCCAATAAAAAGATAAAAAACTCTCCGATTAAAAAAACACAGTCTTCAAAACTGAAACTTTAAAAGCGATCTCATGAATTCAGAGAACAACAATCCGTATATACCGCATATCGCCGCCGTGATTGATTCTATCGGAGAAGCAGTTCATATTGAATGCGGTTTCGATCCCGAGTCTCAGCTTTATCTGGCCTTTTCTCGTTTTGTGAACAATGAAATGACTATTCTGGATAAAGGAACGCATGTTCCCTATTACAGAATCCTGTATTATGTATTCCCAGCCGACGTATCCCTGAAAGAGATGCGACTCCATGCAGATGAATACGGAGCACTGAAAAACTTTGTACAAAAATTTGGTGGGAGACTAATAGAAGATATACCGTTACAAACTGTCGTTCACCTTCATCGGAATTCCGGGCATTTGTTGAAACAGATATGGCCCCGGGAACTGCGGAAACTTTCTGATCCCGTTTCTAAAAGACAGCTCGATCAGGATGCAGATATGTATCTAAATCGTCTGGAGGAATTCAAAGGAACCATTGGCCTGGCTGATGCTATGGTCCATTTATTTGAGGTTGGAATCGGCAGGAGTGCTTCCGGGACAGCCCCGGGAGAATGCAAGATCATTTCAGAAGAGACCTGGGATACCTACCGGAAAGGCGGCAGAAAAGCCACCTTTGTAATAAAAATCCTGTACAGGGAACACTCAACCTGGCAGGGCGTGATATGCTGGCGGGAAACCGGCGAAAAACAGGCTTTCAGAAGCTTTCTGGAAATGATTATTCTGATGGCCTCCGCTTTGGAAATCGGAAGCGGGGATAATGAGTGTGAAGATAGATACTATACTGACAATAGACATAAGACCATAAAGGAAGGGTAAGGAAGGAGAGAAAGTATGAAAGGACTAAGAAGAAAGTTCAGGCGAGGGCTGGCAGGTTTTCTGGCGTTCGTGCTGACGATGACATCATTTAATATGGTGTCGTGGGCGGATGTGGCGAGTGCGTTT
>ERZ857882.5190-NODE-5190-length-10477-cov-2.814047_pt1 | contig 10477 bp, 9 predicted proteins | sample MGYA00519697_ERZ857882 | MGnify/ENA primary metagenome ERZ857882 (study PRJEB31778, sample SAMEA3449373) | human gut metagenome | biome: human gut; feature: human-associated habitat; material: faeces | place: United Kingdom | collected 2010/2012 ... | reverse complement strand
AGGGCATCGCCCGCCTGGAGGCCTTCTACCGCTCCCTGGGCCTGACCACCACGCTCCGGGAAAACAACATTGGCTCCGGGGACTTTGACCGTATGGCGGAGCGCGCCGTAGCTATGGCGGGCGGCACTCTTGGCGCCTTCCTGCCCCTCAAGGTATTCGACGCCAAGGCTATCTACACCCTGGCCCTGGGGGAATGACCTTTCTTGCGGCTGCGAGCGTTTTGGGGCTTTGCTTCAGCCTTGCGGTACGAGTATTTTAACACGCCAAGCGCCAGCCCTGTTGGACTGGTGCTTGGCTGTAGAAAAACCCAGTTTTCGCAAAAGCGGGAACTGGGTTTTCAAAATAAGCAAGCAGGGAAGAAGAAAACAGCGTGATACCTGGCCAGGTTTTTGAGGTTCATGGCAGCGAACTTAAACCTGACCCATCTGGACGCCCGCGCAAGGCCGTGGTAACATGATCAAAATCAGCCTTGGCAACATACGCACAAGCAAAAGAAAAAGCCCTGCAAACCCTTGATTTGCAAGACTCTCTCATATGGTCGAGGTGACAGGATTTGAACCTGCGACCTTTTGGTCCCGAAATCCTCAGGGTGTTTTTCCAAGTCTTTTCTTGTCGGCAGTGTTATTAAGAAGGAAACCCTGCAAAATGACATGAGCGGACATGGAAAAATACATTTTGTTGCCGTTTCGTTGCAACAAAACGCGGATACGGACCAAAGACAATGCAAGACTCGGATGCAACCTTGCATAAAGAATGACCATCAAAACCACTCGAAGTACGCATAATATACCACGATTTGGTAGCAAATGCAACGGGCTGAGGATCACAGCTACGGTAATGCAGAATCTGAACGTTGGATTCCGAGTTTTTGATTTGATCATTTAACAATCCAATTTTAAGGATCGAATCTCTATTTCTGTTGATTTTCTGCAAAAAACGGGATATAATATACTTGCAAAGGAAATTAAGGATGTGATATGCGTGCTGATTCAATTCAAAGTTGCTAATTATCGTTCGATCAAAGACCAAGTAGTATTATCAATGCTGGCCAGCAAAGATCAGGATCATAGCGAGCATTTGATTGATACGGGTGCTAAAGATAAATATCTCAAATCGAGTATCATTTATGGTGCGAATGCATCGGGTAAGTCGAATGTGCTGCTTGCTTTCTATTTCATGGTCAATTATGTTTTGACCTCACACGAAAAGCAGCTCAATATTCCGACTGGCCGTATTCCTTTCAAATTCGATCCCTCCACGCCTGATGAACCCAGTGTTTTTGAGGTTGTGTTTATTGCGGATCAGGTAAAATATGTATATGGATTCTCCGCTGATGATAAGAAGATCATAGACGAATACCTTTATGCCTATCCCAAGGGACGAAGAGCGGTGGTATTCGAACGTGAGAATACGGACACCTATCGCTTTACCACGGATGCTGACCTTCAGGAAAGTCTCAAGGAGCGCAATACTGAGAATAAGCTTTATCTGTCTACAGCCGCAAACTGGAATTACAAAAAGGTTCTGCCTGTATTCAATTGGTTTTCTTCCTGCCAAGTTCTCAATACGGGAATCGAAAGAGCGTATGGTGTAAATGGTGCGGATCTGTTGGATGACAAGTATCGAGAAAAGATCGCACAGCTTCTTCGTATCGCTGACTTTGGCATTCAATCTTTGAATATCAAAGACGGCCCCCAAAGCTTCACTGGTGTGATTACAGGTGTTCTGGATAATGTTGAAGCAGTACATCAGGTTAAAAATGCTGATGGTGAATTTGCTATGTATCCTTTGAGTATGGCAGAAGAATCCACCGGTACAAATATCTATTTCCGTTTGATTGGTGAAGTAGAAAAGGCATTGCAGACCGGGTGCTTGCTCGTGGCTGATGAAATGGACGCTTATCTGCATCCGTTGCTTACGCAGCATCTTGTTTCGCTTTTCAACAGCACCGAGAATAATCCGCTTGGCGCACAATTGATCTTCTGTTCCCATAATACAAACTTCCTGAACCTCGATTTGATGCGGCGCGACCAGATTTGGTTTACAGAGAAAGACGAGAATACAGGAGCCACTGATTTGTATTCTCTGGTCGATTTCTCTGTGCGTAAAGAAGCAAAAGTGGAGAAAGGATACTTGCTGGGACGCTATGGCGCAATTCCGTTCATTAAGGGGGGGCGTCGCTAATGGGAAGAGGAGGAATTGAACGGCGCGGCTCTAAACCCCGCCGGACCAAACCCGTTATACTCATTGTCACAGAAGGCGAAAAGTCCGAACCGAAATACTTTGAGCATTTCCGTACTCGTCAGAATAATGTTGAGGTCAGAGTTGTACCTAACAGCAAAAATGGCAGCAAAACGGATTATTTGAATTTGATCCGCAAAGCATCCAGAATATGCAAAGAGGATGACCTCGCCCCCAAATCTGGGGATTCAGTATGGATTATTGCTGATGGCGACGTGAATTACCAAGCAGCGGATGCTGTCAAGAAAAAGAACGAAGCTTTGACGCAGGCAAGGGCTACGGCAGAAAAAGAGGCATATTCGCTGCTTATATCCAATCCCTGCTTTGAACTCTGGTATGTGCTCCATCTGCGCTACACAACTGCGCATCTACCTGACTATGATGCAGTGAAGAGAGCTTTGGAGCAAGCAGGCATAAAGGGTTATGAGAAGCACAATGATCTTTACGAGCAGCTGGCCAGCGAGACTTCGGAGGCCAGCAAACGTGCAAAACGCTTGGAAGCGCATCAAGTAGAGAATGGGTTCAACTTACCCCTCCCGCTTGATGCAAACCCGTTCACTGAGGTATACCGGCTTGTGGAAAAACTCGTGATTACGGATCAGTCCACTCAATAATCCCATATTGACGATAATGCCCTCCAGCGCTGGAGGGCATTTCGTTATTCTGCTTCGAATCCGCTGTCTTTCAGCCATTTGCGTAGAGCGCGGTCATTCGGGCCGGTCAGCGTTCCGCGTTTATCCACCTTGTATTCGCCAATGCGATACGCGAATGTCGGCGCGTTCTGATATATCGGCGGCTGACCAGTAAGTTCGCCGATGGTTTTCGCCAGCTCTTTACGCTGTTCGCCAGTATAGCCAAATCGGATTTCCATGGTGTCGGATTCCTCCTCCGTAATGATCAGCTCGTTTCCTTTGATCTCTGCCGTGATCTCCGCGCCGCGATTCATCATTTCTGCTACTTCGTGCACAGGTTGTCCTTCGGTGTCTGCGCGTTCCAAGCCAGCCATCAGGGCAGCTTCTACCTCGGCCATGATAGCTTCCTTCTGCTCCGGTGTAGGTTCCGGCAGCTGAATAGGATTTCTGCGGCTCTGCCGCTGTCGAGCCTCAGGCCATACCTCCGGCAATACACCCGGCGCAAAATGGATCTTAAATGTGATCGCGCCCCTGGTCGGTACGTCGAATTTGAAATCAATAAAGGGCAGTCGCTTGATCTCGTCGGGGATTTCGATGTTCTTGTAACGCTTGACTTCCTTGCCGTCTACCATGAAGCAGACCGGCACTGCATCGCGCAGTTTTGCCGTGAGCTTTCCGCATTCCATGCTTGTTTCCTCCTTTTTCGTAGGTGCCTTGCAGCAGTGACAGCTTACATAAACACCCCTGTAAAGCAAGCTCAGAAATGTGGTTTCTTGAAATATTTCCAGTCCTCCTTTACGGTGGATCAGTCCTATGGTACTGTCTGCCCATGGAGGTGGCGGTATGAGAGATATACTCCGGGATCTGTATTATGGCAATTACGCAGCGTTTGAACGCACATATTCCCGCGAATCCGAACAGGCCAAGGCACTGGGAATTGTCGTTGATCTGGAGGAAAAGTTACGGAATATGCTATCGGAAGAACAAAAAGCCCTATTCAAGCAATACGACGATGCGGTTGCTGATCTGGCCAGCGTTTCTAATGCAGACTGCTTTGTGGAGGGATACCAGCTGGGTGTGAACCTTATTCTGGCAGCATTTCCGGAGCATGTAGATGAACTAAAGCAAGCCCTTATCAGTACACTCAAATGGGACATGGAGGCAAGAGAATGAAACGAACACTTTCTGAAGATGCGTGGCTGGCCAGCGTAGGCAAGCACCGTGGTGTGGCAATCCGGATACTGGATATTATCGAGGAGATGCTGGAAAATAAAGGCATTTCGATTCCTGATGAAGATCGAACGGGTGATGAATCAGAAGCATGCCTGTATGGTATGACATATGGAACTTTGGAGGATGAAATATCTGCCTTGCCAGGAAGGTACTATGACGAAGACACTGCTTATGGTTTTGTGAATCAGACGAGTGATCAAATGAAAGCTGCCAACAGAGTTATTCGCTCAATCGCTACAAAAAATGGTCTGGCATATGAGGAAATCAGATCTTTTGAGACGGATGGTTTTTTCGGTATATGGGACACTAGTGAATCGGCTTTCGTTTTGCTGCCTAAAACGAATTTTCAATACCATCATGTTACGCTTAACCGATGCAGCACACTTGCCGAACTAGATGATGAAGTATTTAAGGAGTGTCTGGAACATATCACCAGAGTTTCGAGAAGCAGTGCTTATTCTATCTCTGGAAAATACAAATGGGGCTGTCTCAAAACGCTTTGCGGAATAACAAACTGGTGTGGAGCCTTCCGAATATGGAAGGTTTCCGCACCGGTTTTGACATTTACTTCGGGAAATTAGGAAAATATTTCCTGATTTGAGACAGCCCCGCTATTTAGCCCATCACCTGCATCGTCTTTTTCAGATACTTCGCAGGGATCTCATGGTGCAGCCTCCACACGATGTTCATGGGCCTGCTGCCCTGGTGGCTGACATAATCTGCCGTACCGAGGAATGTATATGGCGCGGCACCGCAGGCATCCTGCTTGAATTCACGCACAAACAGGAGGACTTTGCCGTCTTGCTCCTTGTGGTGAATATACCTCTGGCCGGTCGCAGAATCAGCATTGGTCGTGGACTGGCTCTGCCAATGGAACAGGCTGGAGCTGATCGCATAATCGTTGTAGAGCGTGGTCGGTGAATAATCCTTGTCTGCCTTATTGAGCGTGATCAGCAGAACATCAGTTTTCTTGTCCTTGAAATACTTCACACCTTCACGCAGCGTTTTGGGCTTGAGGAAATCCAGCGCAACCAGCAACTGATCGCGGCTGTAGCTACAATGCACATCCAGCGGGCAATCATACGGCAGCCCAGCAGGAACATCGATAAAGTCTATCTCATCCAGACGATAACGCAACAGTTCAATCAGCTCCTGCAGCATCACAGGGCTATCGCATAGCGTATAGAGCTTTTCCCATACCTCGTCGACACCAAAGTCCTCAATCGTCTCCTGCCATACAGTGGTGTAGAACATATTGAGCATCTGCTGCTCCATATGAGAAAGCTTGGTGAAATCCACATCATCAAGGCGCGGCAGGACATCCAGCAGGAACTGAATCCAGCGGCGAGAATCAATGGCGACCAAGCGACTGAATGCCTTGGTCATGGTATCTTCGATGGACTCAGAATACTGCTCGCGCACACCGGCCTCAACGCACAGACGGGAGAAGTTGTATTTGGCATACAGCGAGCGTGCATCCATATGATGATAGCGCAGGAAATTGGCCAGTGTCAGCTGCTGTGTACTATCTTCTTCGAAGGAGGCAATCAGGCTGACTAGCTTCGCTTTAAAGCCATAACTCTGACGGATGTTGCCGAGGATGACCTGCGCGTCCTTCTTTTCCAACTGGATATAGCATCCCTTGGGAACATTCACAAAGCCATGCTGCAATTCGTATTCTACGTTGCGATGATTGCCGGAAAGCAGCGAAGCGAACTTTTCTTCGAAGTTATACTTGCGGTTGGCTGCGCCGATGAAATCCAGCACAGTCAGGCAATCCTTGCCATCAGCCAGACGCAGACCGCGTCCGAGCTGCTGGAGGAAGATCGTCAGAGACTCTGTCGGGCGCAGGAAAAGCACGGTATTGACCTCGGGAATATCAACACCTTCGTTGTAAATGTCTACAACGAAAATGATCCGGATTTCGCCGCTAATCAGACGCTTACGGGCATTGCTGCGTTCTTCATCGGACGAAGTGCCCACCAGCGACATCGCTGGAAATCCGCATGCATTGAAATAATCCGCCATGAATTTGGCGTGTTCAACAGACACGCAGAAGCCCAGTGCCTTCACATCGTTCAAATCCGTAGCATAGCGATCAAGACTGCGCAGGATATGATCGGCGCGTTTTTCTGCCACGGCGCGGTTGATGGTATAAACATTGCTCAACTCGCTCTTATCGTAACCGCCGCGCACCCAGTGCAGCTCGCTCAGATCGACGATATCGGATACGCCGAAATACTGGAACGGACAGAGTAGCTTGCGGTCGATAGCTTCCGGCAGACGGATATCTGCAGCGATACGTCTGCCAAAATAATCGAGAATGCTTTTGCCGTCCATACGTTCCGGCGTCGCGGTCAGACCAAGCAATACCTTCGGCTGGAAGTATTCCAGAGCTTTGCCATAGCTGTGCGCCGCAGCATGGTGGGATTCGTCGATGACGATATAGTCGTAATAATCGGCAGGCAGCTTTTCATGGAGCGCCTGTGAATTCAGCGTCTGTACGGAAATGAACAGGTAATCCAGGGATTCCGGTTTATATCCGCCCACATATAGTTCGCCGAAATTGGCATCTTTCAGCACACCTGCAAAGGTGTCACGGCTCTGTTTGAGGATTTCCTCACGGTGTGCAATAAACAGCAGTCGGTTTGCTTTGCCGGGATTCTGCTTGCAAAAACGGCGGTAGTCCAGTGCTGCAATAACCGTCTTGCCAGTGCCGGTTGCCGCAACGACAAGATTGCGCCAAATGCCGCGCACTTCACGCTCGGCCAGCAGTTTATCGAGAATCTCTTGCTGATAGGGATACGGGCGAATATCAAACAAGAACTGCGGACGCTCGCCAGTATACTTTTCGGCCTTCAGAGCCTGATCAAGACGTTCACGCTCAGAATCACTATAGAATTCAAATTCGTCGGAATGCCAGTAGGCATCAAAAGTCGCGGCAATTTTGCGGATGGTCTGCGGCAGATCGCGGGCAGTGACCTTTACGTTCCATTCGAGCCCGCTGGAAATGGCGGCATTGGACAGGTTCGACGAACCGACATATGCAGTTGTAAAGCCAGTGTCCCGGTAGAACACATATGTTTTGGCATGCAGGCGCGTGCGCTTGGTATCGTAGGATACTTTAATCTGGACATTTTCAAGCTTGGCCAGCTCTTCGATGGCCTTGATATCCGTCGCGCCCATATATGAGGTTGTAATGATTCGAAGTTCTCCGCCACGCTGGGTAAACTCAGTCAGTTCCTCCATAATCAGGCGCAGGCCGCTCCATTTGATGAAAGATACCAGCATATCGATGCGGTCGGCGGAGGCGATTTCTTTCTTCAGTTCAGAGAACATCTGCGGCTCATGGACTGCGCCGGTAAACAGACTGCTCTGCGCCAGTGACGTTTCCGGACGGACGACGTCCTTGGCAGATTTGCCGAGTGCAATACGAGGGTCTTTATCGCTGGTCAGCGCCAGAAGCTGCTGAGCGCGTTCATCCACAGAAATATCATCGATATCTTCTTCTGCTACCTCACCGACCATGGAGACCAGCTGATTGACAAGCGCTACCTGATCCGGCAGTTCGGATTTGCCATCATGCATCCGTTCCAGCGCCTTGCGAACCACGTCTGCCACATACTGCGACAACACCGAAGAAGCCTCCGCCTGATCGATGGCGGCGGTGGCCTTCTGATTTTCTGGCAGCTGATCCAGTTCCTGCGCCAAACGGCGATCGATCAGCTGTTCATAAATACCGGGACGGAGCATATCGCTACCCCTCACTTGTATACTTTTAAGCTTCGCTGTAAGCGCGCTCCAGCAAAGGCTTGGCCTTTTCAAGAGCTGTCGCATTTGGGATGACTACTTGGAGATCGCCGGTTCCGTAGTGGCCAACCCCGCGCATGTCGCGAGTGAATCCTTCCTCCAGCACTACAGTATCCGGACAAAGTTTCAATTCAAGAATGATTTTATCCTTGTATATCTCAATACATGCGAAATTCTGCGTTTTCTTGTAGGCAAGATAGAATTTCAATTGGTTGCTGGTCATGTCGCCAAGCGATTCGATAAAATTGCAAACATCATCATACAATGCACGCATTTTAGGGGTACTGCTGGCAACCTTTTCGACGTGCGTCTTGGCTCCATGGCCATCCGGTTCTGGTGTGGGCGGAACATCCACGCCTGTCGGCTGTACATTCGGCGCATTGAGGTGTTCGAACAGAATAAGGCCGTCATCGTATTTCTTGTATTTGACCAGCTTAATGTTTTGGCGCATGACCTCGACAGCATGCAGATCATATTTCGTAAAATCGCTGGCAATACAGATAACGCACGGAGCGGACCAATCGATAGCTTGTGCAGCTTCCACTCCCAATGTCTCTAGAACAAGAATCTTGAAACTATCTTTATGATCGAGCAGCCAGCTCAGATAGAACAAGCCCTGATTGATTACATTTTCATTGACACTGCGCTTGTATTCAAAAATTACAGGGCAGTTGTTTTCATCGATACCGATGCTATCCATTCTACCATTGGTAATTGGATACTCGCTGCGCAGGAAACGCACACCGAAAAAGGCTTGCATGTTCTTTTCGATGCAAGTTTGCAAATTACGCTCTAATGCCACTTCGGACGGTTTCAATTCCTCCACAGTGGAGTTCAAACGAAATAACTTGATTTCAGCCATATGCATTCTCCTTATGCTGTTATTCGATATGCATATACTATTTCAAATTAATTATATCACAAATAGCCAGTTTGCTCAACAAAACACTTGCTATGAAAAAGATCTATATACCTGATATAACTTTTCCGCATCTGAATTTGTGTGAAAAACATGGCCAAATAGGACAAAACCTGTCCTATTTGGCCTCTATTCTTTTTGTGTAAAAGACTTGGGAAAGAGTCAAACCCGAAAGAAACCTTCCAGTTTGGCTTATACCATACTCACGTAAGAAAAACTCAGAAAGGAAGTCAACTGTACCATTACCTTGTCTAGTTGGCTTATAGGATATGAGTGTGAGCCGAGAAAGGGGGATTCGGCTGGAATCTAGTTGCTAAGGGCCAGAACGAAAACTTTTTGAGTTTTCTTGAAAAAACAAGCCAATCCCACCATTACCTTGTGGGTTTGGCCTACAAGATGCGGTTGAAAGGAGGGAAAATTCCGAAATTTGAAGCCGACCTACCCAAAAGGCTGGTGGTTTGGCCTATAGGATATAACTGAAATCAGATGATAACAAGGAAACTTTTTCGACACCCTTACTTTTGGCCCTCTGCCGTGGCCTACCAGTAAAAGGCTTTTGAAAAGTCTCTCAGGAACCAAGAAAAACTGAATAAGCCTAAGCCCTCGGATGTCGAAAGTTTCCCGACGGCTGAAAGCGACCTGTACCCCATGAAACCGAAACTACTATGGAAGGAGGAAAAAACTTGCCTAAATCCAGAGCCATTACCCAAGCAAACAAAAAGAAGGGCTTTCCGCCCGAGGGACCCATGAGCATCCGCAACGATGCCGGTTACTATGATCCGACTCCGTACCTCGCCTTCAAGAACATGGAGCGCGAGGCACGAAAGGATACCGCAGCACATAGGGATGCTGCACGCATTACGACGAGCCGTGCCGGTTGATGCACGCAGAAGGGAGAATTGTATGAAGTATTTGGATCTGCTTATGAAATTAAAGGAGGCTGGCCAGGCCGCTGAAAAGTGTAAGCGCAATCTCGCAAGTATCGCGGAATCAGGAAGGTCTGAACTCCACCAGACGGCGAACCTGAAAGCGGCGTATATGCGTGCCGAGGGTGAATTCCGAAAGCTGAAGGAGCAGGCTATCGACCATATCAAGTCGTCGGAAGACCCGGAGCTTATGCGTGCGCTGTATCAGTTTCGCGTGCATGGCGTTCCGTGGGAGGATATGAGCCGCAGGATTCTGAGTAATCGCTCTGAGATGGATTTGCGATTGGCAGCATTCGAATATATCAAGCAGAACTACGCGAACAGGGAGGCCTACAGTGATTGTTTTTGAGGCCGCTCGGCAGGTAGATTGCATACAGGCCGCCGAACGGCTCGGCCTACAATTGAAGAGATCAGGCAGCAGGCGCTTTACCCGCTGCCTTTTCCATGCCGAAAATACGCCGTCGATGTGCCTGTATCCCGATACTGGAGGTTTCTATTGCTTCGGTTGCAATGAACACGGCGACGTGATCCGACTGTACCAGCAGGTGCTGGGCATTGACGCCTTGGAGGCGGCGAAACGTATTTGCACCGACTTTGGTCTTGCATACGATCAGCGGAGCCGTTCAAAGAAGCAGAAGCCGCTTCCGTATAAGCCTCCAGCGTCAACCGCACAGACCCTTGCAAAGAACCTTTTCACCCTCCATGTCGATCAGCTG
>ERZ857882.5187-NODE-5187-length-10484-cov-3.482788_pt1 | contig 10484 bp, 6 predicted proteins | sample MGYA00519697_ERZ857882 | MGnify/ENA primary metagenome ERZ857882 (study PRJEB31778, sample SAMEA3449373) | human gut metagenome | biome: human gut; feature: human-associated habitat; material: faeces | place: United Kingdom | collected 2010/2012 ... | reverse complement strand
GATAGTGACGCAAGTGACGATAGTGTGCAGGGGGGGTAGAGCAGCTTAACCATCCGCGCGGTCCGCATTTCCCCATTGCCCATTGCGGCGCAATAGTGTATCATTTTATATATTATTTGGCCCATGCGGAGGTTGAACTATATGAACAGCGCACAAATCAAGGCAATGGTAGAGGACGAGTTTGAAGAACTGGTGGAAATCAGGCGCGACCTGCACATGCATCCGGAGCTTTCCGAGCATGAGGAGCGCACCGAAAAGGCGATATGCACTCAGCTTGATAAGCTGGGCATACCATACGAGGCCGGCATTGCCGGGCACGGCATAATTGCAACCGTTGGCCCCAAGGACGCAAAATACGGCATAGCCATACGCGCGGATATTGACGCGCTGCCCATAACCGAATGCACTGGGCTGCCCTATGCATCGGTGAACAAGGGCGTTATGCACGCCTGCGGGCATGATATACACACAACCGTTCTGCTCGGCGCGGCAAAGATATTCAAGGCCATGGAGAGCGAGCTCAAGGGCGCGGTGAAGCTTTTCTTCCAGCCTGCGGAGGAAACCATAGGCGGGGCGGAGCGCATGATTGCGCACGACGGGCTGAACAGCCCCAAGATAACCCGCGTAATGGGCATGCACGTTGACCCGACCGTGCCCACGGGCTGCATACACCTTGCAAAAAGCCGCATGAATGCATCCACCACGGAGCTTATTATAAACGTAAACGGCGTTGCGTGCCACGGCGCGCACCCCGACCAGGGCATAGATGCAATAGTCGTAGCGTCGCACATTGTGCTGGCGCTGCAAACCATATCCAGCCGCTTCGCCGCGCCCACCACTCCCGTTATAGTGACCATAGGCACAATACACGGCGGCAGCAAGGAAAACGTGTGCGCGGGGCGGGTGAAGCTTGCCGGAACCATACGCGCGCTGGACTTTGAAACAAGGGACTTTATAAAGGCGCACGTTAAAACCATTGCCGAAAACACGGCGGCTGCCTTCGGCGCAAGCGCGGAGGTAATAATGAACGACGGTTATCCTCCCCTTGTGAACGACGTTGCAACCTCGCTTGCCATTGCGGACGTGGCTGAAAAGGAAATAGGCCGCGGCAGCGTAATATTCATGGACGACCCAAGCCTTGGCGCGGATGACTTTGCGTACTTCACGTCCAAGGTACCCGGCGTGTACTTCAACATCGGCACATATAAAGAAGGCCAAGCCCTGCCGCAGGCGCTGCATAACGAAAACTTCGCCCCGGATGAGGAGTGCATAAAGTACGGCGTGCTTATGAATGTTTTGGGCGCGCTCAGGCTGCTTGACGAGGACGAAGCGAAGGCGTAAGGAGGGAATATAATGATACTCAGGGATACTGTGGTAGAGGTCGATCTGCGCGCGATAGGCGCGAATATGGACGCCATATGCCAAATGGTGGGCCCGGACGTTGCGGTAATGCCAGTGGTCAAGGCCAATGCATACGGGCTGGGCGCGGTAGGCGTTGCGCCCACGCTTATGGAGCACGGGGCAAGGTATCTTGCCGTTGCCACGCTGAGCGAAGCCATGGAGCTGCGCGAAGCATACGCGGATTATCCGCTGTTCATACTCGGCCATACGCCGGACAGGCTCCTTGGCATAGTTGCCGAAAACAACATAACGCAGACCGTATTTTCAAAGCATCAGGCGGAAATACTGGGCAAGGCCGCGCTGGCGTTGGGCAAAAGGGCAAAGGTTCACCTGAAGGTGGATACGGGATTCCATCGCCTTGGCATAGACGACGTTGACGAGCTTTACGACATATGCAATACCGAAGGCATAGAGGTGGAGGGCATATTCTCCCACCTTGCGCTGGTCAATGCGGAGGAGGACGAAAAGCAGTTCACCAAGCTTATGGGCATTATAGCCGCGCTTGAAAAGCGGGGCGTAAGCTTTAAGTATAAGCACATTACGGACAGCATAAGCGCCGTTGATTACCCCGAATACAGGCTCAACATGGTGCGCCCGGGCGCGCTTGTATACGGCCTTAGGGGCTTCCATAAGGGCTATATTGAGGTCACGCAGGCAATGGCCTTCAAAACGCGCATATCGCAGCTGCACCGCATAAAGGCGGGCGAGGGCGTTGGGTATGATTACCTGTGGCGCGCCGCGCGGGATTCCGTTATAGCAACGCTGCCCTTCGGCTATGCCGATGGCTACCCCCGCAACATGCGCGACAAGGGCTACGTTACCATACGCGGCATGAAATGCCCGCTGGTGGGCGTATTATGCATGGACCAATGCATGGCGGACGTTACGGACGTTGCAAACGTTGCCGAAGGGGACGAGGCCGTGATTTACGGCAGCGGCAGGGATAACACAATGGATATTCCCGAAGCCGCAGCCCTTGCCGGAACCAACAAGAACGAGATTATCGCCCGCATACTGGCCCGCCCGCCAAGGGTATATATAAAGTAAAACAAACAAGGCGCAGAGCAACAAACTCTGCGCCGCTGTTTTAATGTCCGTTTTGCACGGCATAAAAAAAAGAGGAATGATGCCTTTCATTCCTCCTGACGCGGGTTTACTCGCTCAGTATCGCGTCCGATGCTTCCTCGCGGAACTGGGTGGTGTACAGGTCGTAATAATAGCCGTGCTTGGCTATCAGCTCGCTGTGCGTACCCTGCTCGGTTATTTCGCCGCCGCGTATTACCAGTATCCTGTCCGCGTTGCGGATGGTGGAAAGCCTGTGCGCAACGATGAAGCTTGTGCGGTTATCGAGCACGGTGGTTATGGCGTCCTGAATAAGCTGCTCGGTTTCGGTATCTATGCTGCTTGTGGCCTCGTCCAGCACGAATATGCGCGGGTCTGCCAGTATTACGCGGGCAAAGGAGATAAGCTGCTTTTCGCCTGTGGAGAGCCTTACGCCGCCTTCGCCAACCTCTGTATCGTAGCCCTTATCCTGCCGCAGTATAAATTCCTCCGCATGCACCATGCGCGCCGCCGCGCGAACCTCCTCATCGGTGGCGTCCTTGCGGCCGTAGCGTATGTTGTCCGCTATTGTGCCGCTGAAAAGGTGCGGCGTTTGCAGTACGTAGCCCAGGCTTGATTGCAGCCAAAGCTGGCTGCGCTCGCGGTAGTCACGCCCGTCTATAAGCACGCGGCCCTCGGTGGGTTCATAGAAGCGGCAAACAAGGTTGACTATGGTGCTCTTGCCCGCGCCGGTCTCGCCCACCAAGGCTATCGTCTCGCCCGCCTTAACGTGCAGATTGAAGTCCTTCAGCACCTTTTCGCCTTCCTTATAGGCAAAGCTTACGTGCTCGAAATCGACATCGCCCTTTATGGGCTCCCAGTTTTCGCGCCTGGGGTTGAAGCTGTCGCCGTATTTGGCGACTACCTCGGGGGAATCCACTATTTCGCACGGAGTATCGATGAGCGATACCACGCGCTCCGCGCTTGCCTGCGCGCTCTGCATTTCCGCCAAAATGCCCGCAAGCTGCTGAATGGGTTCAAAGAAGTTGGTGGCATACGATATAAACGCGGAAAGCGTGCCGAACGTGATTATCCCGCCCATAACGTCTATGCCGCCGCAGTGCAGCGCTATCGCCGTGCCTATTGAGCCTAAGAACATGACTATTGGCATGAACAGCGCGCTGAGCAGGGCGGAACGGATTGAGTCGCGCTTCATTTCGGAAGAAAGCTGCTTGAATTCCGAATAATTCGCATCCTCGCGCACAAGGGTCTTTGTGGTCATTGCGCCCATTATGCCTTCGTTAAATGCGCCGGTTATGCGGGAATTGGTCTTTCTTACCCTGCGCTGATACTTCAGTATCTTTTTCTGGAAGAATACGGATATAACCGCCAGCGGGGGAATGACTATCATTATAAGCAGCGCCAGCTTCCAGTTCATTGCGAACATGGCTATTACAACGCCTATAACGTATGTGGATGCCCACAGAAGGTCAACGAAGCTCCATGCCATCATTTCGGAAAGGCTGCCAACGTCGCTTATCATCCTTGCCATAAGGTAGCCCACGGCCGTGCGGTCATAGAAGGAGAAGGAAAGCTCCTGAAGCTTTTGGAACGCTTCCCTTCGCATATCGTAGGATACGCTCATTTCAAGCTTGCCCGCCTTCACTATGAAGGAATATACGCCGAGTGCCTGAAGGGCGATAAATGCTATGTAGAGCGCTATGAACCAGCCTATGCCCGCGGTGGTGCCCTTTTCAACAAAGTTATCTATGGCGTATTGGCTCATCAGCGGATAAAGAATGTCTATCACCGCTATGCCCACGTTGCAGAGCATAAGCGCTATCGCCGTTTTCTTATAGCGGAAAACGTAGGAGAGAAGGCGCTTCCATATCGAAAAATCAACCTTTACGTCCTTTTCGTAATCCTGCTCCTGCATTGCGGTATTACTCATTGCTGCCGCCTCCTTCCTGCTTCAATTCCTCCTCAAGCGCGTTCTGTATGCGCGCTATGCGCCGGTAAAGGCCGGGCTTGGCTATAAGCTCCTCGTGCGTGCCCTGCTCAACCAGCCTGCCGTGCTCCAGCACCAGTATCTTGTCCGCTTCACAAAGGGTAGTTATGCGGTGGGATATTATGAAGGTGGTGGTGCTTTCGCGGCGGTGCTTCAGCGCGGCGCGTATGGATGCGTCCGTTTCGGTATCGACCGCGCTCATTGAATCGTCAAATATCAATATGGGCGCGTTCTGCATAAGCATTCGGGCTATTGCCACGCGCTGCTTCTGCCCGCCGGAAAGGGTAACGCCGCGTTCGCCGACCACTGTGTCGTATCCGTTTTCAAAGCCCTCTATAACGTCGTGTACGCAGGCTATGCGCGCCGCTTCATGCACCTGCTCCTCGCTCATGCGCGGGTCTATCATGCGTATGTTTTCCATTATGGTGCGGGAATAGAGGAACGGCTCCTGCAGCACTATGCCTATGTTTTTCCTCAAATGGCCGTGCTCAATGTCGTTTATGTTCACGCCGTCTATGTCTATTTCGCCCGCGGTGCAGGTGTAAAGCCGCTGCAAAAGCTGCACAAGGCTGGTTTTGCCGCTGCCGGTGGAGCCGAGTATGGCTATTGTTTCGCCGGGGTTGGCTGTGAATGAAATGTCGCTTAGAACATCGTCAAACCTATCGTAGCCGAAGCATACATGCTTGAATTCAACCTTGCCGTGTATTTCGGGCTTCAACGCGGAGCCGGGCTCCTCCTCTGCCGGGGCGGATAGTATTTCGTCTATCCTGCCCAATGATACGCTTGCCTTGCCAAGGTCCGCCAGTATCCTGCCAAGCTGCCTTACGGGCCAGGTGAGCATGCCTGTATAGGTTGTGAATATAAGCATATCGCCAAGGGTTATTTCGCCCTTAACGGCCATTATTATGCCCGCCATAAGTGAGATGGCTATCTGAAGGTATCCCATGGCGTCGCTGCCGCCCCAATACACGGCAAGCATTTTGGAAAGATGGAACGTTTTGTCCCTAAAGTCGCGGCTGCAGCGGTCGAACTTCTCTATTTCGTCCTTCTGCTGGCCGAATGCGCGCACCACGCGAACACCCGTCAGGTTTTCCTGCAATGTTGCCGAAAGCACGCCTTCTGCTTCGTCGCTCAATGTGAACTGCTTTTTAACTCCCTTGAAGTAAACGAAGCTTACGCCGAAAAGCACGGGCAGCAGCGCCATTGAAATAAGGCTCATCTTAACATTGATGGAAAACATTATGCCGGCTGCGATAACCACCATAACTATGGTCCTTAGCATTTCAAGAAGCTGCATGGATATGAAGCGGCGCACGGTTGAAACGTCCGACGTGCAGCGCTGCACCAGATCGCCCGTTGAAACATGCTTATGGTAATCATACGGCACGGCCTGAAGATGCTCGTAAAGGGCGTTTCGCGTGGTCATGGCCACGGTTTCCGATGCATTGGCTATGCAGCTGCGGCGGAAATACGTTGCAACGCCGTTGAGTATCGTGAAGAATATAAGGGCCAATGCGCAAATGTAAAGATGGCTGCGCAAAAAGTCCCGCCCGCCCCATGAATCGATAATGTTCATTATGAACGTGGGCAGATTGCTCGGCTTGTCGCCGAGTACATAGTCAATAGTAAAGCTTGTTACGATAGGCACAATGTACGCCGCGGCTATTGCCAATATAAGGCAAAGCCCGCCCAGCGCCAGATACCCTATGCTCCCGCGCGTGAGGCGTTTCAGCAGCGCAAAATTGAGCCTACGGTTCTTTTGTGTTGTTGATGCTTCCAAAGCGTGATCCCTCCAATCCTGAATTTGAGCTTGCCCGCGGCAACAAAAAAGCCGCAGACTGCATTTGTCCACGGCCGTGATATCACATGGCGCCGATTAAGCCCCGTTTAGGGCTGAATACAGCTATACGGCCGCGAGGACATAACTTTTCCCTTCAATGCGGGAACCAATGCAGCAAAGAATACGGTGTTGTACATATTTACCTCGCGACTCCTTTCATAACGTATCCGCTAAATCATTTAACTCAGCGAACCACTGTCATTGTACCACCATATCTAAAACTTGGCAACATATAATTAACACTTATTTAATAATATTAGCGATTTTGAAAATGGCCCGCCTTATGCTATAATAAAAAGAACTAACGGCCGATAAGGAGAATTGCCATGCCGCTTATTGAAAGTACACGCAACGAAACCGTGAAACGTGCGCGCCAGCTTGCCACAAGGAAGGGCAGGCTGGAGCAGGGCCTGCATTTTATTGAAGGGGACAGGCTTGTGCGCGAGGCCGTGATATCGGGCGCGGAAATACACGAAGCCTTTATTGAAGAAGGGCACGAGCTTATGGCAGCCGTGCTTGAAGGGGCGGGCGCAAGGGTATATACATTAAAGCGCAGCGTTATGGAAACGCTTACCCTTACGGAAACGCCGCAATGGGTCTGCGCAACGGTTAAAACGCCCAGCGTACCCGTGCCGGAATATTATCCGGAGGGGCTTATTGTTGCGCTGGACGCGGTGCAGGACCCGGGCAACCTTGGCACAATACTCAGAACGGCGGATGCCATGGGCGCGGTAGGGCTGCTGCTTGGCAGCGGCTGCGCCGATCCGTATGCGCCAAAGCCGCTGCGCGCTGCGATGGGGTCGATATACCATATGCCCGTATGGCAGGGCGATCTGCCAACGGAGATAGAAAAGCTTAAACGGCAGGATTATACGCTTGTGTGCGGCCATCTGAAGGGCGAAGGCACGCTGCCCGCGGCAACGGAGCGGATGTGCCTTGTTATAGGCAACGAGGGCAACGGAGTGAGCGACAATGTTGCGGACATGTGCCACAAGTACAGATTGCCCATGTACGGCTTTGCGGAATCGCTCAATGCAGCGGTTGCAGCGGGAATACTGATATACGAACTGGCGCGCCAAATGCACGCTGAGTAAAAGGAGAGCAGCCATGAAGAAAGCACTTGCACTTGTATTGACTATAACAATGCTGTTCGCCTTCTGCACGGGCATGGCGGAGGGCTGGACGGCCATAGAGCCGAATACCGGCGGCGAAAGCACCCAAGCCGAGGGCGGCACGGGCTTAGGGGATATTACGGACGACGGCTATACCGAGCCTGAAAAGATATACGGCGAGGGCGACGAGGACTATGAATCCGAAGTGCCTGAGGAGCTGAGGCATCTGTACTTGGAAGAGCAGAGCAGGATATCCACCTATGCCAACGATGTGCGGGACGTGCGCAAGGTGCGCGTGCTGCTTAGTCAGAAGGACCACACCATGTCCACGATTAGGACATACGGCAGCTATGCTGTGCATGACGCGGCGGGCAACGCGCTATTTATTGCGCAGGATGAAGCGGCGTATACCGTAAAGGCCGAAAATTCGGCCGTAAGCCTTTATTCCGCGTTCGGAACGCTCCTTTACAGCGGCGCATCGGTAAGCTTTAAGGAATTTGAGGGCGATGATGCGAACAACTGCGTAAAGGTGAGCAGCGTATCCATGGGAAGTGACGTTACGGACAGAACCTACCGCGGGGACATGGAGGTATATTATTTTGCCAAGTCCGGCAATTATGATAGCTACTGGAACGGGCTGTATGTTGTGAACGAGGTTTATATCGAGGACTACCTTGAGGGCGTTGTCGCGGCGGAGGTAGGCGCCGGATACAGGGACGCGGCGCAGCAGGCGCAGGCTATTGTTTCACGCGCGTTCGCAATAAAATCCCGCAGCACCAAGCGCGTTTTTGATATGCGGGACACGAGCGCAAGCCAGGCATATTTCGGCATGACGGATGTTTGCCGCGCGGCTGTGCAGGCCACAGCGGGGCAGACGCTTTATTATTACGGAGATTATCTTCGCGTACACTTCGGCGGTACCAACGGCGGGGAAACGGAAATTACCAACAACCAATGGAGCGGTTACGAGTTCTGCGGTGAGGAAAGCGTGAGGGAGGACGCATACGACCTTGCCTCAACCAGCAGATACGTTGAAACGGTGACGATACCCGCATCGCCTTCGGGAAGCGAAACATATGTGCAGTCGCTCATAACAAACGCGCTCATACCCGCGCTCAACTCGGCAGGATATTCGGTTACTGCGGCAACCGTGAGCGGCATAAGCATGGAAACGCGGTGCGATAACGCAGCCTGCCGCCATCATCACCGCGATAAAACACCGGGGCAGGTATGCAACCATTTCTGCTCGGTAGATATAACCTTCACCGGCATAAACGCAACGGGAGCGGGCTACATAGGCCAGTATACGGTCAATCTTACAGAAAACGATTTCTTCATAAAGCCGAACAACGGCAGGCCGCTGGGGTTCTTCTCCAAGGGTTCATGCTCGCGCTATTGGCTTATTAAGAATTATACGGGCAATACCGTAACAAGCTATACTATACGCCATGCGCGCTACGGCGGCGGCGTGGGATTGAGCCAATACGGGGCTAACTATCGTGCGGCTAAAGGGCAGAGCGTAAGCGATATACTCGCCTTCCATTACCCCAACAGCACCATTGCTCCCCTTGCTTCGGACATATCCCGCCCCGCGATACAGGCGAAGCCTTCGGTCAAATACGATGCGCGGGTGCTGGGCAGTACGGCGCGGGTATTCGCAAAGAAGAACGCCGCTGCGGACGCGATAGCCACCATACAGGCGGGCAATACGGTATTTGTGGACGAAATAAGCGGCAAATGGGCGCATGTGAGCTGCGGCAGCATATCGGGCTACATTGCGGCAAGCACGCTTGAAAGAACGGCTGTGCAGGTTACCACGGCGAATATAGGCAGCAGTATAACGGTGCGTAAATCGCCTGACAGCCGAACGGATCCGGTATATACGGCCAATAAGGGCACTGTGCTTGAATTGATAGAGGCCAACGCCGCGCCGGGCTGGCACAAGGTTAACACCACAAGCGGCGCAGGCTATATCCCCGCGCGATATTCCACGCTGATATTCCAGGGCAGCGGGGAGCAGTTTGACGAGCCTACGGGGCTTGAGGATTCGCTGAGCTATTACGGCGCGGCGATTAAGCTGACGGGCGATTACGGCATAAGGGTGCGCTTCGGCATAGAAATTGCCGCGCACGACGGCGGAACCATTGCCGGATATACCATAAAGGAATACGGCGTTATAGCGGACGGCGAAAAGCAGAGAGCATATTATACCGAAAACGGAGCTAAGTACGATAAGGTATCCGCCGTTGCGGACGGAATGGCGCTGTTTGCGGCGTACGCGGACAATATAGCCGCGCTGAAGGCGGAGCACAGCTTCGTGCCGTATATCATAGCGGAAAACGCCAAGGGCGAAATTACGCATTACGGGGACGAGGTTAAGCTGAGCGTATATTCGGTTGCGATAAAGCTTGCGGATGAGTACGCGGCGGACAGCGCCGAGGGACAATACATTGCCGCGCTTATAGCCCAAGCAAATGCGGAATAAAACGGAAGTGAGACTATGACAATTATGAGAACAAGGCGCGCGTTCAAACGCACGATAGGCATACTGGCGGTGCTGCTTATACTAAGCGCGGCGCTGAACATAGCGCTGATAATAATGCTGAGCAAGGCTAACGGCGGCGCAAACGCGGCCGAGCCCACGCCAACGCCCGAGATGAGCGACACGGCGGAGCCTGAACAGCCCACGGCGGAACCGACCGCGGAGCCTACGCCCACGGTGCAGCCCACGCAAACGGCAAAGCCCACGGCAGCACCAACAGCGGAGCCTACCGCAACGGTCAAGCCCACGCCGACACCAACAGTGAAACCAACGGCGACGGTGAAACCCACGGCAACGATAAAGCCCACGGCGAAACCAACCAAGCGCCCTAACCGCGCAACGCCAACGCCCGTGCCGACGGAAACGCCTGCGCCGACGGCGACCATTGAGCCCGAGCCCACTGCCCAGGCGACCACGCTGAAGTGGGGAAGCCGCGGCGAGGGCGTGACGAATCTCCAGCGCGCGCTGAAGGCGCTGAAGCTCTACAACGGCGAGACGAGCGGCAGCTTTGACGAAGCCACCGTGGACGCGGTGAAGCTG
>ERZ857882.5184-NODE-5184-length-10486-cov-3.088582_pt1 | contig 10486 bp, 9 predicted proteins | sample MGYA00519697_ERZ857882 | MGnify/ENA primary metagenome ERZ857882 (study PRJEB31778, sample SAMEA3449373) | human gut metagenome | biome: human gut; feature: human-associated habitat; material: faeces | place: United Kingdom | collected 2010/2012 ... | reverse complement strand
TATACCAAATGGAAACATTTGATAAAAGTGGAATGCAAAAGTTTTTAGCAAACTATGGAAGCATAAAATTTAAATGTACAAGTATAGAATATCATCAATCAACAAAAAAAGTAAAATATATGTTATTTGAACAAATTTCTAATTAATTAAGTTTTTAATGTTACTAATATGAAATTAGTATTTTAAAATAAAAAATAAAAAACAAAGGAGGAAAAAAACATGGAGAATGCATCAAAAGCATTAATTATAGCAGGTGCTATATTGTTATCAATTCTATTAATATCTTTAGGAATAATGATATTTAACCAAGCACAAGATTCTGTACAAAATAGTGGAATGTCAAAAGCAAATATACAAACTTTTAATAATACATTTCTTAAATATGAAGGTACAAAATCTGGAACAGATGTTAAATCTTTAATACAAGAGGTAAAGGCAAGCAATAATCAAGATGAAGCAGATGGTACTGGTAGAAAGATAACTATTACATTATCTGGTACAGGTGCTACCACAAAGGAGAATCCATCAACAGGAGATATACAATCAGCAGGAAAATATACTGTTTCAGTTCCAGATGCTGATGGCTATGATTCTGCAGGATATATAAAAAAAATAACAGTTGAAAAAAAATAATAAATAAGGAGGAATAATAATGGAAAACGCAGCAGACGCAATAAAAGTGGCAGGAGCCGTATTACTATTTGTACTAGCATTATCCATTATTATTCCGTTTTTTTCACAAGCAAGAGAAACAGCGGACATGATATTGGATACTAGAGACAGAGAAACAGTTTATATAAATGGAGACCTATATTACAAAGCAACAGGAACAGAAAGACAAGTAGGATGGGAAACTGTATTACCAACAATAATGAGAGCCTACCTTGAAAATTACAAAATAGTATTTGATAAAGAATTATTAGGTGGACCAATATATACTATAAAAAGAGAAGGAAAAGAAGATTTACCAAAATATTCATTAGATTTAGAAACAACTAATGGAATAGATTATCAAAATGTTTCTTTAGCTAATGAAAAGTTAAAAGCTGAATTTTTATGTGGAATTTTATACCATGAATATAAAGTAAGCAAACAAGATTTTAATGAAAAATTTAATATTGAAATAGGAGATGAGCCACTAAAAGATATGTTGGATAAAAAAACAATAATAGAAAGACTAGGGGTTTATTATCAAAATGATGATGCTAACGTACCAGATGTAAATAAAACACAAAAAAGAATAATAACATACAGTCAAAATTAATAAAACATAATATGAAACAATAAAAAGGAGGTTAAAATGAGTGATACATTCATAACAGTAATAGCAATTTTGTTAGCAGTAGTGTTATTAGTTGTAGTACCATTACAAGTTACATCACAAAGAGTTGATACAATGTCAAAATTAGATGTAGACACATTAACTTCCGAATTTGTTGAGCAAATACGAACAACAGGAGCATTAACAAAAGACGATTATTACAATTTTAAGCAAAAACTAACATCAACAGGAAATACATATGATATTAATATGGAATTTAAAATTCTAGATGAAAATCCAGGTAAAAAAACAACCCAAACAAAAGGTGATAAAATAGGAGAAAATGTATACTATTCAGTATATACATCACAAATAGAAAAAATACTTGAAGATGAAGAAAATAAAAATGATGGGAAATATTCACTAAAGGAAGGAGATCTTATATCTGTAACAGTACGAAATACCAACCTAACAATAGGACAACAAATGAAAAGTTTTGTATATAAAGTTGTAGGAAATGATACATATACAATTGCAGCATCAAAAAGTGGACTAGTAATAGCCAATAGTGCAACATCAACAGTATTAAGTAATAATGCAGAAAAACCTGAATTAACAGCAACATTCCATGAAAATGATGCAAGTGGAAAAATAATAAGTAGTAATAGTTTAACAGAATTAACAAATAAATGGACAAATAAAAGAGTATATGTTGAATTGGCAAGTAAAGAAACATATAATTCAAAACTATTTTTTTATAAAAGAAAAAATACAGGAAATTTAGATTATAATGGATATGGTCTTTTAGATAATAATTCTAAATATCAAAATTTCTTTACTGTAGACCCAGATGCTGTAAATTCAAATGGAAAAATTGAATATCAGGCATTTTGGAAATTAGAGAATCAAGAAAAATATTCTGAAATAAAAAAAATAACGGTAAGAATAGATCAAAAAAATCCTGAGGTGCAGAATATTAGCATAGCGAACGAAAACGATCCATCAAATTCAAAAAATATAAATGTAAGCGCAAGTGATACAGGAGGAAGTGGAATAGCAGGATACTGTTATAAATGGTCAGAACAAAATCAAACACCATCAACACCATCATTAAATGACGAAGGATGGTCAGGAAATAATTTTATAACTGCAAACCCAGAAAATAATGACAAAAAATGTACAGTGTGGGTAAAAGACAATGCAGGGAATATATCAGATGCAAAAAGTATAATCGTACATAATATAGTAAGACCGGTAACAAAAGTAAGCCTAAATGGAGCAATAATAAAACAAGGGGAAACGGCAACATTAAAAGCAACATTAGAGGGTGGAAATGACTTTAAAAACATAAAATTTGAATCTTCAAATAACTCAATTGCAACGGTTAGTTCAAATGGAAAAGAAGTAAATGTAAGAGTAACAGGAAAAAGCGCAGGAAAAGCAACAATAAAATGTACAGTAACAAATCATGATAATACAACACAAACAGTCGAGGCGACAGTTACAGTAACATCAATAGCATTTAATCCAAATAGTGGAACATATAAAATTTCATATACAGATAAATCTGATAGAGTTACATTAAGAAGTAGAGTAAATGTATATGGGGAACCAAGCAAAACAGAATATGCATGGTCAAACTCAAATACTCAAGTACCAAACAATTGGCAACAATTCACAACTGGAAATGAAGTAACAAATATAGTTTTAAATCCGGGAAATTACTATTTATGGATACGTGCTACAGACCAATATAATAATTCTGTAACATATGTAAGTAACAATTTTTATGTAAAATACAAAGTGCCAGATGCATCTCAAATTAAAGTAAATTATAGTGCAAAATATTGGACAAACCAAGATGTAATAGTTAGAGTAGAAAGTAATATAGCAGATTTTGGAATACAAATTAGCACAGATGTAAAAAATTGGTATTCAAATACAACATATGTATTTACAACTAATGGGACAATATATGCAAGATTTTATGATAAAACAACGCAAGAAATTGGAAATATAATGGCAATAAACGTAAACAATATAGATAAAACACCAATTAAGATAACAAATCAAATTACATGTACAGGAAATTCGTCAGATAGTATAAGTGTTAGACTTACTTCAGTTGATAATGAATCAGGATTTTGTAAAGTTGTATGGCATTATACAGTTATTAGTACAGGCGAACATTATACAACAGAAGATGTTGAATGTAACATGAACGGTTATGAAACAGGAAATAGAGAAAATGTAATAAAGGAGAAAACACTTACAAATTTAAGACAAGGAAATTTATATGAGATATATGCAGAAATTTATGATGTAGCAGGAAATATGGTGCGTACAAATGCAATAGAACAATTGGCAGGAAAACATTATGGAAATATCAAAGTAACAGAAAATAATCCAACTACCTGTATTGGCAAGAATTTAACATTTAGTGTTACATCAAATAAAAGTGGTGGAAAATTATCAGTATCAAGTGATAATACTTCTATAGCAGATGCATCAATTTCAGGAAATAAAATAACAGTTCAACCCAAAGGAGTAGGAAAAGCGAATATTGTAGTAACAAGTGCAGAAACCCAAAATTATTATATGACAAACACTTCAATTTCGGTAGAATTTTTTAATCATATTCCAACAGAGGGTGGTAACAAAAAGAGTGATGCAACATGTACTTCACCTGCAGTTTACTATAAAAAATGTAGTGAATGCGGAAAACAACTAACATCAACATATACAAGTGGAAATGCACTTGGTCATGATTATAAAACAGAAAAAATAATTGGAGATTGGAAGTTTACAGAAAACAATGGTAGTGGGGGAACCGGAAAAATTGCAGCAGTATTTGATAGAGCAGGTCAATATGCACGCTTTACATATACATCATATGGTATACATACAATGAAAGTTTTATATTGTACAAGTGATACAAGTTCATCAATAGACCTATGCCTAGGAACAACAACATCAGCAACATCGGCAACAATAGCATTTAGAGCATGGGGAAGCGGATATAAAATATTATATAATAATGGTAAACAGGTAAATGATTCAAGTGATACTCCTGGAGTAGGCGCAAATGGAATGTATAATTCATATATAGATTGGGGACATAATAGTAAAGGAACATGGACATTTACAATATTCTCTAATTCTGATAACACAGCAGCACATCCAACAACATGTGTAAGAAAATATTGTTCTAGATGTTCACACAGTGAAGACTACTATAGAGAATACTAAAATTTGTAAAAGAAAACTATAAAATAGTTTTCTTTTACACAATATTTTAAAAAACTTGAAAAATACAAACATAAATGCTATAATACAAATAGATTGAAAAAAATTAGGAGGAAAATAAAATGAGTGATACACTTATAACAATAATAGCAATAGCACTAGCAGCAATATTAATGTTCATATTCCCATTAATGACAATGTCAGACAGAACAGACGACGTTGCACAATTAACTGTAGACACAGCAACAACAGAATTTGTCGACGACATAAGAACAACAGGAAAAATAACACAAGATAAATATGACCAATTTTTACAAACAATAGGTTCAACAGGAAATACATATAACGTAGAAATGCAAGCACAAATATTAGACGAAAACCCAGGAAAGAAAACAACACAAACATCAAGTGAAAAAATAGGAGAAAATGTATATTATTCAGTATATACTTCACAAATAGAGGACAAACTAAAAAGTGGTAATGGGGTATATAAATTAAAAGAAGGAGACATAGTTTCTGTAGATGTAAAAAACACAAACCAAACTTTATCACAACAATTAAAAAATTTCTTCTACAAAGTAGTAGGAAATGATACTTACACAATTGCTGCCTCACATGGTGGAATAGTAACAGCAACAGGAAAGTAAAATAAAAGTTTCATTAAAATAGCCTGTAATAGAAGATATTACAGGCTATTTTGCAAATAAGATAAATAAACGAAAGGAAAAATACATATGAAGATACAAAGTTTAGCAATAATGTTTATAATAATAGTGCTACCAATATCAATAGTAATGCAGACATATATACAAAATAGAGTGGAAACATTAAGTATGCAAAGTCAATATGACTCAAAACTAACAGGTGCAACATATGATGCACTAAAAGCATATCAAATAAACTCATTTAATAGTGATACATCATATTTAGCAAACTCGAAAATGCGTGATATTGAGGCAGGAGTTAATACATTTTTCAACTCACTTGCAACAAATTTTTCAACACTAGGTTATAACAAAGAATCTTTACAGGGGTATGTGCCAGCAGTAGTATTTACAATGTATGATGGATATTATATATATTCTCCATACACGAATACATGGGATGATGAAACGAAAAACAAACAGGGAAGTGGCAACTCATTTCAGGATGGTGATGTTTTATATGGAATAAAACCATACATATATTACAGTTGTAGATATATTAACGGAAGTAGTACTGATGTTGTTATAACATACTCAATGGATAATTATGTTTCAATACATGGAAAAGTGGATGGCGAGGTAGTAAGTATATATGGATATTTACTTGAAAATGTAGAACAAAATGGAAATACTGTTAAATATAATAATGTTACCATTGATGAAGAAACAGTTCTTCAAAAAGAAAAAGTATGTATAGATGGAGAGACGAATACATATGAGTATGTAAAAGAAAATGGAACAAAATATTATAAAAGCATTACAGATACAGATGACAATGGTAAGCCTGTCATATTTACTATCTTAAATGGAAAAAAGCAAATACAAAAAAATTATAATTTTCCGGAAAAAGATGAAAGCGGAAAAAAATATTACATGGATGCAGCAAAACTAAAATCTTATATAACAAGCCATGAGAGTCTTAAAAATTTAACAGTGGATAATGCTGTAGATATATATGGTTATAAGTATTCAAAAGAAAAAAATCCTTTTACTAAATTAGAGAATGATGGAGGAAAGATATTTGATTATGGACATTCAGGAGGAATAGAAGCAGAAGATTCAAACTTTAATACACATAGAGTTGATGTAATAAAATATACAATAGAGAGAAACTTATCTGTAGCAATAAAAAACTACAATAATTATTCTGGAGCCGAAAAAAGCGTGGACTTCCAAATGCCACAATTAAAAGATTCAGACTGGATGAAAATAATAGACAATATATCAATAATAACATTCTTACAAGGAATGAATGTAGGTGGAAAAATTTATAATGGATATTCAGTTATAACAAACACAAAAAACGAAGATGTAGTATCAGATGACTCAATTTATATAGAGACTGTATCTAGTAGTGGAGAAACAGTTTTTCATAGACCAACAGAAAGTGGATTAGCAAATATAATAAAAAATGCAACTTATTCGGTCGGAGTATTTAATATAGACACATATGATTGATAGAAATTTTAAGGAGGAACACCATGAAAAGTTTTATGGCCAGCCCATCAACAATTGAAAGAGAATGGTATGTAGTTGATGCTACAGGACATACATTAGGACGTTTAGCATCTGAGATCGCAACAATCTTAAGAGGTAAAAACAAACCAACTTATACACCACATATCGATACAGGAGATAACGTGATCGTTATCAACGCTGAGAAGATCAAAGTAACTGGTAAGAAATTAGACCAGAAGATCTACTATCATCATTCAGACTATGTTGGTGGAATGAAAGAACAGACATTAAAAGAAAAATTAGCTAAAAAACCTGAAGACGTAATCTATCTTGCAGTTAAAGGAATGCTTCCAAAAGGACCTTTAGGAAGACAGATGATTAAGAAACTTCACGTATATGCAGGTGCAGAGCACAACCATGCAGCTCAGCAGCCAAAAGCATTAGAGATCAAGTATTAATTTTTGAAGGAGGAAGAAGCAGTGGCTACAGCAAAATATTACGGAACTGGTAGAAGAAAACACAGTGTTGCCAGAGTATATTTAGTACCTGGAACAGGAAAAATCACAATCAACAAAAGAGATATTGATGAATATCTTGGATTAGAAACATTAAAAGTAGTTGTACGTCAGCCATTAGTTGCAACAGATACAATTGACAAATATGATGTATTAGTAAACGTTCATGGTGGTGGATTTACAGGACAGGCTGGAGCAATCCGTCATGGTATTTCCAGAGCTTTATTACAGGTTGATGGAGAATTCCGTTCAACATTAAAGAAAGCTGGATTCTTAACAAGAGACCCTAGAATGAAAGAAAGAAAGAAACCAGGTCTTCGCAAAGCACGTCGTGCACCACAGTTCTCAAAACGTTAATCATACGTTACGGAAGATACGAAGAATATACAGAGCCTTTCAATGGAGAAATCTATTGGAAGGCTTTTTCTAATGATTTGGTTTGGAAAACTTAATTTCTTAGAAATATAGCGGCAAAAGATATGCTAAGCCATATTTCAAAAGCAAGAAGTGGTTCTGGTATATTTAATGCAGAAAAAATGTCAGTTTATGTACCACTAGGAACACAACAAATGTTATCTGATTATGGATATCATATTGTAACAGAATAAGATAGGAGGAAGGTAAAATGAAATTAAAAAATCTAACAAAAAAATTAACAACTTTAGCAATCACAGCCTTAATGGCAACAACACTAGTTCCAACTCAGGTACATGTATCGGCTGCATCAAAAGCAACGCAGAAAAAAGCGAACAAAGCCTATGCACAAGCAATCAAGAAAAACAAAGTAGCCAAATTTACAAGTTATTCATTAATTGAAGTAACAGGAGGCGGAACAAAAGAACTGGTCACTGTGAATTTAAATAGTAATGCAGAAGGCGAAGCTAGAAATTTAAATATTTATACATACAATAAAGGAAAAGTAAAGAAAATTTGGTCAACATCGGATCAAATAATTGCATATAATAAAAAACAGAAAACAATTGCAGGCTTACAGTATTCAGTATTAAGTGAAAATGGTCCCGAAAGGGAAAAATATTATATTTATAAGTATAATGGAAAGAAAATTGTAAAAAAAGCATCATATTTCTTTGAACGTGAAGGACATTTCGAAGATGAGGATGGAAATAAAGTTACAACAAATTTAGAAAAATCAGAAAAAACAGTACATAGAGTCATTGATAAAGAAATATATAGCAAAAAGGAAAAAGGAAAGTTGACATATATTTCAGAAAAACAATATAGAAGTGCAACGAAAAATGATGTACGTGTATGGGCATTTAATAATACAACGAAAAAAGAGTTGATCAAAAAATTAAGAAAATAATCAACTAGGGGATATATGATAATTATTATCATATATCCCCATTGATTTTTCCATCCAAATCTAGTATCATAAATAACAGTTAGACAACACTAACTAAAAACGTGAATGAATCATGTGGACTCCTCGATTGAGATCGACACCTGCAACAAAATGATCTCAAACTGGAAGCTTACCCTTCTTCCAGCGAGGAGTACTGCTATGTATAGGGAAAGGAGTCACAATCGAAATGAATTATTTAGAAATTGAAAAAGTAGTTGGAAGAGAAATCCTAGATTCCAGAGGAAATCCAACCGTAGAAGCTGAGATTACATTAGTTGATGGAACAGTTGCAAGAGGAACAGCTCCAAGTGGTGCATCTACAGGAGAATTTGAAGCACTAGAATTAAGAGACGGAGATAAAGAAAGATATTTAGGAAAAGGTGTTACAAAAGCCGTAGAAAATATCAATACAAAGATCAGTGAAGCAATCATCGGATTAGATGCTTCTGATACATATGCAGTAGACAAAGCAATGATCGATGCAGACGGAACAGCTGATAAATCAAACTTTGGAGCAAATGCAATCTTAGCTGTATCGATCGCAGCAGCAAGAGCAGCAGCTACATCTCTTGAAGTACCTCTATACAGATTCTTAGGTGGAGTATCAGGAAACAGACTTCCAGTACCAATGATGAATATCGTAAATGGTGGATGTCATGCATTATCATCAGGACTTGATGTACAGGAATTCATGATCATGCCAGTTGGAGCTCCATCATTCAAAGAATGTTTAAGATGGTGTGCTGAAGTATTCCATGCATTAGCAGCAATCTTAAAAGAAAGAGGACTTGCTACATCCGTAGGTGATGAAGGTGGATTTGCGCCAGCATTAAAATCAGATGAAGAAGCCATCGAAACAATCTTAGAAGCAGTGAAAAAAGCAGGATACGAACCAGGAAAAGACTTCAAGATCGCTATGGACGCTGCATCTTCAGAATGGAAGAGTGAAAAAGGTAAAGGATATTACAAACTGCCAAAAGCAGGAACAGAATATACAGCAGAAGAACTGATCGAGCACTGGGCTGCATTATGTGAGAAATATCCAATCATCTCGATCGAAGATGGATTAGATGAAGAAGACTGGGAAGGATGGAAGAAACTGACAGAAAGACTTGGAGATAAAGTACAGTTAGTAGGAGATGACTTATTTGTAACAAATACAGAAAGACTTTCCAAAGGTATCGAAATGGGAGCAGGAAACTCTATCCTGATCAAATTAAACCAGATTGGATCTATCTCTGAAACATTAGAAGCGATCAAGATGGCACACAAAGCAGGATACACAGCTGTAACATCTCATCGTTCCGGAGAAACAGCAGATACAACGATCGCAGACTTAGCCGTCGCATTAAATACATGCCAGATCAAGACAGGAGCACCTTCAAGATCAGAACGTGTTGCGAAATACAACCAGTTATTAAGAATCGAAGAAGCTTTAGGAGACAGTGCCGTATATCCTGGAATTAAAGCCTTCAACGTAAAATAAGAAGAACGCAATTATAAAAAACGTAAATAATAGCCCTTTTAAGTCTCTGGATTTAGTCTCCAGAGGCTTTTTTCTTTGATTTTTTATAAGAAAATATAAGAGAGTATGTTATAATAGAAAGCACTTATTTGGATAGAAATGAAGAGATTAAGGGAAATAAATGAGAATGGATAAAATTATAATAGATCAAACAGGAATCAAACAACAAGTGATCAATGAAATCTGTGAATTAGCTCAAAAATACAATGTAGAACAAGTCCTTTTATTTGGTTCACGTTCAAGGGGAGATTACAAAAGAACAAGTGATATCGATCTGGCAGTAAGAGGCGGAGATATCGACCGTTTTGCATTAGATGTTGAGGAAGAAACAGCAACATTATTAGAATATGATATCGTAGATTTAGACGAGCCTATGCAGCCAGAGCTGCTAGAATCTATACAAAAGGAGGGAAA
>ERZ857882.5183-NODE-5183-length-10488-cov-5.251989_pt1 | contig 10488 bp, 7 predicted proteins | sample MGYA00519697_ERZ857882 | MGnify/ENA primary metagenome ERZ857882 (study PRJEB31778, sample SAMEA3449373) | human gut metagenome | biome: human gut; feature: human-associated habitat; material: faeces | place: United Kingdom | collected 2010/2012 ... | reverse complement strand
TTATTTCGGATTTTCGATTAAAAAGTTCGGATTTCTAGGGGTGCGAAGTTTGAGTAAAAAACATTCAGGTCATCAATTTCCCACTCTATGTCGTGTGCTAGCTTTGCAAGCGGGGATTCTCCTAACTTATCTGTATTTATGGATCGTAGATAAAGCATGCTGCGTACATCTTCGTGGGAAGTAAAATAGTCAGGGAAACTGCAACATAAAGAGTCTAAGTACGCATTACTGATTAAAAACCGTTGCTCAAATATTTTACTTACAAATGCATTGTGACTTTCCTTATACAAAATATCTAAGCCAAATTCGTTTATGGAATTCTCCACACGCTTTTTGTAACCTGTTTCTGGAACAGTTCCTGAGACTTGTTCAATTACAAGATGAAAGTCAGACTCTGTGCTTCTCCCACCAGTCAAATATCCGAGACTGGATATTGGTTTGCTTCGGAATCGATATAATAGGCCAAATTCTTCAAAATATGGATAAAGAACAAAATTGCTAGAGGCTCCTTTTTTCTGATTACAACTTCCGCAGCAGGGAATCAAATTCAGAAGGGACAAGGCAAACCAAGGGTGCGTTGATTTGGAAATGTAATGATCAACCTGATTTTGGCGATGATAGCTTTCGCCGTTTTTCTTTGCGGTTGTTGTAAAGGAACGGTTACAATAAGGACAGACATCTACTCCAAGTGATTGAATGAGTTTTGGAAATAATGCGTGTGTGCTGAACGATGAGTAATTGAAAACTTTATTTAATACAGGCCTCCAGGCTTTAGATTGAGCCCTAATTTTAGCAGTTGGAGATGTAAGTGCAAAGTCTAGATGTTTCAGATGAATAGTATTTTCATCTGTTGGAGTTGTCAAAAGTTCCCGTAAATGTTGACGCTTCGTAGTCCCGGTGTTATCAAACAGATAGTTGCACAATTCAGCACTAATTGGTTTAATTATTTTATAGGGGGGATCGTCCACTGTATTACAGGGATGCTGGGGATAGATACGAGGTGAGTGACAGTTACCGTTGCAATAATAGTAATACCCCTGTTCGTCCTTTGGGAGATAATCCCTTGGCTCAAATGGAAGCACTTGATACAGCAGAAAGTAGTACAGAGACCAGATGTCTTCTGCATGTTCTCCACCCCATTCCGGTCTTTGAAGTATCATTTGGATGCAGCCTCCTTAGTGCGCAATGCATTAATTTGCTTCTCAAGCAATTTCTTCTCCTGTTCCAATTGACATATTCTCATCTGCATATCGGATTCTTGAACAGATTTTGGGAGCTCTTTCTGCTGAACAGTGTAGAGAATACGTCTGCATTTGTCGATTTCCTCGTTGAGTTTATTACGAATGATTCCGTGGGCAAGGTACTGCACGGTTTGGCGTTTGTGTTCATCCAGGCGACGAAGCTCCTTTTCAAAGTCATCATTAGTCCAATTAGAAAATGCGGGTTTCCGATTCGCATATTCCTGAATTCTGGACGTGTCTTTTAATACTTGTCGTATTTTCCTGCGGGCAAATTCACCAATTGTTCCATTCTGTAGATAGAATCCATCTTTTAGAATAGTATATAGATTTTCGCCAAAGGTTGTAAGCTGCAGAGACTGATTGGCTTGGCAAAAGCCATTTCCATTTTTCTTTAAATAAGTCACACTGGCAGATGGAAAGTCCCCAAGAATGAGAGGAGAGTGAGTGGAAAGAATAATCTGAATGCTTTTGCATCCGGAAATGGAACCAGGGTAGTATGGATTTGGAAATACTTTCGAAAGGAACTCTGTAATGATGGTAATAAAGAGACGCTGCCATTCTGGATGATAGGTGAGGTCCGCTTCGTCAAAGAACAAGATGACAGAGTCACAATCATGAGTCGTTTTACAATCTGTTGTAGTTAACAACTTTTCTTCACGGCTACGGAATCTAAAATTGTCCATTGGTGTATTTTCAGCGGCCTGCTGAACATCCTCTTTGTCATAAAGGTTTCCAACAAGGGCAGACCTAATTTTGGTAAACATATGAAGAAGGTTACTTTCCCCACTGCTTAGGGCCCAATTGTAGATAATAAAATAGTGATTCTTACTGACGGCACGGCCAAAATTTATAAACTGAATCATAAATTCTTCCAAGCACGGATCAATGGTATTACCCAACTGTATCTTTGACGTGACGGAACCCTTACGCTCTAAATCGGCGGATTCCGTTTGGAAGAACTGCTCAATAGTTTGAATATTGCGCCACAGAAACAAAATGAAGTTTTTACACACTCTGTAATATTCTGAAGAGTTAATGGATGTGTATTCGTCTTCAAAACGTTTTAGCATTTTTTCAAAAAGTGCATTGCTAGGCCAGGCCTTGTCAAAAGAAAACGGTTTCCAAAAACAGTGAATAAAACTGATGCCAGCACAGGAGCAATATGCAAGCAGACTATTCATTGACAATACGGCAACTAGTCGTTGCGCCTTTGAAGAAAAAGTTTGGTTGCTGTAGAAAGTAAAAAAACGTTGCTTTTTACCGGAAGTATGTGCATCAAAGTCTATATCGGATATGCGGAATGGATTTAAAACTGTGAGATTCAGCTCTTTAGGAAGAGGAACTGGCAGGTGATGCTGTTCCCTGAGTTCAAGTAAAATTTTGCGCTGATTACGATCGAATACATAGCGGGCTTCCTGGTAGCTTCTAAAATTGAAATAAGTATCTAGATGGTTTGACATAGTGTCTTCATTTGTACGACTGATTTTTACTGCTTCAGACATATCTGCGATCAGAGAGCAATCGTAAAGTGGACTGAAATATTGTGTATTTACAAAATAGTCACTGAAGGTCGGAATTTCATAATAATTCCAATAATCATATTGAGTTTTATCGGATGGAGTAAGGGCATTTGAAAAGTAGATCATTTTTGTTTTTCGTAGAATGCCGTATTCTTTGCGAGGCCTTTGAGGATCTGTCCCCCAGTTAAGGTGGAACTGCTTGGTTTGACTGACATTGCCGGGAATAGGAACTGTACGAAAATCTTGGCCTTCGTGCTCAACTTCGATGCCTGAGCATACAAGGGACTGACTTCCGTTTATGTCCTCTGTTAGAAAAGCAAAGGGATATGTGGGATCATCAAGATTTTCAAAGGCAATTCTTTCGTGAAAAGAAGTCATCATACACCGAATCATTTCATGAATGAGCATGCTTTTACCGGCACCGTTATCGCCTACAAGGGCAGAAATATTGTAGATCCTTTTGTCACCCCAAAAACCGGGCTCAATTTTCTCGCCATCCAGCCACTCGGTTTGGGCTAAGCGGTAAGGTGCGTTCTCAGATGCAGGAGACTCAATATGATACCGATAGCTTGTCCCAAAGTTAAGTTCGCAAATTGTATAACCTCGATAACCTTGAGGGTTTTTGCCGTTTCTCGTAAAATCAAAGTAGAAGTAGAGTAGTTTCATATCTGTATGATTCCTCCTGATTCACAAATTTGTGGCAGTAATTTGGATATAGTAAATAAAAACTCTCGTTGTGCCATACTGCCCTTTAGTAGTATAGCACAACGAGAGTAAAAAAGCTATACAATATCAAAAAATATCACTATGATTGCATGAGGTGAGAATTCATGCAATCATAGTGATAAAGCTGAACCGTTTCTTGACATTTCGGTGCGTTAGGATATAATACTAAGAACAAAGGCTACAGCACACAGTCGGAAAGAAAAGCCGCCCACTATTGCTTTTATACACTGAATATTCCAGCACTGTAGGCAGACTCCGCTTTGATCAATACCCGCGGCCAGCATGTGCTGGAGAAGGCGGGGTTTACATTTCTGTGAGAAGATTCAGCACCGATTCTATGTTTGCAGGAGAGGAACCTGATGAGGCAAAAACTGAACCTGATTTTGGAACGGATGCACCAATACAATTCGGAGGATATGGCTTATTACGCCTTCCGGCTGGATAAGACCACTGTGTATGATGTGCTTGAAGTTGCACCCAGCTTTACGCCGTATAGTCTTAAAATGGATGAGTACTGCCGGGTTACAACCCTAAAAGAAGGATTATACACTGCCGGTTATCTGGTAGAAAAGGACGGACTGAAAATCGCATGGATTAAAATTGGTTCTTCTGATTCCAACTGCATTGACCATATTGCCGTCTGTGCCGAACTGCAATTCAAACGGATGATTTTCGTTGGTGTGGTAGGTGCCCTGAAGCCTGACTTTTCCTTGGGAGATATTTGCACACCTTCCTATTCCATTGCAGGCGGATACGCCAATATCTATCTGGAAGAATCCATTCGGGATTATGTGTCCTTTGAAAAGGTCTATCCACCTATTGACTATGTGAACCATGTGATAGACATTGGTGCGGAGAACGGCATTATAATTCGTAAGGCATCTGTCTTCTGCACGGCATCCATTGCGCTGGAGTACTACCATCTGGACGAAATCAAGGCCTTTGACACAGATCTCATCGAAATGGAAACGGCCGTCATTTATCAGATGGCAGAGCTTTTGGAGGTGCCAAGCGTTGCGCTCTTGGTAATTTCCGATAATTCCGCAACCGGAGCCGCACTAGTAGGCAGAACAGAAGAAGACGAGCAGCGATATAATCGGGGCAAAAAGCAATTACTGCCGGAAATGATACTGCTATTAACATGTCTTTTACTGCTTTGCAATAGTTCAATCAAAAGTGCAGATTATTGGTGCAAAACTGCAAGGATTTTTATTTACATTGTAAGCGCTCAACAACCACCCGCCTATAAAACATGCAGGTCCGCAACCACGGGCCTGCATGTTAGTCGAGATAGGTATTCATATAAGCATCAGAATCCTTCACCCCGAATTCCTGCTGGATATAGGGTGCCCAAGGCATGAACGATTCCCATTCTTCGTGGGATTGGTTTTTTCCCAGGTACGGCAGTTCCACCAACACATGCTGGAGATAGGCAAAGGGTTCAACAACGTTTGCCTTTGCACTTTCAAACAGGGAATGGCGCTGGCCTCGGCTCCCTTTGTAGTATCGCAGAACAGCCAGTTCTTTCTACCAAGGGTAAAGGGGCGGATGGCGTTCTCTGCCAGGTTGTTGGAGATCGGAACCTCGCCATTGCCCAGAAATGTCGTAAGCTGCTGCTTTCGGTTCAGGCTGTAGCGCACCGCTTCTTCCAGCTTGCTGCCCTTTTCTGGGTGGATTGTTTTTAGCCATACATAATACTCCTCCAGAATGGGCAATTCCTTGTTCTGGCGGTACTCCTAGCGATATTGGGGTTTATAGGTGGCGCATTTCAACTCCTCTGCAAACAGCTTGTTGCAGTATTTAAATCCAACAGCGGCATTGCTGGATTTTACCGTTGTGCTCTCTGGAATGGGACCAGTAGCCGCAATGAAGCGGGTTATAGCCCTGGTAGTCATCCGTCACGAGAGCACCGGAAAAGCCCTTTAGAAGGGAAAAAAAGGATAATCCGGTTTCGGATTGACAGGTAACAGGAAGAAGTCAATGTGTGGGAGAACAAATATTAGGCAAATAAACTCACAATACAAAAATTCTATAAATCTGAGAGGATGAATCTCCTCCTCCAATTTTATCATGACTACTTTTCGAAGTTCTCCTGCGGTTGAGTTGTGTCCTTGAATAAGCCGCTTCCGATATCAGCAAAAACCAAACCATTATCTGTTAACTCAGCAAACATATTTTCGGACTGAAGTAGCCTGTCACCAAAGCTGCTATAGTCCCCAAACAATTCAACCAAGCCTATGCTTTCCAATCGCTTGATGTTGTAGGGGATTTTATATATATGATAAATTGCCTGTCTACCCTCAGAGTCGAGAATGCTATACAAGAACGGGACATCATCAAGAAATAGACGATTCAAAATGTCGGATAGTTCGCAAAATTTATCCCAGCTATAGTCCCGGTCTATATATTGACAGAACAGTTTCCCAAGCATTTGAGCTTTTTTGTTGTCAACATATTGATTAAGCAGAACGATAACACGTCCAAGTTCACGCTCAGCAGTTTTCCTGTTTAACAGCTTCTTTTTATATGCTTGAATCTTTCTATCATTAATCTTTTGAGAATTTATGGCATCAAGAAATAATGCAGTGTTTTTCAAAAGATTCCGTTCATGGATGGCGCTGAATGTACGGGATGCATTAAGAAAAAGATTTATGATAGGGAGATCCTTAAGCAAGCCATCGGACATTATAGAGTCAATACCAACTTCTGCGATATTGGCAACGCTGTCCGCTATGCTGTCATTAAAAATTGATTGCCGAAAGGCGGGAATTAATTCGTCCATAGTTTTAATATACCTCCGCTATGAGTAGCATTAGAGATAGAATGAGGTTTCAATCATCTTCTTTCGTAACAGGAAGCGAATCGAAGTAGACTTTGAGTTGCTCGTATTCAGGGGGATTCAATAAATCAAGACCATTAACAGTTCCTAATTTTATTAAATCTCGACATTTTTTTAGCCGTGCCAACATTGGAATCACAATCTTGGCATCATGGTTGATGAAGTCGTACAACTCGGATTGTTTAGAAGGAATTTTATATCCTTTTTGGGAACTGGCAATTACGACTCCTTTATCGCGAAGTTTTCCAATGATGCGCATTCGGAATGCCTGATCAGAAAGATTTCGCAGATCCGTATTGCTAAGTTGTTGCTTAAGTTCATACGTATAGATATAGCCCCGGGTATCATTGTTCATGAAACGAAATAAGAGGTATTGCAAGATAACGACTTGGGCTTGAATTTCCGGATCAGGACTATCAGCATTATGCTCAACGAACTTCACGGCTTGGGCAAAACACAACTGCGCAATGTCCTCATCGTAGTCATCTGCAATGGCACTGTTTTCAAGGGTATAGGTTTTGTATGTTTTAGGGTAGAGTTCAACCCTGATTATTTTGTTGCGTAATATCTTGAGATAGTCTGGAACATCTGCAGAACGCTTGTGACTATCATAAACATAGGCCAGGGTGCCGCTGATCAAATCGGCAATTTGAATACGGACATCATATTTACTGTTTTGAAAGCTAAATTGTGCATCGCCGAATAGACTGGGAATATCTTGGTGATTACTAACATATTCGCAGAAACTCTGCATATACTCATTACTTCCAATTTCATCAGCAACAACAACTATTTGCTTAAAAGCTCGACGGAGTTCCCGGTGGACGATATTATTCATAAATTTATAAAAGCTTTTTTTATATTGGAGTCCTCGAGCACTCATGTTTTCAAGACATAATTTTTTGTCGATGCACACAGAAAAAATATTGAAGGGAATATCTTGGAGATCAGCAAGAATGCGCAAACGTCGGGAGTGCTCTTTTCCAATTTTACTGGATTTGATCTCGCCCGTTTGGAAGTGTTTTTTTCTGAGAATCTCTGATTTCTGCGTAAAGTCAGCTAGGTCGGATTCTTTGACGATGATGGCTGTGATAATAAAGTGTGTTGAAACGGATGGATTTTCGATTTCCCATCCAAACGCACCATATTCATCGGTAAAAGCGTATACTTTTTCCATATTTCGAGCCTCCTCTCTTGTGCCTCTTAAACAAATTATATCACAAATCTGGATTATTTCAATATAAATCAAAGTGCCGTATATAAAAGAGAAATGGTACAATGTTGGTCTCAAGGAGATGACGGGTACGCAGAGCAAATAAGGCGGCTTAGCTGCTTGCACAAGGCTTGATTACTTCCAAAAGACACTTGCTAATGTGCAGAAAAGACTGTATAATGCCAGAAAATAAGCGTGTAGGCGATGGCTTTGAATCTATTTATTGAGAATATGGCGAGAGTAAGCGGCCTGCTATAGATTGGATTGATTTCGGCAAATACAAAGAATAGCAGAACGGCAGACTCACTTGGTTGGGCCTGCCGTAATTTTGTCCGGGTGAGCATATGGGGTTCGAGTCCCCTCGGTTTAACCAATAGGTTCTTGATACGCGCTGAGATGCTGTGCGAAAGCAGTTGAGCAATGATACAATCTGCCGAAAATCAGAGGCTCAAATCACTATTCGTTATTTTTTATTTCTGATTTATATTTAGGCTTGATTTTTTGCGGATTTGTGCTATAGTAAAATTACCGCATTGCGTGCGAACTGTTGCAATGCGGAAAGGAGGATGCGATATGACCAATACCACAGTAAGAATTGAAAGTATTGAGATAAAGAATTTCAAGAATGTCGGTTATGGACATCTTGACTTTGAAGAATCAAAAAAAGGCGGCAGAGCAAGCATCCTTGGATTATATGGGCAAAATGGTTCCGGCAAAACAGCTCTGATTGATGCTTTGGAACTGCTTCGCTTCGCACTTTCAGGCAGAGCAATCCCTGCCTACTTTGCCGACTATATTAACGTTGATAGCGAATATGCAACACTGAAATACGGCTTTAAGGTCAACAATCAGAGCACGAACTGCATCTATTCCGTTTTCTATGAGGTCAACCTTCGCCGGGATATTGATAACACTGAGCATAACACAGAGCGGCTAGCGGTTGACGAGCACTATAAAGCCGTACTGTTCAATGAGGTGCTTTCCTACTCCTATGAATGTGGGGATAAAAAGGTTCGCCTTTCTCCTGCAATCAATACAAGCACAGCTGAGGATGTTGTTTTTGTTCCGGCTACCAAGTATCGTTCGATCGTTGGCAAGGACAAGGAGAGTTTTACCGGCCTTTTGGTAGCGAAGCAGCTCGCATCGGCAACATCCCGCTCCTTTATCTTCTCAAGGGAACTGCTGAATGTAACACGAAAAAACTGCAAGGACAACTACCATCGTTCCCTTATAGAAAGCCTTGTATTCTTCGGAAATTTTCAGCTGTTCGTTATTAACACGACCAATTCCGGCCTTATCAGTATGAATGCGCTTCCTCTTGCATTCAACTATGCCGAGAACGGAAAAGCATCTATCGGCAATATTCTGATTAAACTGAATGAGCCATCTTTAATCCCTGAAGATGCACTGAATATTGTCCACAAGGTCATTGACTGCATGAATGTGGTTCTCAAACAGCTTATCCCCTGTTTAACAATCAGCGTGAAGGACATGGGTTCTCAGCTTTTTTCAAACGGCACTCCCGGCTACCGCATTCAGCTTATGTCCAACAAAAACAGCAAAGAAATTCCGCTGCAGTACGAATCTGAGGGTATCAAAAAGCTGATTTCCATTTTACAGCTATTGATTGTAATATACAACAAGCCCTCAATGACTGTTGCGATTGACGAATTGGACTCCGGTGTGTTTGAATATCTGCTTGGTGAGGTTCTGCGCATCATTGCGGAAAAAGGAAAGGGACAGCTTATTTTTACTTCCCACAATCTCCGACCTTTGGAAACGCTCGATAAGTCCTTTATTGCATTTACGACCACCAATCCGCAGAACCGTTATATCCGTATGAGCAACGTAAAAACAACCAACAATCTTCGTGATTTTTATTACCGTGACATCGTACTCGGAGAACAGAGTGAATCTGTGTACGAACCAACAAACAATAGCGAAATCGCAATGGCGTTCAGAGAGGCAGGTAATCCGGATGCCACGTAAAAAGATTGTTTTTGTTATCGTTGAAGGACCCTCCGATGAAGAAGCCCTCGGTGTGCTCTTAAACCGCATTTATGACAGCAGAGTGGTCTACGTTCAGGTTATGCACTGCGACATTACAACCGAGCTGGGGGTAAATGCAGGCAATGTCGTTGCGAAAATCGGTGATGTTGTCAAAAAATATGCAGGACGAACATTTAAGCCTGGAGATTTCAGCAAAATCATTCACATAACAGACATGGATGGTGCTTTTATTTCTGATGATGCTGTCGTGGAGGATGCTGCGGCAGTTAAGCCAATCTACTCTGCAACGGAAATTCGGACGCAGAAAAAAAGTGGGATTGAAAATCGCAATCTTCGAAAACGAGAGAGCTTGAATCGGCTGTCGGCTGTATCTCGGATTTGGAACATTCCTTATCAGGTTTACTATATGTCATGTAATTTGGATCACGCACTTTACGGAAAGCTGAATAGCACCGATGAAGAAAAAGAAGCTGATGCTTTTGCGTTCGCCAAAAGATACCGAGGTGATATTCCCGGTTTCATAAAGTACGTCTGCCAATCGGATTTTTCTGTTGTTGGAAGCTATCCGCAGTCATGGCAATATATCCGGGAAGGACTGCATTCACTGGAGCGTCACACCAATTTCGGACTCTGCTTTCAAGCAGAAACAGTAGATTCGAAATGCAATCCTAATTCAGAAGACTAAGAACAAAATTTCACTCAAAACAGCCCCGTTGTTGCACTGCACATAGCAGAACAATGACGGGGCTTATTTTTTGTTAAAGGAATTGTAGCCCCAATGACGCAAATGAGCAATTCACAGTTGTGAACACATTTTCCATTGCTATGCACAGCCGGCTGCGCCCTAACTTTCAAAATATTGGGGTGCGTTTTCGTATTGCTCAGGAGAGCGCTTGAATGGCATTCAAGAGGTCAGCGGTTCGATCCCGCTTATCTCCA
>ERZ857882.5182-NODE-5182-length-10491-cov-4.870257_pt1 | contig 10491 bp, 8 predicted proteins | sample MGYA00519697_ERZ857882 | MGnify/ENA primary metagenome ERZ857882 (study PRJEB31778, sample SAMEA3449373) | human gut metagenome | biome: human gut; feature: human-associated habitat; material: faeces | place: United Kingdom | collected 2010/2012 ... | reverse complement strand
CTCAGAACGCTCAGCGCATCTACTGGAGCGCTGAGGAAGTCGACGCCAAGATGGAGTCCATCATGAAGAACATCTATGATGCTTCCGTCGAGGCTGCTGAGCGCTACGGCCTGGGCTACAACCTGGTCGCCGGTGCGAACATCGCGGGCTTCCAGAAGGTCGCTGACGCCATGATGGCTCAGGGTATTTTCTAATCGAAAACACCTCACGACTTTCTCGTGCCGCACATCTGTGCGCATGAAACAACAAGAAAAAGGTACCCTGCTTTCGCAGGGTACCTTTTTTCTTTGCACTCAGGTATTGTCCCGGCTGATCGGCCGCCGGACAAACAGTGCAAAAAGCGCCTTTTTGTTGAGCGGGCAGAGCGGGTAGAGATACCCCTCCCCCACGATCGGCTTTGTCGAGGCAAGCAGAGCGATGATCCCGATGCAGCCGAGCGCAAGCCCGACCCAGTCCAGCGCACCGACAAACAGCAGCAGCACTATCCGCAGCAGCTTGAAGGCGTAGCCCAGTTCATAGCTTGGCTGGGCAAAGTTCGAGATGGCGACAAAGGCCATATACGCCAGCACCTCCGGCACAAGCCAGTGTGCCTGTACGGCAAAGTCGCCGAGCACGAGTGCGCCAAGCATGCTGAAGGAATTGGAAAATACCGCCGGCGTATTGAGCGACGCCAGCTTCAACAGATCAACGATAAACTCCGCCAGCAGCAGCTGCACCAGCAGCGGCACGGAATAATCGCTTTCGATTGCCAAGAATTCAAGTCCTGCCTGCGTGCGCGCAGGGTCCTTAACGAGCAGATACCACACAGGTGTAATGAACATTGTGAGCAGAAACACCACAATGCGCAGCACACGCAGATATGTTCCGATCAGGGGTGGGAAATAGTAATCGTTCGCCTCCTGCACAAAGTCAAAGAAATGCGTCGGCAGGATCATCGCCGCAGGTGAATTGTCCACCAGCACCACGATGTTCCCTTCCATCACACAGGCGGTCGCGGCGTCCGGCCGCTCCGTATAGCGCACCTTGGGAAACGGCGTCCACCACTGCTTTTTCTCCATCATCGCCTCGGCGATGCTCTCCTGACTCATGGAAACAGAGCGCACGTCAATTTTCGCAAGCTTTTGCCGCACCTCGCCCAGCAGCTTGCGATCGACCTTATTCTCAAGATAGCAGAGCACCACATCCGCGCGCGAGCAGTCCGACACCTTGTGGCCTTCCAGCGTAAGCTGCGGGTCGCGGATGCGGCGGCGCAGCAGTGCCGCGTTTGCTACAAGCGTTTCGATGAATCCATCGTGCGCGCCGCGCAGCACCTTACCCGCCGACGGCTCCTCTACGCTGCGGGCAGGAAACTGCTTTGCGTCGATCAGCGCGCACGCGTCAAATCCGTCGATGAGCAGCAGCAGTTTCCCCAGAAATACGCTCGTCACCGCGGTTTCGACGCTTTGCTCGGCATTCACCTCGCTGAAGGTGATGTATCGGTCGATGAACTGCTGCATCGTCTGCGCGCCGTCGATGTTTCTGAGCGGCAGCCAGAAACTCAGCATCCGCTCAATGACTGCGTCATCGCCGTAGCCGTCCACGACCCACAGCCGCGCGCGTTTCCCGCCGACGTACAAATCGCGCGAGATCATATCAAAGCAGCGCCCCACGCCAAGCAGAGCGTCCAGTGTACGCACATTTTTCTCAAAATCCGCCGTCAAGCAATCCATAGCAGGCCTCCCGCCATACGATTTTCTTTTATTATGGACAGAGAGGAAAAATTTATGCCGCCAGATGCCGCTTCCCCCCCGCATCACGCAGGGGCAGAGCACAAAAAAGGAAGCTCTCTTTTTATCGAGAGCTTCCTTTTTTGTGCGTATCGTCGCGGCGTGAGCCTTACACTTCCTTATTGAAGTAGAAGAACTTCTCGTCCTCGCCCTTTTTGCGCATGCAGGACGAAAGCATCTGGTAGGAGGCGGTATTTTCCTTGTAGCATTTGGCGACAATGTGGCTCAGGTGGCGGTCGTAAAGCCCCCACTCAGCCACCGCGCGGAACGCCTCCGCACCGTAACCCTGTCCACCGTATTCCGGCGCGATGCGGCACCCTTCCTCCGCGCCGCCCTTGCCGTCGAAACGGTAGAGCAGCACCTCGCCGATGCATTTGCCGTCCAGACGAATGGCAAAGTTCACGGCGCGTTTTTTGGCAAAGTCCTCGCGCACAACGTCGAGAAAGTAGGTTTTCAGATCCTCGCCATTCCAGTCCGTGCGATAGTCGTAACCCCACCACTTGTTGCGTTCATCGTCGAGACAGAGCGCGTTGTACGCCGCGCGGTCTTCGTCCGTAAAGGCTGAGAGCGTCAGCCGTTCGGTTTTGATCTCCGGGATCTCGCGTAAGTCCTCCAGCTCGTTTTTCACATCGAAGCAGAACTTCTCGGCAAGCATGCAGGGAAGGTACTGGAGCTTCGAGGTGCGAAGGCCGCGGTCGCCTGCGTCGTCCTCGCGGTTCAAATACCTGACGCCGGCGACGGCAAAGCATCGGGCAAACTCCTGCACCGTCGCAGGATAAACGCCCTCGTAGCCGTAGAGCGCCTTTTCAATGTGGACATGCAGCGTTTCGCCGCAGCGCTCGGCCATGGCAAGGGAGATGAGCCGCCCCTCGTACTCCATGCCGCCGACATCGAGCCACGAGGCCCCCGTCAGGCGCAGCATCGTCTTAGCGAGCGCCAGCTCGTTTTTCGCCGACTTTGACGTTTTCTCAAACACCGCCGTGTAGTCCTGCCAGAAGCGTTCAATGAGTGGCAGGTCGTCCTTCCCCAGCGCGCGGAAGCGCGCCTCGGGATAGAGCTTGCGGAATTTATTGACGTGGTTGCGCTGGCCGCTGTAATGCCGGCCCGGAAAGTCGCGCAGGTCGTTTGCTTCATAGAGATAGTCGCGCCAGGAGCGCGGATTGTCAAGATGGAAGTGCGGGTAACGCATGAGCAGCTTTCCCGCCTTCTCGCGCGGCACAACGGACAGCTCCAGCGCGATCCCCTGCTCCATGCAGTGCTCTTCGATGGCGCAGAGCGCGGCGTCCTCATCACCGTCCGGCCCCGGAACGGGATAGTCGAAGCAGTACTTGCCGTCAATGCAGTTTTTCACGATCAGGCAGCCGGCAGCCTCGGCATACTGCGGGTGCAGATGCCCGCGCCACATCAGCTTGACCAGCGCGGAATACTCGCACAATTGATAGTCGCAGTCCTTATAGTAGCGGCGCAGACGGGACATATCCCGCTGCGCAACGGGTTTGAATGTCAGCATGGAACGTGTTATCTCCTTTGATATCATATCGGTTATTTTACCCGCTTTTCCGCCGTATGACAAGACTTTTTCATTTTGGCTCAAGCTCCGCAAGCACCGCCTGCGCACACTCGATAAACTGCCGCAGCGAAACCGGGTGTCCCTCGCCCTTGTGAACAGCCATGCCAAGTTCACGCGCAGAGCGCGGCTCCACCGGTACGAGCAGCACACCGTCGCCGCGGCCGCGGAGCGTCAGCTCCGTCATCATGCTCACACCGAGGCCGTGCTCGACCATGCTGATGACCGTCGGGTCGTCCACCGCCGTAGGTAAGATGTGCGGCTTCACGCCCGCGCGGTTGAAGATTCGCATAATATCCTTGTCAAAGCCCTGCGCGGGCATGATGAAATCGCGCCCGTCGAACTCGCCGAGCGGATAGCCCGTGCGGCCGTCGATGGGATAATCCTTCGGCAGCACAGCGTACATCAGGTCATCGCGCAGGTGAATCCACTCATAGCCGCCCTCCTCTTCCTGGCGGCTGACGAAGATGACGTCCATCTTTCCCTGCGCCAGCAGCTCGTAGGGGCTGTTGACATGATCCGCCATGCGAATATCCACGTCCACGTCCGGCCGCTCCTCACGGAAGCGGCGGATAATGCTCGGCAGCCAATGCATGGCCATGCTGGCGAACGCGCTGACGCGGATCACCTCGCTGCGTGAGGACGCCACCTGCGCGATCGCGCTGTCAAGCCGGGCGTTGGCCTGCAAAAACTCGCGGATCGCAGGCACCACACGCTCTCCGTCCTTGGTGAGGCGCACACCGCCGCGCCCGCGCTCGAGCAGCGTGAAGCCGACCTCGCGCTCAAGCGAATTCATCATGTGCGTCAGCCCGGACTGCGTGTAGCCCATCACCTCCGCCGCCTTGGTAAAGCTGCCGAGGTCGACCGCCATCAGCAGCGCTTCTAACTTCTTGCTTTCCATAGGACTTTCCTTTCCTATTAGTATTCAGCATGGTTCGATTATAATATATACTCATGCCGTATGCAAGCGGATTCTCTTCTTTGCTCCCTTTTGTTGCGTTTTTTCCGTCATCTGTCATACATCGCCGTCTTTTTTGTCCGCTTGCTGCGTAAAATAACACTTGAGGTGATCGTCATGAACCGCCGCCGCGCGCTTTTTCTGCTTTTTTTATCCACCGCTCTCATGCTGTGCTTTTTCCAATTCAAGGATAGTCGGGCCGTTGCGGTCTCTGCCGCGCCAGCTCCGCGGCGCTGCATCGCGCTCACGTTTGACGACGGTCCCTCGCCGCAAACGACCGCCGCGCTCCTTGACGGGCTCAAAGAACGCGGCGCGCATGCAACGTTCTTTCTCATCGGCGAGCAGATCGCAGGAAATGAGGCGATCGTCCGCCGCATGAAGGACGAGGGGCATCAAATCGGCAACCACAGCTTCACTCATGCGCGGCTTGACGCCGCCGATGCTGCTGCGCTCGGTGAAATTCAAAAAACAGACGACGCCCTGCGCGATGTGCTCGGCGACGACAGCTACTGGATCCGTCCGCCATGGGGCTTTGCGAGCGAGGCGCTCAAAAGCGCCGTCACCGTTCCCCTCATCTTCTGGACGCTCGACACGATGGACTGGAGTGTGCGCAGCAAGGAGCTTGTCGCGCATCATATCATCGAAAATGTCAGAACCGGCGACATCGTTCTTCTGCACGATCTGTATGATACCAGCGCAGATGCTGCACTTCAGGTCATCGACGTGCTCGGCGCGCAGGGCTATGAATTTGTCACGCTCGAAGAGCTTTTCGCCTGCTCCGGCGTCACGCCGCAAGCCGGTCATTTTTACCTGCGCGCAGACGAAGAAGTGTCCTGGTGACAGACTGCAACAAATTTTTGAAAAAAACTGAAATTGGGGCTTGCATTTTCCGGTGAGGTGTGCTATTCTATCAAAGTCGACACGAGCGATATATCCGGGTGTGGCGCAGTTGGTAGCGCGCTTGACTGGGGGTCAAGAGGCCGTGAGTTCAAGTCTCGCCACTCGGACCAAAAAAATCCTGTAACCACGATGGTTACAGGATTTTTTTATATTCTTAGCGAGTAAGGCGATTCAGATTTTATATCGTCTCTGCATCAGGCAGAAAATATCAGCGCTTGCTCTTTCGCTTTTGACCTTCTTGTGCTACAATTAAAAATACAGGCGACCCCATCATATCCACAACAGTCACCAATGATCGATGAGGAGGTACCAGACGTGAAGCATCACCGCAGCCTTTTCCGGGCGCTGAGCGCGCTCCTTTGCCTTGTACTCTGCACGCAGCTGACAGCCTGCGGCCAAAAGGATACATTCTCTCCTGCGTCGGGCAAACGCTACGACGACAGTCTCATCACGGAAGCAATCAGCAAAGAAGGCTCTTTCACCGATGAACACGGTCAGGAATGGGACTATTCCTACCATATCCCGCAGCTTGCAGACGACACAACGGACGCCGAGTCCATCAACAAAGCGATCATGAATATCCTCAGCAGCGACGCGCAGGCCACGCTGAGCAGTTCCTCCGTAACGAAGATGCCGGAGACCCACTATGCGGATATTTCGTGGCAGAGCCACTGGAACGGCAGCCTTCTGAGCCTTTCCCTGCACCTGACGGGCTGGGCAAGCGACATCGCCAGCTATGAGGTCTATCACTATGATTTTGCAAGCGGCAGGCGGCTGACGAACGCGCAAGTGCTCGACCGCTTCGATGTCAGCAGGGAGGACTTCATTGCTGCCCTGCGCTGTGCGGCGGCGCAGACCTACGACGCCGTCTATGCGCCGTGGGGCGTGCTGGAGCTTTCGCCGGACGACGAAAACTTTGGCCCTATGTGCATTGATCTTGCCTCGGTACGTGCGTGGACGATCGCAGAGGAAAACTACGAGCTGGACAGCTTGCGTTTCTATCCGGAGCAGGACGGCAGCTTTACCGCCTTCCAGCCCGTCGGCTCACTCGCAGGCGCGGGTCAGTGCTGCGAAGAACTGCATGTGCAGCCCGGCGCAAAAGCGCGGCACAGCAGCGCGCCGCAGTCCGAATACGCCTTCGTGACGGCTCACTTGACTGATGACGGTGCGGCGGTTCGCTTTACGCGGCACGAAGACGGCATGTTCGACAGCGAGGAATACCGCCCCTACGTTGGTTTTTCCTACAACACCGACTATCCCATCGCCGCCTGCTACGGCGAGTATCAGGACATTTTTGTCGGCACCTTCGGCAATGGGATGGCTCCCTATGTTTTCCTGCTCACCAAGGGTGGCACAGTGGAGTATGCGGACATTTTCGGCGGCTTTGACAATGGCTTCCTCTGCTCCGGCGGCCCGCTCTACGGGCTGCACGACATCGCCCGATTTGAAAACGGCGAGCGCGAGGGCGGGTACGAAGAGGGCTACCAGACCGTGTACGCCGTGGATCAAAACGGTGAGCGCTACGACCTTGCCGGGCGCATCACGCCGATGGCAAACGCCATGCCCTTCCCCGTCACCGGTGATTGGTATGCAGAGGTTCGGCACGGTGTAGATGGCGGCGGCAGCTATACGAGCGGCTACTTCCTCTCTTTCAGCGAAAACGGCTTCACGAGCATCGAGAATTTCATGGAGGATATGGAGGATCTGTCCATTGACTACGGCGGCTACTGCACCTACCTTGGCATGACCGAGCAGGGCATGATCTACCGATTCAACCTCTACAACAGCAACGGCGACGTGCGCGGCGGCACATTTCTTCTCGACTTTTACGACAGCGAGAACGACCTTCTGCGCGTCATCCCCGTCTCCGGCGTGAACCTCTTCGACGCCGCTGAGGGCGGCAGCACTACCTTCGTCCGCGCCTACGGCTAATTGAAATCAAAAGAACAATACGGAGGGTCAGGAGATCCTCCGTATTGTTCTTTATTCTGCTTTCATGATCACCTTCAGCCGGTGTACGAGCTGGCCCGTTTTGAGTTCCTCCAGATCAATGACCGCGATGCCCAGCTGGGCGGCGCGGTGACGGGCGGCAGAGTGGCAGGGCTCAGTCGTAACGATGACCGCCTTGGCGCCCTTGCCGCCGAAGCGGTCGCGCAAGATGGCAAGCTCGTTGAGCGCCTCCGTTTTGATGTCGCACGCCTTGCAGCTGAGGAACAGCGGGATCACACCCCGCGCCGCCATCACGTCGATCTCGTTGGAAACGCTGCTGTGGCCCACCACGTCGTCCCAGCGCACCACGGCGCTGCTGATGACATCGTGAAAAATACCGGAGTCGAGACAGGCCTTGTAGGTGTAAAGCTCCAGAACGCTGCCCACGTCCCGCAGCCACGCCCTGGTATTCAGGTCGCGGAAGCGGAAGGACACACGCTCGCCGGGAACAATCGTGAGCGCGCGAATGAAGTCAAGGCGTTCAAGCGCGCGCAGTGCTTCTTCGTTGGCGGTATTTCGCGTCCCATGCTCGCCCTTCACGGTGTAGCCGCCCTCAATGCTGAGGGGCGGGATCTGCCCGTACTCGGAGGGCGACACCCGCTGAATATAAGAGATGATGTTCGGCCATTCCCGCCGAAAGCGCAGAAAGCAGTCGAAAAACAGGTCAAAATCCGGAAGATAGCGGGACAATACGTGGTTGTCCACCCGCCCGGGGAGCAGCGTTCCGCCCGCCATGAGGAAAAAGTCCTCGATGGAATAAAGAAGGTCACAGTGCAGATCGTCTGCGAAGGCCGCGCCGGAAATGTCGTAAAAGCTGTTTTTCTTTCGGGAATAGGTAAAGGCTGGCACGCCCTTTTGCGCAGCAAACATTCCCGCCGCGAACAGGGCGGCGTCGCTGCCGCCGGTCACATCGATGGCGCAGTCTGGGTATTTTTCGCCGACGGTGACGAGCTGGCGCAGAATACGGTCAGCTTTGAACAGGCTTGATTCCAGAAAGACCAGTTCCGGATCCCAACCCCGCCGCTGAAAAAAGGCAGCGAGCTTCTCCTGCCGCGTGCGGTCCCGCACGATCTCACCGGGGCAGAGGTAGACGATGCGCTGCGGGCGGAACATATCCGGCGCCAAAATGTTTTCAATGGCGCGCTCGTCGTATAATTCGATCAAAGTATTCATGCACCGTCTGCCTTCCTTTGTTTTTCACCAGTATACGGTGTTTTTCGCCAAAGCACAATAGGCAACCCGCCCGGCTTGTTGAAAAAAGCCGGGCGGGTATTTTGCAATTTTCTGCTTTCCGCTTGCAGATGTCCTGTACCGTCGTTTCTCTCAGTCCTGCAAGGATTTGTAGTAAAGCATGCAGTGGCAGAAGCCCTCGTAGTTCGGGTCGGCGATCTGATCTTTAAACTCCTTGCACATGCACTTGGTCTCCTCGGTGCGCTCCACGCGGCAGGGGCAGTATCCGCCGGTGCGCTTGAGCCCTTCGCGAATGGTCTGAACGATCTCCTGGTCGGGATTGAGTTTGATTTTCATTTCCGATACCTCTTTCCTTGTGATGGCCTCATCATAGCAGGCCGCGCCGCGCCGTTCTGTAACAAAGTCACAGTTTGCCGTATTTATTTCCGTTTTCTCACCGCAAACCGAGAATATGGTCAATAATATGGGGAACGATCTCCACCAGGTCAGGCAGGTAAACACGCTCGCACCACTGGTGGATCGCCCGGCAGCGCGGCCCGAGGTAAAAAACGGGCGCGTTGAGCCGGGCAGCGGACTCAAAGGGAATGTCGTAGATCGAGGCAGGGAGTGACATCAGGTTGGCAAGAAGCGCGCGCTCCTGCGCAGGAGCGGTGCAGGTCATATAGCTGCCGTCTCCGATGCCGGTAAAATAAGGGATCACGGAAAGCTGCATGTGGTAGCTGCCTTCAACAACGGCGCGGACTTTTTCCGCAATGTCGCTCCCGTCCGCAGGAAGATAGGCATTGCAGACCGCGGGATAATAGGGCGGCGCGATCCCGATGACGACCATCGGCTCTTCCTCGCCGGAGCATTCGAGCACGCGCTGAATGTACTGTATGCTCGCGTTTTGCAGCGTCAGCCCGCCCTGCTCGATCTTCTCCCTCAGCAGCTGCGCCTGCGCCGTCTTCCACGCCGGAAAATCGTCATTTTTCGCAGCCGCCATCGCCTCAAGCTCGGAGAGCAGCAGAACGCGCGGCGTGCCGCGCAGCTTTTCCGCTTCGGGCAGGAGCCCGCGCTGCATGGCAAACGCGCAGGCGGATTCATATTTCATCATCACAGATGCGACCGCCTCTTCACAGATCGTCCGAAGGCGCTGGATCGCGCGCTCTGTTGTCTGTCCGCCGCCCAAAAAGAGCAGGTTGACGCACAACGCTGCGAGGGACGGCAGCGACACATCGTAGGTTGTCTTGAGGTCGCACATCTGCTGCACGGCGGGCGGCGCCGAGGACAAACCGAAGTCCTCGGTGACAAGGTCGGTATTCATGTCGATCCGCGCGGCGATCTCTGCGATCATGTGGGCAGCGTTGAGCCCCTTGAGCGGCTCGCCGCAGTGGGCAAGCTTTCCCTTCGCCACGATCACCGGAAGGACTTTCCCGATGCTGCCGTTATAGAGCATGAACTCCTTGCCCGCCAGCGGCAGCTGCGGCTCCAGAATGAGAGACGCAAGATAGTCGATGCCAAAACGCTCTTTCAGATGCAGCAGCACATCGACCGCGCCGCGCATCCCGGCGGAGACATTTTCCTCGTCGCAGACAGCGACAAAGGCAACGCCTGTCTCCGCGTCCTCGGGCAGCGTCAGAAGGCGATAAAGGCCGATGGCAAGCCCGCCTTTCATGTCGGCCGTTGCGCGTCCGGGCAGCCAGTCGCCGCTGGCAAGCTCCTGCTGCAAGCGTTCGTCGCCAAGCTTTCGTCTCAGCATTTCCTCGCGCAGCGCGTCCGGTTCCAACGCAAGCGGCTTGAGCTCACCGTAGCAGTCGGTCTCGACCGCATCGTAATGGCCGGTCAGCACCAGCACCTTGCGGCTTTTCCCCTCTTTGAGCGCCCAGACAACGCGGCGGCCGAGAAAATCTCCCGTGTCGCACAGCCCCCAGTGATCCGGATGGGCGGCAAAGTACGCGTCGCTTTCAAAGTACTCGGCAATTTTCTCCGCTGCGCGTTCCTCCTGTCTTGTTCCGGTATCGCTCTGCACCGAAACAAGATCCTTCATGATACTGAGAATGTTGATTTCTTTGGATTGCATCGATCGCACCTCCGCATCAGCCTCCCTGCGTCTTTCGCGCCGGCATCGGCGCGAAAGACGG
>ERZ857882.5181-NODE-5181-length-10492-cov-3.841813_pt1 | contig 10492 bp, 20 predicted proteins | sample MGYA00519697_ERZ857882 | MGnify/ENA primary metagenome ERZ857882 (study PRJEB31778, sample SAMEA3449373) | human gut metagenome | biome: human gut; feature: human-associated habitat; material: faeces | place: United Kingdom | collected 2010/2012 ... | reverse complement strand
AGTATTATCGGGAATGTCTTGGACAAAATAGAGATAACTATACAAAATGAATCTTCGAAAGTATATATGAAAAAAAGCCCTCACCTTATCGGTGGGGGCCTTCTTGTGGTTTGTGTTCACATTTGATTCGTTTTTTTTAGAGTTTTGTTTTTTTAAGGGGAATAATAAGTGATTAATATCTTCCGACTATATAGTCGATTGAGGTTTTGTAAATGTCTGCAAGTTTTTTTAGTGTTTCAATTGTTGGGTTGTTTTTTCCTGTTTCGTAAAGTGTGTACGCATTTCTTGTGATATTTAGTTTTTGTGCTATTTGTTCTTGCGTTAGATTGTTGCTTAATCTTAATTCTTTTAGTCTTGATGCTAATGTAATCAATTGTTTCACCGCCTTTTAAAGATATTAGCAGAGAAACGGAGAAAAATAAAGGTATTGCGCCAATATATGTAACTAATTATTACAAATGGCGTTTTTTTTGCTTTTGACTTATATGTAATTAAAGATTACTATTATATTAAATGTTGATACGGGCGAAAAAGCCCTTATCATAAATCTCTTATCTCTCCGGTTCCTCTGGCTTTTGTTGGCCTCCTACCATCTAAGCCATGAGGACGGAGGGGGAGAGAAAAAAACTAAAAGAAAGAGGTAGGAGCAAATGAAGGTGCGGGTAATCGGAATGAAACGTTTTGATGGTGAATTTGAGGGTAAAGAGTACCACCAGACTACGCTACATTGTGCTGTTTTGGATGAGGACAGAGAAGGCCTCACAGGCAATCGAGTAAAAATTATAAAAGTCCCTGACGCTATTTGTCCCGTGGTTTTGTCGGTTGGCGCTGAATACGTGGTTTATTTTGGTGAGGCCAATTCTTCGGGAAACGCAAAAGTCGAGTTTATCTCGGAGGCTCCGGCATCGAAAAAAGCATCATAAAACGAGTGAGGGGAGGGCTTAACAATGGCAAAAAAAGTATTGGTTATGGTTGCCGTACTGCTTGCCTTTGTGGCTCTCCCTTTTATGAGCTCTGCGGCTGCCATTATAACGGAGGTCGTCCTGTCGCATACGGATATGTACGCCGAGATGTTTGACGGCTCGGGCAATGGCCGTCCTTATGTGACAACTGACGGTGACAATTATCGCAAATGGGACGCTCCGGGTCTGTCTACTACGTCCGCAAAGTTTGTGATGTATAAACGTGATGGTAGTCCGTTGTTTGAGCTCCCGAATGTTACGGATTTTTCGATCGCTTTTAATATCGATTCGCAGCGAGTTGGCGGCGGTCAGATATCCCCGGTTAGCACATCTTACGAGATTATATTAAATAGTACTACCGGCACAAAAACGTTGACCGGCGAAGCGACCCCAAATGATGTGATACTTGGGACGGATAAGGCATATTACAAGTTTGATTTTTCTCCGGAGACTTTTCCGGATTTGTTGACCTCGGATTCGGTGCAAAAAATCACCTTTAATTTTACTTTTAATAAGACGGCATCAGGTACGGTAATCACAGTTTATGACATATTGTCACAACGTCCTTATGACCCGGTTGTAGATGAGGATTACGGCTACCAAAAGCCCGATTCTCCGAATACGGATGAGGGGTTGTCCGCTGGCGGGAATCTGTTAGACCAGATGGTGGACACCGTCGATGAATTTAATGCGACAGTTAATGAAAAAACTCAAGTTTTGATTGATAACGTCAATCAGGTAAAACCCGTAATAGACGGCGTTTTTGGCATCATTCCCTTGCCTATAACCTTGTGTGTGTCCGGTGTCGTGGTGTTTTTGGTTATCCGTAAGGTGGTGGGTCGGTAGTGGCGGGGATATTTAAGGCTATATCAGACTTTTTTAGCATGATCGGCCAGATATTTGAGTTTATCTTTAAGGCTCTGCTGATGCTTTTTAATCTCCTAGTCAATGGTCTGCAAATATTGATGTCTCTGGTCAATCTGCTCCCTACCCCCTTTGTCGTCGGCGCTGTTGCTTTGGTGGTCGTCTGCATCCTCTATAAAGTGCTGGGGAGGGAGAACCAAAGTTAATGGAAATATTTTCGGTTTTTGGTCAGGTTTTTGAGTTTTTGGGATCGTTTACAATCCTTGGTGTGCCGTACATTTATTTGATAATAGGCACGGCATTGATTGGGATAATTATGAATTTTGTGAAGGGGGAGAGAAAATGAAAAAAGCTCTCGCCTTGTTGATAGGAGTGATGATGCTTGCTTTACCCGTATCTGCTCAAACGTACAGCGTGGTATATCCTGCGTGGGTGCCTGTTTCGGGCGGGGCGTGGGTTGAGGCGGATACTGCGCAAGGGCAAATTTGTGTGGTTGTGCCTCTTGATTATCGGAGTGGTTATTTTGGTTTTAGCGGCTCGGGGTATAACGTTGCAAATCTCACCTCTACTAGCATAAGCGGCACAGCTTATGCACAAGGCAATTTTACATACTATGGCCGCCCATCGAGCGTCCAGTGCCGTTTTACTAGGATGTCCACTTTAGAGGTTTACGCACCGTATCAAAATAACTACGGCGGCACGTCGTATCAATGGGAAACGCTGGATATAACCGCGATACATAATACCAACATGGACTTTGTGGATGAGGTAGGGGACAGGCAAAATGATGCTTATAGGTACGATACGACGCAAAAGATATTGATTTTGCTTTTTTGCTCGGTTGTCCTCTTGGGCGTGTTTATGATCTTACGAAAGGCGTGGAAGGCATGATGATGGAGCTTTTGCAAAACCTCATAGGATTGTGCCCTCCGGGCATGGAATTTTTAGCTTACTTTTTTGCCTTTTTGCTGGTCTGTTTCGGCCTCTTTGTGGTGGCATATATCGCCCATCTGCCGTTTGAGTTTATGCGCAACCGTTTCCATCGGTGAGGGGGGTGATTTGGTATGGATGCAATTACAACGGCATTTTCAAACGTGCTGTCCTTGCTCACCAGCGGCATTACTTTTTTGACTGGCAACACGTGGTTGATGATCTTGGTGGCGGCCCCCATCGTGTTCGGCATTTTGGGCGCGCTGCTCGCTATTTTTAAGCATTGAGGAGGCGGTATAGATGAGCTTCCTGACCGGCGTACAGACGGCAACGGACTTTTTGAGCAGTGTCTTTGCTCGTTTGTGGGATGTGGTGATATCGTGGCCGTTTGTGGCCTGTGCGGTGATGATGCCGTTTGTCGTTTGTGCTTTGTCCCGGATTATCAAATTAGTGCAAGATCATTCGGACTTTGATTTTAAATCTTTTCGCGGCCGTGATTATTCGGGGCTTACGATGGGCCGTAAGTCTAAGTTAATTGATATAGATGGTCAACTGTTTTTAAAAGGAGGATCGCGCCGTTTCGGCGCTTCTCATAAAATCGATCGAAAGGAGGATGTTTGATGGAGAGCTCTGTGCCTGATCTGGCGAATGGTGTCGGTACGATTATCACCGACATGGGGACTGTCAATACATTTGTGTGGGGCCTTTTCCAAAAGTTTCTCACGATGATCATTGAGAATCCCCTCATTGCTTTCCCGGTGCTTTTTGCTCTGCTTGCGGCCGCTGTTTTGATTGCCGTTAAGGTCGTGCGCCGGTTTGGGGTTCGTGGCAAACGGTAATGTGTGGCCCCCGTAACATAATTATGAAAAGAGGTGATATGCTTGGCTGGCCTGATTTCCGCGATGAACGCGATTTTTGACTATATCATTGGTCTGTTTGCGACTGTGTTTTCGACGATCACCGGCAACCCTATCCTGTATCTGCCTGTTTTGCTTGCCCTCGTCGGTAGCGCAATCCTTTATGTCATTTCCCTTGTCCGTAAATTTGGTGTCCGTGGCGCTGGTGGTGGCCGTCGCCGTCGTCGCCGTTGATTTGTTGATTTAAAGGGTGACGGTCATGTTTTTTTTTTGACCGTCACCCTTTTTATGCCTTATTTGGTAATGAGTTTTTTTATTGCTTGATCATAAGTTAGGTTCCGTTCTTCTCGGTACTTGTCGATAATGGCGAGGGTTTCGGCTGATACGCTGATTAGTTTGCCTTCGTCTGGGGTTCCGAAGATTTTTTCGTAATCTTCGCCGCTTAGCTTTTCGGCAACCCATTCTTTTGCCTCTTGGCAAGTTGTAATGTCTAAAAATTCGGTGAGGCGCCCGGTGTCTCCAGTCCATCTTAATTGATATTTTCGAAAAAAGTATATGCCGGCTTTTGTGCGGTATAGGGTTTGCTCGATGTAATTAAAATCGTTTGGCAAGTATCCGTTTTCCCAGTGTCCGATAAGCTGCGCGGTTTCGGTGTTACAAAGATGTCCATTGATAACTTTTTTCATTTTTGATTCGTCCTTTCTGTTTTTGTTGTCTATATTATATCATGGACTATTTAAAAAGTCAATACTTTTTTTGATTTTTTTAAAAGTCTTTTTTGGAGGTGGCAAAAAAAAAGGTGGAGCTTATAGAGGGTCTTGGTACCCTGTTGATATCTACAGTGACCACGGTTATAACCGGCGCTCCGTATTTGGTCTATTTGCTGGTTGCGGCGTGGCTGTGCGCGCTGATATTTAATATCGTGCATGAGATGGCGGGTGGTCACTGATGGTACATATCCGGGGCTTTAAACAAAAGATGTGGAGCAACTGCAATGCCACTCTTATCGTAGGCCGTCGCCGTCAGGGTAAGTCAACGATACTGGCCATGATTGCCCAGGAGGCCATAAAGGCGGGGTATAAGGTATATAGCAATTACCCTATCGATGGAGCTATAAAAATCCCGAAAAAGACCTTGCAGGGCGGCAAGGTCGTGACCGATAAAAATTTTTTGTATGAGAATCCGCTGCTCGAAAATAGCTTTGTTTTGCTTGATGAGGTCGCCAATATTTGGAATAGCCGCTCATGGGGCAAGTGGACGGAGGATGATTCCGATTTTTTTAATTTCCTCGGCAAAAACAACACCTATGTTTTTATGGTCGTGCAGTACTACGACATGATAGACCTTAACGTAAAGCGCAACCTTGATGCAACGTGGTTTGTTAAAAAATCGATTTGGCCGCATATGTCTATTGTGGAGTGCGATTACCATGATATTTGTAAGGTCGAGGACTTAAATACCCATGTGCTGGATAGCAATTTTCGTAAGGTCTCTTATGAACCCTGTGAGTTTCCGGACGGCAAATATTACTTTTACCGCAAACCCTGGTATCCCTATTTTTTGACGCTGTACAAAGATGCGCGTGAACAGAGAATCTGGCCGTTGCAGGAGTGGCGTGACTTATGTTTTAAGGAGGATAATGATGATCATGAAAAGTAATCAGTTTATGGATGTGCTTACCCAGGCAGCCGAACAAACCAGTAAAAAGCAGGAGACCTATCAAGACCGGGTTATTGAGCTTCTAGAGCGGATATTAAAAAAGCTGGATGGCTTTGATTGCCTCTGTGAGCCCGATATGGACGACGAGCCCTAAAAGGCCCCCGTTACCCCTCTGCGGCCTTAAAACGGCAAAATGGCCGGTTTCTGGCGAAATGGCGGGTACTCCCGACCTGTCTTTCCCTATTGGCAGCCCCTCGTCACTGTAGTGGAGGCCACTTTGTGGCCGAAGCGTGGCCCGCAGGCTTAACCCGGCCACCTGTGTGGGGCCGGGCCGGCGGAGCCGCACCGGCCCACGGGGGATAGGAAGGGGGCCGCAGGCCCCCCTTCCTATATTAGACTTGACTATTCCTCAAAACTCAGACAGAGTTTCTTAGTACGGCTATCTTGGACAGGGAGATAACTCAATATGAACGAACTGTTTATGTTTAGTAAGGCAGTCCGTTCCGGCGAAAAGGTGGAGCTATATGTATACAGTCAATCCATTAAGTGTGGTCATGAGCGAGGATATGACATTGTACGCCGTGATAAAACGGTCGTTTCGGAGCCTTTAGAAAAGAGGGAGGACAATATGTATCGGTCGCGGCAGAATGTGCGTCATATCATATGGGCCAATATGGGGCGGTATACGAAATTTGTAACTCTGACATATGCGGATACGGTGCTTGATCGACAAATCGTGAAAACACATTTGGCGTCTTTTGCAAAAGCAATGCGCCGCCTGGGGTACGACATGAAATATTTATACGTCTTAGAGCATCAAACGAAGAGGGGAGAAAAGGAAGGAAATGAAGGTTGTTTGCATGTGCATATGGTATTATTTATCGATGAATATATACCAAAGTCAGATTTGGAAAAGTGTTGGAAGCATGGATGGGTAGATATAAACGCAATCGATGACGTCCGGGATTTGGGGGCGTATGTATGTAAGTACATAACTAAGGAAAATTCCGCTGAATTTGGTAATCGTGTATATGGTGTATCCCTTGGTTTAAAACGTCCGCAAATCGAGCGGTTTTATACAGACGGTTTGAGTGATACTACTACGGGATTGCATCCTCAAGAGGTTTTGGACGGTATGGATGTAAGCTATAAAAGCCAAATACGGCATGATTACCGGGACGATGAGGGAGCCGCCCATGAGCTTATTGTCAATTACTATCAGGGTACATGGCGGGATGGAGATGTGATCGAACAAAATAATGATGAAACAGAATGATTTAACCCCATTGTATCAGTACATGTACTTAAAAGAGATTCGTCTTGAAAATGCCTATATACAGTTGGAAAATAATATAGGCTTACGTCATGCGGATTATGTTGACCATCTGGATATGATTTTGCAAAAGCATGAAATAGAGGTTACGAACCAGATTTTTTCGGATATTAGGACGATTATTAGACTTATACAGAGTTAAGGAGATGTTTTTTTATGAATGCTCATACAGTAAAAAAGTGTCTTATAGATTGTAATTTTTCTCAGTTTTTCTCCGTTTGTAATTGTATAATGGATGAGATAGATAAAAGAGGGTTTCCTCCTGGGGATATTCGTTTGATGGCTGTACTTGATGGTGATACTCTTCAAATATCTGCGGGAACTCCGGAAAATGTAGAACGTGATATAGGAATTAGACCTTGTGTTTGATATTATACAAGGGGGGTGATATAATGGATACTGTTGATGTTTGTGAAAAATGTGGTGTTTTGGAATGGGATCCGGAAGATTTTATGGATGAATCTGTTTTTACGTGTTCGGATTGCGCTTGTTACACGTGTGCGTATAAGCATGTTTGTGCTGGTCAGTGTTATCATGGAGAGTGATATAGAGGAGAAGGAATGCTTTAGCAATGAATAGGTATTTATATTATTGGCTGTGTGTATTTGTTGCTCCGTTTGGGTTTAAGTGGATGATAAAGAAATGCCCGTATGGTTATGTACATGCGTGTCCGAATTGGCATTGTCCAGGACATTATCGAGGACGAAAGTATTATCGGGAATGTCTTGGACAAAATAGAGATAACTATACAAAATGAATCTTTTGTATAGTTTAGGGGAGGGACAACATGAAAAAGGCGTATTTACAGGAATGCCCTCCGGTTTTGCGGGAGTATTTGGGATATACGGAAACCATCAAGGGCCGTTCCGGAAACACCGTAGACGAGTATTTTATCGATTTGCGCACATTTTTTCGATATATCAAGCAAATCCGCGGCCTTTGTCCGGCGGCCGCCGGCCCGGATGAAAATATCTCCATCCTTGACGTGGATATGGCGCTGATCCGGTCGGTGACTCTTAACGACGTCTATGAATTTATGAATTATCTGAAAACCGAACGGCACAATACCAGTAAAACGCGCGCACGCAAAACCACGTCTTTACGGATGTTCTTTCGGTATTTAACGGATTATAAGCATGTGCTCGACGTCAACCCGGTTCAGAACTTGGACACGCCGAAACAAAAAAAGGGTCTGCCGCAGTATCTCACCCTGGATCAGAGCATGGCGCTTTTGCAGTCGGTTGACGGCGAATTTGCCCAGCGGGATTATTGCATGCTGGTTCTTTTTCTCAATTGCGGGCTCCGCCGGGCGGAGCTGGCCGGGATCAATCTGCGGGATATCCGGCCTGATCATACGCTGATTGTCCGCGGCAAGGGCAATAAAGAACGCATCCTGTACCTAAACGAAGCCTGCCAGGATGCGATTGAACAATATCTCAAGGTACGGCCGGTCGACGGCGTGCAGGATAAGCAGGCCTTGTTTTTGAGCCGTCTGAAAAAACGCATCAGCCTGCAAGGTGTTCACTATGTCGTCAAACGGTATTTGCATCAGGTCCCAGGCGCGGAGAACCTGTCGACCCATAAATTGAGGCATACGGCGGCGACGCTGATGTATCAGCAAGGCGGCGTGGATATCCGGGTTCTCAAAGATGTTTTAGGGCACGAAAACCTCGGCACAACCGAGATTTACACCCATTTGTCCAGCGCGCAGGTCCGGCAGGCAGTGGAGGACAATCCGTTGTCCCATGTCAAGCGAAAAGCCGGCCCGGCCAAGAAACGGGGCCCGGATTCGGAATGACCTCTCCCCTCTCATTTTACCATATATTGGATTTTAAAGGCTCCGGTCCTAAAGAGACCGGAGCCTTTTGCGTCAGATGGTATCGTCGTCGTCAGAGCCGCCGCTCCGCCGGCGATAATATTGCGAACGGAGCAGTTCCTGCTCGTTGTACTGCTTGGTGAGCTCCCGTTTTGGGGCTGTTTCTTCTTCCTCTTCCCTTTGCTCATTGCCGAGATCCTGGAAAATCGCCTCTTCCTCATCTTCGGCGGCCATTTCCTCATCCTCAATGTTCAGGGCGCGTTTAGCTTCCCGGTCCTCTCCAGGATGATCCTTATAATAGGGGTCGATGATAAATTTCTGGATCACGGGGAACATGTTGAATTGGATCAGAAAGGAGCGGAAGGCTGGAAAAACCAGGATGTACACGAACAAGAGAATCGGAAGGCAGATATACAGCGGTACGTAAAAGAGGATAACAATACCGATCGCGTAAAAGAAAAGAAGCACGACCGAAACCAGCAGATTACGCCCCAGCCCCACGAAGGCGAGCAGCAGCGCGTTTTTGAGCAGCTGCTTGATCGTCAGCTTGAAGGTAATCATCATCAAATAGATATAATAATTCATGAAGGAATAGAGGATCACCAGCATGAAGCTGACCGCCAAGCCGATCATACCAAAGAATCCTTCGGTATAAAACCAGAAAAAGTAAACGTCGAAGGCAATAATCGCACCGAAAACCAGATTGAGCAAGCCCAAAGGCAGCGCCTGCTTCCAGTTTTTCTTAATGGTATCCATAAAATCGGAATAAATAAACGCGTGCTTTTCCCGCACGAAATTCCGGGTGATGTAGGTCAGGCCTGCGTTGGCAAAGCCGGTCGTCACCACCGGCAGGGATACCAGCACATACAGCAGATTGGCCAGGATGAGTTTCCAGAATTTCCGGAAATAAAGCTCAAAAAAGATGACGATCCCTTTTTTCTGGGGCCCGTTTTTGTCCACTCCTGGTCCTGGTTTGTTATAGTCGAACAGTCCGAAAAATCCAGCCACCGTTATCCTTCTCCTTACTTTTTCACGTCGGGGATTTTACTAGGGTACATACAACCGCCGGTCAGGCGGGGATAAACAGGTTCAGGAACGCCAGCCGGAATCCGACGTCGAGCACACCGGCCCCGAACGCTACGCCCACGAGCAGTAAAAAGCGCATACAGTACAGACGAAAATCCTGCCAGAGGCCGCCGCAGTTGGCGGCGTTTGGGAGGAGCTGCCCGGCAATGAGCAGGGACATGCGCAGGCTCTCCGCGCAGCCCATGAGCAGCGCGGCGGCCGTGACCAGGCTGTGCGGCAGTACCAGCAAAGCTACAAACGCCACCCCGCCAGCCCCGAAGCCGTAATAATACGCCTCGGTCATGCCCAGCCCCAATCCGAAAAACACCGGGACCAGGACACTCACTGGCGCACCGCAGGCGGAAAGGCCGGTCAGAAACAGGAGGGCCAGGAGACAGAAGGAGGAAAAACAAGACGAGAACAGTTCTGAAACGCTGCCTTGTATACCCCCCTCGATCGGCGAAACCTGCAGCATGACGGTCAAATCGGCCGAAAACAAGGTGTGGGATACGGTAAACGCCAGGCTGCCTCCCAGCACTCCAAGCAGCAGCAGAGCCAGGAAGAGCAGCAGTCGGCAGTTATCCGACAGAAACTCCCGGAAGGAGTTTGTCCGATTCATGGGCAGGCCTCCGTTCATAGGGTTTTTGTAAATCCTATGAACGGATCCCGCGATTTATGCCTGCCGGTCCCCCGCCAGGGCCGCCTGAATCATGATCGCGCATTCCAGGCGCTTCTTCTCGAGCGCGCAGGACAAGGCGTGCGGCCGGAGTAGATCGCCCTCATACTGCTGGTTATTGGCGTTGCAGCCGCCGGAACAGTAAAACTTAGCCCAGCAGGACCGGCAGGTCTCTTTATGATACACCGAGGTGCGGGCAAACCGCTCCTTTTTGGAAAGGTCGTATTCTCCCGTGAGGACGTTTCCCATCTGCCATTCGGGCTGCCCGACGAACTGGTGACAGGGAAATACCCGGCCCTCGGGGTCTACGGCCGCATATTCGTTGCCGCA
>ERZ857882.5172-NODE-5172-length-10508-cov-3.395006_pt1 | contig 10508 bp, 10 predicted proteins | sample MGYA00519697_ERZ857882 | MGnify/ENA primary metagenome ERZ857882 (study PRJEB31778, sample SAMEA3449373) | human gut metagenome | biome: human gut; feature: human-associated habitat; material: faeces | place: United Kingdom | collected 2010/2012 ... | reverse complement strand
CAAAACATTGGTGCTCCGAGGAGATCGAAATGGTATTCTGGTGTGTGTGATCCCGGGCGACGGTGAGGTAAACCTCAAACTGGCAGCAAAAGCCTCCTGTAACAAAAGTGTCGAAATGCTCCATATGAAAGAGCTGTTGCCAACAACCGGATATATCCGGGGCGGCTGCTCGCCGATCGGAATGAAAAAGACCTTCCCGACCTATATTCACTCGTCGTGTCTCGATTTTGACTATATTTATATCAGCGCCGGTATGCGGGGCCTCCAATTAAAAATCGCTCCGAAAGATCTAGTGCGCTTTACACGGGCAGAGGTGACAGACCTGCTGTAACCTCTCAAATAGGCCCGAATCTCAATCGAAGTATCAGGAAGACTCCGAATCGTATGAGCATATCCCTCCCCAATCCAATCAGAGATGTAAAACCATCCGAAATCAGCCGGATATTGATCCAGTGGTATGAGATCAACCGTCGTGAATTGCCGTGGAGAGAGACCTCTGATCCATACAAAATCTGGATCTCTGAGGTGATTTTGCAACAGACCCGTGTAGCTCAGGGTTTGGAATATTATAACCGCTTTGTGGAGCGGTTCCCCGATGTGAGCTCTTTGGCCGAAGCCGGTGAAGACGAGTTGATGAAAATGTGGCAGGGATTGGGCTATTACAGCCGGGCCCGAAATCTGCATACGGCCGCTCGTGAAATTGTGGAACGATACGCCGGTGTTTTTCCGACCGATTATCACGATGTGCGCTCACTGAAAGGTATCGGCGATTATACAGCCGCCGCAATCTGCTCTTTTGCATACAATCAACCCTACGCAACGGTCGATGGCAATGTTTATCGGGTTTTGGCCCGCCTGTTCGGTATAGATCTGCCCATTGATACTCCGGCCGCTAAACGCCGCTTTGCTGAGTTGGCAACCGATTTGCTGGACCGCCAGCAGGCCGCACTCCATAATCAGGCAATGATGGAGTTTGGGGCGTTGCAGTGTGTACCCCGTTCTCCGGAATGTACGAACTGTCCGCTGGCCCAACAATGTGTCGCCTTGCGGCAGGAAAGTGTGGAAAAGTTGCCGGTAAAAGCCGGACGTACCGCTGTCAAACCACGCTATTTTAATTATCTGTATTTGCATTGCGGCGAGCAGACAGTCCTGGTCAGACGTACGGGACAAGATATTTGGAAAAACCTGTATGAGTTTCCGTTGATTGAAACAGAGCAACCGCTTGATTTCGAACAGCTGCGGAAAGATCCCCGTTTCCCTGTTTGGGTCGGAGATCAGGAATACACCGTGGTGCACAGTGTGTCGATGCCGAAACATCAACTGTCACATCGAACGATTTATGCCAATTTTTATGAAATAGGCCTGAAACAGTGGCCCGAATCGCTGCCGCCCGAGGCGTTGATGATGACCCGAGAGGAGATAACCCGCTATCCGGTTTCGAGATTGACGGAGCTCTATCTGCAACAAAATATGTAAATTGTAAAGCAATCCTATAAAAATATTCATGATGAACCTTTTGTCAGAGATCGATCCTAAAGTATTGGATGAAAATGTTTTTAAATTGATCGGAGAGCAGTGGATGCTGGTGACGGCCGGCAATGCTGAAAAGTTCAATATGATGACTGCCAGTTGGGGCGGACTCGGTTTCTTGTGGAATCGGCCTGTCGCCTTCGTCTTTATTCGCCCACAGCGTTATACATTTGATTTTGTCGAACGTAACGAAGGCTTCACCTTGTCGTTTTTCGGCGAAGAGTATCGCAAAGTGTTACAATTATGCGGAACCAAATCCGGTCGTGAAATCGATAAGGTGGCCGAAACAAAATTGACCCCCTTTGCAACTCCATCGGGAAATATGGCTTTTGAAGAGGCCTCGCTTGTGCTCGATTGCCGCAAATGCTATACCGATATGATTGAAAAAGGAAACTTTATCGATTACGAAACAGTCGCACGGTGGTATCCTCACGAAGATTTCCACAAAATGTATGTGGCTGAAATCATCGGTGCCTGGAGACGCTAATTGTACTGCAGATACTTTTTGTACGGGCTTTTTACAGGGGAGAAAACTTTGCGGTGAGTTTTGCTTGAGGAAAGATGCGTGCAGGGGTAGTGGCGTTTGTCAGAAGTGAACTGCCTCAACAAATGAACCGACCAACAAGGGTAGCATTCCGGCAAAGAGAGTGTTCCCGTAAAGTGAGCCTCGCCAGCCAAGTGAATCGCCTCAATAAGGTGCGTCTCGCCAGCCAAGTGAATCGCCTCGACAACGTGAACTGCCGCAATAAGCGAGCCATCTCCAGCAATGGGCGTTCCTGTAAAGTGAGCCTCGCCAGCCAAGTGGATCGTCTCAATAAGGTGAGTTTCGCCAGCCACGTGTATCGCCTCGATAACGGGAGCCGCCGCAACACTGAAACTGTGAACGGAAACAACCGCACCACAGACCTGTATCCTCAATCTGTTTTGCCGAGTGCGGTATCTGTGGTATTGGTGGATCCTGTGCCCCCAAGTGGAAAACGATAAAGAACCGATGCCGCAACGTGAAACGATGGACGACACCTGAGATAATGGAAAAAGTGTGAAAGAACTTTGGCGTGTGTTTTGTGAATTGTATAACCGTTGAATGAAAACCGAACAACTATGGAAATAGAATATTCACGAGGAGATCGCAAAGGAATTCTCCGGATTGTTGATGAAGGAAAGGCACTTGGATGGATCTCCTACCAGGAGGTCGGAACCGATCGGTGGCTGATTGACCATACGGTTGTCTTCCCTGAATATGAAGGGCAGGGTGTGGGCCGGAAATTGGTGTTGGCGCTGGCTGAAGAGGCTCGCAAAAGCAAGCGAAAAGTGATTCCCCAATGCTCTTTTGCCCGATTGGTTTTCGAACGGAATGCAAATTTGCATGATCTGTTGGTCGGAAGTGTGGAAGGCCGTTAGCCGTAGGCAACAGCATAAGTACAAGCAACAGAGAATCAACCATCCGACAAGACAGATGAGAAAGAGCCTTACGGCATGCAAGTAACAGGTGCGCATGTAATATGCGTGCGGGTGTGCGGAAATGTGCAAGAGGTGACGTGTGCGAACGTGCAGGTGTTGTGTGCAGGAACGTGCATATAGCGTGTGTGGGACGTGCTTGTGGCATGTGTGGGCTGTGTATGTGGCAGGTGTGAGGTTGCATACGGTGTGCGTGTGATATGCACATTGTGCGGTATGCATTTGAGTGGTTAGACACATCGAACTGCAACTTCATGATGGCTCTGAGACGTTGGATGTAAAACGTAAAACAGGCTACAAAAAACAGAAGGCAACGATCGGAATATTCCAGTCGTTGCCTTCTACTTTTGCCTCTTTTTGCGGTATGGTCAGGAGCTGTTTTCTGGATCAGGTGTAACCGTTCGGTTGTTTCTTTCAAACGTACGATGTGTAAGTAGAGGCGATCCGCTGTTCTCCTGCCTGTTGATTAACCTTTTATATCCTCCGCATTTATATTTTCCGCAGCAGGAAGAGAACTCTCTTGAATTGCATTGCCTGTGCCTGGTGCTGTTGCTGTCTCTGAGGTGGAGCGGGTGCGGCTACGTCCTCCACGACGTCGGCCCTGTTGGGTACGCTGGGAGGATGATGTCCCCTCGCTCTTGTCGGCAGTACGAATGGCAGTGTCAGAGGATTCCTTGCCCTCCGGAGCCTCTGTTGATGCTATGGGGAGAGTGGTCTTGCTTCTCGTTGCCGTTACACGAACTGCATCGTCCGTCTCGCCTACAACAGCTTTACTCTTCGGTGCCTGTTTCTGTGATGAGGTAGAAGCCTGTTTGTCAGAACTGCCTTTTGATTGTCTCTTGGTAGGGGATGAAGTGAGACCCTCCTCGGTTGCAGAGGTGGAACTGGCTGCGGTGACTGCAGTGGTTGCAGCCTTTTTGCGACGACTCTTTGAAGCTGCCGATGTTCCAGATGTGCCTGAAGATTCAATAGCTCCGGAACCTTTGGGTGCTGCTGGGGTCGTTGAACCTGTTGTAGTAGCAGCGGTGGTGCGAGAAGTTGCCGCAACAGCCGTTGTCGCAGCCGCAGAAGATGATGATGTGGAGCTGGCTGCCTTGGTTTCAACACGTTTGTTGCTCTCCTCTTTTTTAGTCTTGCCTTTGGCGGGTTTCTTCGTACGGAGGCTTTGATCTGTCGGAACAGAGGCTGGACGGTGCTCCTCTGAGGTGCCCTTGCGGCGGCGAGGCGTTTCGATATTGCCTTCACGACCAGAGGTTGCCGTCAGGGTCTTCATCCGCTCGAAACTGTCCAGGTGAAGCTCTAAAGCACGTACCGAGATCAACAGCTCACGGATCGAGATGCCCAATGAGATGGTTAACAGCACCAATGCCACTCCAAACGTGTAAACGGCAACCATCTGTAAACCAATGTATATCAAAAAGGTGCAAACCACACACAACAACAGGCTGCTGACACCAAATAGCTGCATCGAACGGGCCATGTAGAGCCGGCGGCGAAGATTGGCCAACTGCAGATGGGTAATGGTCGAAGGGTTTTTGTCGTAATCGGCCTTAAGAGTTCGTACTAACTGTGCATAGGAGAGAAAGCGGTTGGTGTATGCCAGCAAAATCAAGGATATGGCAGAGAAAAGAATAGAGGGTGTCGATAAAGTGAGTTCTGTCATGAATGGTTAAATTTTTTTGTTGCGCCAATTCGCTTTGACGAGGTAAAGATAGGTAAATAATAGCAATCCAATGCTATATATGATATCGACAGTCCAACAGAGCGTAATGCTGGGACGGTGGAGAATGATGATCCACCAGATTGAAAGTACATACAGGGCTAATGCTCCTAACTCCATCAGCATGGCCATAAAGGAGTTGCCGGTACCGGAGACCGCATTGAAATAGATGCTGCCGGGAATCAGTGTCAAATAGCCGGCCACCATGACCCATAATGAGCCAACCGATGCGGCAATTAGGGTTAGATCATTGGTGTATAGACGAAGCACAACGGACGGAAACAGGCAGATCAATATCATTACAGGCAGTGCTAAACGATAGGCCAGACCGATAATTTGTCGTACGGTCGGCATGACCTGATCGTATTCTCCTTTGCCCATCAGGGTGCTGGTCAAGGCACTGGTGGTGGAGCTGTATGCGCTGACCGTTACGAACAGAATGGAGGAGACGCTGCGAACAATGTTGGAGATGGCCAGTGGACGCTCACCGAGGTGTTCTACGGTCAAGAAGAAGATGAACCAGGTGCCTGTGGAGATAAAGGCCTGCAGCATAGTCCAAATCGACACGTTGAAGATCTGTGTCAGAATGGAGAGATTGAAACCCTGGAGACGGAACAGCCCGTAACGTTTTGCGTAACCGTGCAAGCGGGTATGGATAGCAAAGAAGAGGAGTGAACTCAACTCTGCAATGGATGAGGCGATGGCTGCACCTGCAATACCCAAGGCCGGACATCCCAATTTCCCGAATATGAGTATGTAGTTCAACACGATGTTGGTGAGCACCATGATAATCGAGTTGGCAGTCAGCAGGCGGGTGTTGGTGGTGCCGACATAGAAAGCCCGGAACAGTACTGCCGCAAATGAAAAAAAGAAACCGTAAACACGCCAGTCCAAATAGGCAACGGCTGCAGCATAGACCGCATCGGATTCAATCAGGGTGCGGAGTAGTCGGGGTGTGTACTGTTTGGAAACAAAAAACATGACAGCGGCAAAACACAACAAGAACAATAATCCCTGTTGAAAGATTTTGCCGATTTCTCGGGGACGTCCCTCTCCGTTTCGTCGGGCAATGAGGATTTGCACGCCGATACTGAACCCGAATCCGAGCATAAAGATTGCCATGAAATAGACGCCGGCCAATGCCGATGCCCCCAATTCGACATCGCCGACACGGCCCAAAAAGGCTACATCGGTCAGGCCGATCAGGTTTTCCATCAATAAGCTGATCAGCAGCGGATAGGTGATTTTCCAGATATGTCGGTTTGTATAGGCTTGCATGGTTATGTTTTAGCTCATTTACGCTCCCTGTTGGGAGTGAGGTTCTGTTGCGGAGGCTAAATGCCTATCCTGATGCTTTGCGTGGCGAGGTCGTTTTATGGTGTTTTCACCTCTGACCCCTGAAACGCTTCCGGGACGTGGCCTTGCCGTTGTGGCCCTGCATCTCCCCTTACAGCATATTCGGGAGTAGGGTTGTGCAGTGGGGCGGAGTAATGGGGCTATGCTATTGCTGCACCATCGTTATGGTTCCTCCGTTGCGGCTTCACCGTTTCCCTGACTCCGTTTGGGCGAGGTAATCACATGGTGATACCATTGCTTTCCTCCCCCTCCTGAAACCCATTCGAAGCGAGGCAATATGGCTTTACATCCTCGCTGAAATGTGTTCAGTAAGGCTCGGTCGTTGTCACTAAGCACCTTCCCAATGTCTATCCAGTAGAGGCAATCTCTTGGCAGCTTCGCATTCTCTCAACAGTAGAGTCTCAGTTGCGTTCCTGGCGATTGTATCCTCTGTCCTCCGGCTTGAGTCTTGGCGTTTGGCCAGTGTGAGGAATGTGCCCTCATGTCAGTTTCCCGCAATCCTTCGTAATGCGGTATGGCGAAAGGCTGGGCAATGAGGACTACTCCTGTTCAACTCGCTCCATACATGGATCCCTCTTAAAAAATGTAGGAACAATCGAGTGTCCAAATACGGTTTTTACCTCTTGTATGTCAGACAGATATTGAATCGGTTTGGAAAAACAACCCTTGAAGGAGGGCGCACAATGGACAACAAAGGTAGAATTTTTCTTTGCAAATGTTTAATTTTGATAGCTTACATCCCTCAGCTGCTATATGCAGACGGTGCGGAACAGAACAGAAGCCCTTTATGGGTGTACTTCCGGTAATGCGTAGTGTGGCTGTGAGCAGGAAACCGATAAACGGACCAAAGCAAAAAATGGAAATCGTCAAGAAAAATATTCCGGTGCTGGAAATGAGCTGTGCCGTGTGCGCAGCGAATGTCGAAAACAGAGTGCGTACGGTCGAAGGTGTGGCCGCTGCATCTGTCAATTTCGCCTCCAATCAGCTTCATGTCGAATATGATCCTGCACGTGTGACCTTGCTCCAGTTGCAACAGGCCGTGCGAGAGATCGGCTATGATCTGATCGTGGACGAAAGTCACGCCGAAGAGGAACAGCAACAGGCCCAGCAGAATCATTATCGTGAATTGAAACGCAATACGGTGAAAGTCTGGTGTTTCGCTCTGCCTCTGATGATCCTGGGAATGGTGTTTATGCATGAACGTTGGGCTGCATGGTTGATGCTGTTGCTCTCTTTGCCCGTCTTTTGGTTCGGGCGTCTGTTCTACATCAACGCCTGGAAACAGGCCTCACACCGATCGGCCAATATGGATACATTGGTCGCCTTGAGTACCTCTATCGCATTTTTGTTCAGTCTGTTCAATACGCTCTTCCCGCAAGTGTGGCTCTCTCGTGGATTGGAACCTCATGTCTATTATGAGGCTGCTACGATGATTATTGCTTTCGTCTTGCTGGGAAAGTTGCTCGAAGAACGGGCTAAAGGAAATACCTCGTCCGCCATTCGTAAATTGATAGGACTGCAGCCAAAAACGGCCCGTGTCATTGGTGCGGATGGTTCGGAGCAGGATTTGCCGGTCGCCCAATTACAGGTGGGAGATCGGATCAGCCTCAGACCCGGGGAGAAAATCCCCGTGGATGGAATCCTCTTTTCGGGGAACACCTTTGTCGATGAGAGCATGATTACCGGTGAACCGATCCCTGCCCGTAAAGATCCGGGTGACAAACTGCTGGCAGGGACCGTCAATCAACGTGGCTCATTTGTGATGGAGGCAACCAAAGTGGGAAGCGATACCTTGCTGGCGCAGATTATCCGGACCGTGCAGGAGGCACAAGGTAGTAAAGCACCCGTGCAACGCATTGCCGATCGGATTGCTGCCGTATTTGTTCCGGTGGTGATCGGCCTGGCCCTGCTGACATTTCTCCTCTGGTTGGTACTGGGTGGCGAAGAGGCTTTTACCTATGGGCTCCTGGCAATGGTGTCCGTATTGGTCATCGCTTGCCCCTGCGCTTTAGGATTGGCTACACCCACTGCGTTGATGGTGGGAATCGGCAAGGGTGCTGAACAGCAGATCCTGATCAAAGATGCTGCTGCACTGGAGCGTATGTGCAAAGTCGATACGGTGGTGTTGGACAAAACAGGAACCTTGACCGAAGGCCGTCCCGAAGTGGTAAAGTGGTTGTGGACTGCAGGTACGGAAGAGCAACACCGCTATTGGCAGGAGCTCTTTTATGCAGCCGAATCCCGATCGGAACATCCCCTGGGAGAGGCTGTGGTACGTTATCTGGAGCAACAGGGGACTCACACGTGTCCTTTGTCCCTGTTTGAGAGCTTGACGGGTGAAGGTGTTGAATTCAAGGCGGAAAGTGCCGCCCGGAGCGATGTGGAATCCTCCGTCTCACCGTCGGCCTCAACTCCGGTTGCCACAACGGAAAGCGTAGCGGCTGGGTCCTCATCTGACTTGGGGCAGAGAGCAGAACAAACGTTTTGGATCGGCAGTCGTAAACTGGCAGAGCGTTATGGGGCAGAAATGGAGCCATCGTTAGCCCGGGAGATTACGGCCCATGAGCAGGCTGGATGTACCACTGTCTTGGGCGGTTGCGGAACCCGACTGTTGGCTGTCGTGGTGATTAGCGATCGGATCAAGACAACCACGCCGGAAGCTTTGAAAGAGCTGCGTCGTGCCGGTATAGAAATCTGCATGTTGACCGGCGACAGCCAAAAAACAGCCGCAGCAATTGCCGAAGAGCTCGGCATTTCACAATTTCAGGCAGAGATGCTGCCTGCGGACAAAGAGCAATATATTCGTCGGTTGCAGGCTGAGGGGCATACGGTCGCTATGGTCGGAGACGGCATCAACGATTCCCCGGCCCTGTCTGAGGCGGACGCTGGGATCGCCGTCAGCGACGGTGCCGCCATGGTCGGAGACGGTATCAACGATTCGCAAGCCCTCTCGTCTGCAGATGTCAGTGTCGCTATGGGGCGGGGAACGGATATAGCGATGGAGGTGGCCATGGTTACTTTGATCACCTCTGACCTGAAATTACTTCCTCGGGCCTACCGGCTTTCAAAAGATACCGTACGGGCAATCCGCCAGAATCTGTTTTGGGCCTTTATATACAATTTGATAGGCATTCCGATTGCTGCCGGCGTACTCTATCCGGTGTGTGGACTGTTGCTGAATCCGATGTTGGCCAGTGCGGCGATGGCTTTCAGTTCGGTCTCTGTGGTGATGAACAGTTTGCGGTTGCGTTGGAAATAGAGAGCGGAGGTTTGTCCCGGTCGTGGATGTGCACGGTGTGAACCTTGGGGGAAAAACAGATCGGGTTGCAAGGCCTGGACCTCGGGGTGAAAACAGATCAGGTTGCAAGGTTTGAACTCTAGGCGAAAAAAGTCCAGTTGCAAGACCTGAACAATAAATACGGACTTGAATCGATTAAGTATGATATGGGGGTAAAAGCTACGTTAGGCTGCAACCCGAAACAGTATATGTGAAACCAGAACTATTAATCAAAAAGTTATGAAAACCAGCAAGTTTAAAACAAATGCAAAATGTGACGGCTGTGTAGCCCGTATAGCTGATAAATTAAACGAAATTGTACCTCGTGAACAGTGGAACATTGACCTTTCGACAACGGATCGGGTGTTGACCGTTACGGCGGATGTTCCCGATGAGAAGATCATCGCTGTGGTGGTAGCGGCTGGTTATAAGGCGGAAAAACTTTAACGATTCCCCCATCTTCGGGAAACGCACTGTCCTCTGAAATTTTGAATCCCGTCCTGGCATGGAGAATTCCGTATCCTGCCATGGAACGTTGCTTGCAGATGCGCCGGGAACAGAGCTTGTGTGATGGGCCATGATGTGCTACTGTCGATCCAATGCAATAGCGATCCGAAACGAGCGGTGTTTGTATGCGGGTGATGGTGGGGTGCGGCTTGTGATCAGGGTGGCTTGTGATCCGGTGCGGTTGGGGCCAAGATGAGGTTTGAACCGTTGAGCAAATATGTGTGCGGCCGTATTGATGTGGACCGCAGATCTTTCGAGCTGTGGATGGTCCGGATGAGTCGTACAGGAGAGATGAAGAGCCCAAAATCTGTATGTGTCGTCTATACAGAAAAAAACGGTTGTGTGTCAATGCCGAAGCGTTGCGGAGGTGAAGTTGTGGTGTGTTTGCGGCATGGTGAAAAGTGCGGCGCATTTGCAGTGCGTTAAAATGATATGTGATCCATGGTGACCGGTCAGCATGCTTTCTAGCAAGGTATGCTCCTCAGCGTGGCATGCTCCCCAATGTGGCATGCTCCCCAATGTGGTATCTTCCTCTCCCGTCCATTGTGGAGTTGTAGCGTGTGTTTGTGTACGCAGCGAAGATGTAATGCGTATTGGCCATGGAGTGGAAGGACACATATTCGGGAAAGTCGGTGATGAATTCGTGGTGTTGCCAGGATA
>ERZ857882.5166-NODE-5166-length-10522-cov-3.101175_pt1 | contig 10522 bp, 9 predicted proteins | sample MGYA00519697_ERZ857882 | MGnify/ENA primary metagenome ERZ857882 (study PRJEB31778, sample SAMEA3449373) | human gut metagenome | biome: human gut; feature: human-associated habitat; material: faeces | place: United Kingdom | collected 2010/2012 ... | reverse complement strand
TGCATATGCAGGTAGAGTATAACGGGGCTACCTATTATGGGTTCTCCGCGAATACCGATATTATCGCCGCTTCCGTGGAGGCTTTCGTGGACGCCATCAATAAGTTTATAGTAGACTAAAAATAGACAAGACAATGAGCAAGACATTATTTGAGAAAATCTGGGACAAACACGTGGTGGACACGTTGCCCGACGGAACCATACAATTGTATATCGACCGTCTGTATTGTCATGAGGTGACTAGCCCGCAGGCTTTCGCCGGATTACGTGCACGTGGATTGAAGCCCTTCCGTCCCGCGCAAATCACTTGTATGCCGGACCACAATATCCCGACATTGAACCAAGATAAGCCTATCGAGGACCCTATATCCAAGAATCAAGTGGATACCTTGGAAGAGAACGCGAAGTATTTCGGCTTGACGTATTACGGTCTTCAACATCCGAAGAATGGTATCATCCATGTGGTAGGTCCGGAGACAGGCTTGACGCAGCCGGGTATGACGATCGTTTGTGGCGACTCCCATACTTCTACGCACGGTGCCATGGGCGCTATCGCCTTCGGTATCGGTACGAGCGAGGTGGAGATGACCTTGGCTACCCAATGTATCATGCAGCGTAAGCCGAAAACGATGCGTATCACGATCGATGGTGTACGCAAACCGGGCGTTACGGCGAAGGACTTTGCTTTATACATTATTAGTAAGATGAGTACCAGCGGTGCTACGGGCTATTTCGTAGAGTACGCTGGCGAGGCGATTCGTAATACGACCATGGAGGAACGTCTGACGATCTGTAACCTTTCGATCGAGATGGGTGCCCGTGGCGGTATGATCGCTCCGGATGATGTTACTTTCGATTATTTGAAAGACCGTGAGTTTGCCCCAAGAGGCGAGGAATGGGAGCGGAAGGTGAGCGAGTGGCGTCAGCTGTATAGTGATCCGGACGCTAAGTTCGATAAGGAGATCGTTTTCCACGCCGAGGATATCGACCCGATGGTTACGTACGGTACGAACCCGGGCATGGGTATGAGTATCAGCAAAGATATCCCCTCCTTAGAGAGCGTGCCCGAGGCAGGCCGTATCTCTTATAAGAAGTCTTTGGATTATATGGGCTTCAAGGCAGGCGAGTCTATGTTGGGTAAGAAAGTGGATTATGTCTTTTTAGGTAGCTGTACGAATGGCCGTATCGAGGATTTCCGTGCTTTCGCCTCTTTGGTGAAAGGAAAGAAGAAAGCCGACGATGTGATCGTATGGCTGGTTCCGGGTAGCTGGCAGGTGGAACGCCAGATCCGTGCGGAAGGTATCGACAAGGTATTGACGGAAGCCGGTTTCGAACTGCGTCAGCCGGGTTGCTCGGCTTGCCTGGCCATGAATGAAGATAAGGTTCCGGCAGGCAAATATGCCGTATCTACTTCAAACCGTAACTTCGAAGGCCGTCAGGGACCGGGTGCACGTACTATCCTGGCCGGGCCGTTGGTGGCAGCGGCTGCGGCAGTAACGGGTAAGATCACCGATCCCCGGGAGTTGATGTAGTCTCCGATGCGGTAACCAGGGACGGTCTCCGGTGCGGCGACAGAGGTGTCGTTGATGTGGAGACAGTGGTGTCGCCGGTGCCGCGAAAGGGCTTTCGCGGGTAGCGCGAATAATTACAATAAATAAACCGATAAATTAAGAGAACGAAATGAAAGAAAAATTCACGATAGTAACATCGACCTGTGTCCCTCTTCCTCTGGAAAATGTCGACACAGACCAGATCATCCCGGCCCGCTTCCTGAAAGCAACCACACGCGAGGGCTTCGGCGATAATCTTTTCCGCGACTGGCGTTATGACAAAGCCGGTAACCCTAATCCCAACTTTGTATTGAACCAGGATACTTATAAAGGTCAGATTCTTGTTGCCGGGAAGAACTTCGGTAGCGGTTCCAGCCGCGAACATGCTGCCTGGGCGATTGCCGGATATGGTTTCCGGGCGGTAGTCAGCAGTTTCTTCGCCGATATCTTCAAGAACAATTCGATGAACAACGGCCTTGTTCCGGTTGTTGTTTCTCCAGAGTTCCTGGCGGAGATATTCGCTTCTGTCGAAGCCGATCCGAAAGCAACGTTGACAATCGACCTGCCCGCGCAGACAATCACCAACAACGCAACCGGCAAAAGCGAATCCTTTGACATCAATGCCTATAAAAAAGATTGCCTGGTAAATGGCCTGGACGATATCGATTACCTGCTGGCTAATAAGTCGAAGATAGAAGCGTACGAAGCAAATAGAAAGTAAGATGGTAGAAATAATGGATACAACCCTTCGGGACGGGGAACAAACATCGGGTGTCTCTTTTGCGGCTCACGAAAAGCTCAGTATTGCACAGATGCTGCTGGGGGATCTGGGAGTAAACCGCGTGGAGATTGCCTCTGCTCGCGTATCGGACGGAGAGTTCGAAGCCGTGAAGCGAGTGGCTGCCTGGGCCGAACGTACCGGAAATCTGCATAAGCTCGAAGTATTGGGCTTTGTGGATGGCGACGCCTCGCTCAACTGGATCGAATCGGCCGGTTGCCGCGTGGTAAACCTTCTCTGTAAAGGTTCGTATAAACACGTAACCGAACAACTCCGCAAATTGCCCGAACAGCATATTGCAGATATCCGTTCTGTTGTATCGCTGGCTACCGAAAGAGGTATTGAGGTTAATATATATCTGGAAGACTGGTCGAACGGGATCAAAAACTCTCCCGATTACGTCTTCCAGCTGATCGATGCGTTGAAAGACCTGCCGATCCGACGTTTTATGCTGCCCGATACGTTGGGCATCCTGAATCCGGGCAATACGTACGAGTTCTGCAAACAGATGCTCGAACATTATCCCGGGCTTCATTTTGATTTCCATGCCCACAACGATTACGACTTGGCGGTAGCCAATGTCTATTCGGCAGTCCGGGCAGGAATACACGGTGTCCACACCACGATCAACGGCCTGGGCGAACGGGCGGGAAATGCACCGCTCAGCAGCGTGATCGCCGTGATAAAAGACCATCTGAACGGTCAGACAAGCGTGCGGGAAGAAAAGATCAACGCCGCAAGCCGTCTGGTCGAGACCTATTCCGGCATCCATATCGCCCCGAACCGCCCGATCATCGGCGAACATGTCTTTACGCAATGTGCCGGTGTTCATGCCGATGGCGACAGCAAAAACAACTTGTATTGCAACGACCTGATCCCCGAACGTTTCGGTCGTGTCCGCGAATATGCCCTCGGAAAGACTTCCGGCAAAGCGAATATCCGCATGAACCTCGAATCGCTGGGAATCGACGTGGACGACGAGTCCATGCGTAAGATCACCGAGCGTATCATCGAACTGGGCGACAAGAAGGAAATGGTGACGACGGAAGACCTGCCATATATTATCAGCGATGTGCTTCATCACGATGCAATGGCGGACCAACGTATCCGTATATTAAATTATTCCTTATCTTTGGCGCAGGGACTGAGGCCGGTAGCCACGCTGAAAATAGAGATCGACGGCGAGGCATACGAAGAGTCGGCATCCGGCGACGGCCAGTACGACGCGTTCGTCCGTGCCCTTCGCAAGATCTATTCCGACCTGGGTCGCCCATTCCCGATGCTGACGAACTATTCCGTATCCATTCCCCCCGGAGGTCGTACCGATGCCTTTGTGCAGACGATCATCAGCTGGAATTATGCCGGGATAGATTTCAAAACCCGCGGCCTCGATGCCGACCAGACGGAAGCCGCCATCAAGGCGACGCTGAAGATGCTGAATAAGATTGAACAATAAATATAGGAGGTATTAGTTATGAACAGAAAACTGACCATTGCGCTGGTAGCGCACGACAATCGTAAAGCTGACATGGTAGAATGGGCTGTACACAATGCAGAATTCCTTTCCCACCATCTTTTAGTATGTACCGGTACAACCGGCGGACTGATACGTAATGCTTTCGACGAGAAAGGTATTGCTGCCGAAGTAATCTGTATGCATTCCGGGCCGTTAGGCGGTGATGCAGAAATTGCTGCCATGGTGGTACGCAAGGAGGTGGATCTGGCGGTCTTCCTGATCGATGACCTGAACGCGCAACCGCACGAAGCTGATATTCAGATGTTGCTTCGCCAGTGTCGTGTTCATAATGTGCCTATTGCTTGTAACCGTTACAGTGCCGACCTGATGATTACGAGCACCCTGTGGGACGATGATAGTTACGTCCCTATGGAACCCAAATATGTGCTATTTAAAAGAGACTAAAATAACAAACTGAAATGAAATTAAACATCGCAGTCCTTCCCGGCGACGGTATCGGTCCCGAGATTGTAGAACAAGGCATGAAAGCCGTTAAAGCCGTATGCGAAAAATATGGCCACGAACTAAGTTATAAACACGCTCTGGTGGGAGCGGTTGCCATCGATGAGACCGGCAACCCGTATCCGGATGAAACGCACGAACTTTGTATGCAGAGCGACGCCGTTTATTTTGGTGCGATCGGTTCTCCGAAATATGATAATAACCCTTCCGCAAAGGTACGCCCCGAACAAGGACTGCTGGGAATGCGTAAGAAGCTGGGACTTTTTGCCAATATCCGTCCGGTAACAACGTTCCCGTCGCTGTTGCATAAATCTCCGCTTCGTGCCGAACTGATCGAGGGAGCAGACTTTATGTGTATCCGCGAATTGACAGGCGGTATGTATTTCGGTCGTCCGCAAGGTAGAAGCGAAGATGGGAACACGGCTTACGATACCTGTGTTTATACCCGCGAAGAGGTGGAACGCATCCTGCACCTGGCGTTCGGCCTGGCCCGCAAGCGCCGCAAACAGCTGACCGTCGTGGACAAAGCCAACGTGATCGCCACGTCGCGCCTGTGGCGTCAGATTGCCAAAGAGATGGCTCCGCAGTATCCGGACGTTACCGTCGAATTCATGTTCGTCGACAACGCCGCGATGCAGATCATCCAGCGCCCGACGCACTTCGACGTGATCGTGACCGAGAACCTGTTCGGCGATATCCTGACCGACGAGTCGAGCGTAATCAGCGGTTCGCTCGGTATGCTTCCGTCCGCTTCGGTCGGAGCGAAAGTGGCCCTGTTCGAACCGATTCACGGCAGCTACCCGCAGGCGGCCGGCAAAAACATCGCCAACCCGATGGCGACGATCCTGTCCGCAGCGATGATGCTGGAACACGTGGGACTCGAAAAAGAAGGCAAAGCGATCCGCGACGCCGTCAACAAGGCGATCGAGGCGGGCGTCGTCACAGAAGACCTCGTCAGCGCCGCAGGCAAGGCCGCTTCGACGACCGAGGTGGGCGATTTCATCGCCGCCGCCGTTTAGGTTGCTGTTCGGTGTTGTCTACATATAACAAGGTGCACTTTTTTTTAAGTGCACCTTGTTGGTTTGTATTCGGAAATTCGGGGAGACGAAGAAAAGATTTCGATTTTAAAATCTACGAATGGTTTATTGGATAAAGGAGTACTTCGCTTTCAGTATTTGCATATAGCGTTTCATCACTTCCGGAAAAGATTTGTCAGGAATAAATAGCTCGCTTATATGTAGATCTGGATGGAGTATAAAACAATAAGGGATCTGTTGTTTATCCACCGGCAGAATTTTTTCGATGTTATATAGCGCTATATTTTTGGTCTGTATGGTTTTCGTTCTCTGTTTAAATGGATATGTTTCACTGTATCCGGCGAATATAATAGTTTGAATTGAAGCCGATTCTGCAAACTCGGCTAATTGGGAAAGACCGAATGCGATGCATTCGGAGCAATCGCGTTGCTGATAGCGGAAAATAAGCGCCGGTTTTTCGCATACGACTTTTTGCAAAGAAACCGTGCGGTCTGCAGTATCTTTTATCGGAATATCCTGAATTTTCATTCCGTCATATTCGAAAGTATAAAACAAGTTGCTTCCTATATATTCCAAAGCGAAATTGTCGGATACTATGGAATGAATGACAGAATCTTTGATGCGGATTTCTTTGTGCGAGATAATTGTACGGCGCATCAAAATGAGATCTGTAATAAGCAATACGATTAAAAGAAGAATTAAAACTCCATTTTTTCTCAACGCGAATACGATTTTCAGGTTAGTAGTTGTTCTTATTGTTTCCGGGCTCTCGGAGCTCATAAAATACCAATACGGGGTTGCTGTTTTCGGTTAAGCCGTCCATCACTTCGGGATGTCGTTCTTTCCAGGCGGGAGAAGAACCGAGGATAATTCTGTAGGCAGGGATGACAGCCATAAAAAGATTTTCGTAACAAGCGCAAGAGCCGTTAAGGAAAATTTTTGTAAAGAAATCTTCGTTGTTACGTGGAGGCAGAGTTAACCGGTAGGTTTTGCCGGTCGTTTTTGAATACAGGTAAGGCGCTATGATTTCACGCGGAGGCGTGGAGATATTGAATAAAGCGAAATCTTTTCCGTCCGCATAATCTCCGTAAAAGAAAGAATTCGTTTTATACATCTTTTCCAGGCTTTCCTGGGTGATGTCGGGCGGTAAATTGCAGGCGCCATTGATGGATGTCATATTCAGGTGATATTTTCCCGTTAACTGTCCGTCGGGAGTCGCCTGGTAGATCGTATCGCAAAAATAAGGATTGATCTGAATGTCGTTTCCGAATTTTTTCAAAGTGGGTTTCGTGGACGAAATGGCGAGATAGCGGTTCTGAATAGCGCTGCTTTCGGGATTAAAATTACGATCCATAAATAAAATTAGATTGTCGGTATGCTTGGAACCGGGCGATACGGCTTCTGCCGGATTCTCTCTGTATGTTGCGCCGACCGCTTTGTCTGCCGAGGCATATTCGAGCGTCAAAAACGTTGTCGAAATCTTTTTGCTTTCTATGAAATTTCCAGCCAGGTCGAAAAAAACTACTTTTTTCCCTAAATCGTCGACGATCGCGATTTTTTGTCGGTCAGGGGTTAGCGTTACGTGGAATAAAGATATGTATTCTTGCGGACCTCTACCTTGGCGGTGAATGATCGCTTTGTTTTTTCCTGTTTTATCGAAAATGAAAACAGATTTCGAATGAAGTTTATCCACCAGAATTATGTGATCGTCCGTAATAAGTGTTTGCCAGAGCTCCCCGATTGGAAAATTGTCGGTAGAATCTAATCGAACGAACCGATAGTTGGCAATAACGCTGTCTATGTTTATGGTATTTTTATCATCGAAAACGACTTCTCTCATTCCGGAAATGTCGGTCATTGCCTGGCGATCGTTTTTTGATACGCAGCACCAGAAAAAAAAATAGGGTGAATAAATACAGGGGAATTTTCATAAATAATTTTATTATTTATTCCGTACCGTCTTAAAAGACGGTACGGAAATTTGTCACTCGATTAAAGTTGAAGACATGCCGGTTCGGGAGTACAGGAACCACTGCCTGCCGTGCATGTGTTACCATGCCCTTTGGTAAACTCTCCGGTAGCGGCGAAATACGGATTGCCCTGCGAATCATAGAGAACTTCATACACAGGGCAATCGGCAGTGTAAGGGACGGATACTCCTTTCGAGCCTTCTGATTCGCTTCGGGCTAAAGCTTCTATACTGCCCATGGTGATCGATTTGATTGATGTGTTTTTGTCGGTAAGATAAATAGAAGCTCCAGCACAAAAGAGAACCAGCATAGAAAAACTTTTAAATACGATCGTTTTCGTAAAAATACAATGTTTTAAGGTTTATTGAAAATATTTTCGAATTTATATTATTTGTAAAATATAAAAAACTCTTGATTAGTTCTTTTTTGTTCTTTTTTTGATTTGTGGAGAGCATGATTTTCTATGAAACAGTAACTTTAGGCTGTTTATGTGATAAATATAGATTCTTTATTGTCCGGAAAATATGCTATTTTTGTGCAAACGGTTGCATTGAAGCGAATGTCGAGTTGGCATGCTGTCCGATTATTTTGCTTCGGAATCGATAACCTAAAACCTTGTCTACCCCATGAGAAAAGAGATCATCCTTTGCGGTTTGCTGGCATGTGCCGTAGGTACGGTGCATGCGCGCGGCGGTTCATCCGACTATTGGAACCGACAGTTGCAGATCGGTTCTTTCCGACTGCCCCCTCCTCCGACGGGTTTTGTGCCGGAGTACCTCGATCTGAACGGGGACGGGAAGCCGGATGCGATCCGCAGCGTTACGCGGGACGATATTCCCGTGCTGTGGCTCGATGACGACGGCGATATGCGGGAAGGCGACCTCGAAGGCGATCTCGACAACGACTGCTTGCTGATCGACCGCGACAAGGACGGCGTTTACGACTTGGTCATCAAGTATGCCGACCTGGACGGCGACGGCCGGGCCGACTTGCAGTTGATCGCCGAGTATCCGAAAGAGGGCGTCGCGCGGGGATGGCCGAACGGGCACTACATGATCGTGCTGGATACCGACCGCGACGGGGTGTTCAACTATATCAACTGGAACACGATGTTGCTCGAATGCTGGGAGAAGTACGGCATCTCGGATTTTTATACCGATTACAGCGGGCAGTCGGCCTTTATCAAGATACATACGTCGACCGATCAGATGAAAGACCTGCGGCTGAACTGGGAGAATCCGTTCCTGTTCTACGATCCCGACCGCGACGGACTGTCGGAGATGGCGATCCGGATTGTCGATACGCCGCAGCCCGATCCGGCGGCTCAGGCCGACGGATTCGAGAAGCAGCAGGTTGCCGGCCGGGCCGATTGGGTATCGATCGCCGTCGATCTGGACAACGACAATGCGCCGGGCAACGATTTCGATTTCGACTGTACGCTCGGCTTTATGGGCGGCGGGTTCGATTATACGGATCAGGTGCACGCGTTGCGGAACATGCGCGGGTTGCCCGAGGCCGACCGCTTTTTCATCGACCCGCGTTTCCGCGAGCTGACCGAACTGATTTATGCCGACCATAAGAACGCCTGGAATCTGATCTATCGCCGGGGAGAGTGGAAGCAGGCCTACCTGGTGTTCGATGAGGACGACGATTGCGCCCGTTGGGAACGGGTCGAGTTCTATTATCCGATGGATCCGTTCAAAATGGGTTCGGGTAAAGGCGGCGTGGACAATCATCCCCAATCCGATTGGGCCGGCGACCGCGGGGAGTGGGATCTGGACAATTCCGGCGGAGGACGGTTGTATGTCGGCCGTTTCGACGGGCGTATCCACCTGTACGGCGCGGAGTGGGGGTGCTGGCGCATCGACCAAACGGCCCGTTATTTCCAGGGATACGACCGGTCGTGGCAGAACAAGGCTCCTAAAAGTTTCGCAACGGTTAAATATACCGATACCGACGATAACGGCTTTCTCGACTGCATCGAATACGATCTGGACGGAGATCGGGTTTTTGAGACGAAGATCGAACTGAAAGCCCTGGGCGTGGACGACAGGTGCGAACTGATCGACGTTTCGGATTTCAAATACGGCGATTTCACCCGTCTATATAAAAAGGTGTCCGGCAAGATGTGGGCGAATGCGGTCGCTGCCCGCAAGGCGGCCGAACGTTTCGGATTGAATACCCTTTGGTATGCCAAACTGCAGCAGCCTTCCTCGCTGCGCGAGCAATACTGCGACGGTTACTGGCTGCAATTCTATATTTATAAGGATCTCGAAAATTTATTTATGCGGGAAAACGATTCGGCGATGCTCGAAAAACTCCAGGCGGCCTATTTTTCGTCCGATTGGGCCCGGCTTTCCCGGTAGCGGATCGGAAATCCGTTGCCGGATTTCCGACTAATGCGGTCGCACCGACGGCCGGCGCCGGATTTTTTACCGTCCGGAACGACGGTTTTCGGACGCTTTCGGTCGACAGATACCGAAAAACGGATGTTTTTTCGGGAAATTTCCGGACGTTTTTTCGACGCGGCTGGCAGAACCGGACGGTGTAAGTGGCGAAATCCTACGGTTCGCGCGGTACGGATTTGCGGTAGCGATTCGAATTCCCGGAAAAAACGGCAGCCGATTTCTGCGGCCGTTTCCGACGAAATGTCGTATTCGGCGGGTTGCGTGCGACGGATCCTCGTATAAAAGCGAACTTTCGTGGCGTCGTTAATGCGTTTGTATATAACGGTTTGTACGTTTGGTCGGGAAAATAGTGAAAAAATGTTTCCGAAATATTTGGAAAGAAACTTTAAAAGTCTCTATATTTGCACCCGCTAAACGAAAGACAAGTCTGGCAAAGCGTTCTGAAAAGGTTTGAAAATTTTCAAAAAAAGATTTGGTAGTTTCGAAACGAACACATATCTTTGCGCCCCGTTAGACGATTGAAACGGAAGTTTAACAACAAGGTTCTTTAAAAATATTTCGAAAGTTTCTCAGCGAAAGTTTGGAGATTTGAAAAATACTCTTTACCTTTGTGACCCCGAAAGTTCGATAAGAATTTTACAGGGCGTTGAAACGACGAAATTTTGTAAGAAAAGAATAAGTTCTTTGAAGTATTTAAGCAGCTAAAGTTTATTCTTACCAGTCTGATAAAGACGGTAATAATTTTCAACATACCTTTGAGTAGAGCTAAGATTTAAATTTTTTACAATGGAGAGTTTGATCC
>ERZ857882.5163-NODE-5163-length-10527-cov-3.749332_pt1 | contig 10527 bp, 10 predicted proteins | sample MGYA00519697_ERZ857882 | MGnify/ENA primary metagenome ERZ857882 (study PRJEB31778, sample SAMEA3449373) | human gut metagenome | biome: human gut; feature: human-associated habitat; material: faeces | place: United Kingdom | collected 2010/2012 ... | reverse complement strand
CAGTCCGTGAGCTCTCAAGAAACCAATTACAGTTTCTGTATCTACGTCATACTGATGTTTTGTCGGTTCCATCGGTTTCGGTTCGATCAGGAACGTGCCTTTGAAACCATTCTTGCGGCCATAGTCACGTGCCATGGTAAGCATCATAGCCAAATGGTCTTTTTCACGTTTCATATCTGTATTCAGCAAGGTCATATAACCTTCACGACCACCCCAGAATACATAGTTCTCGCCACCTAAAGCGATACAAGCGTCAATAGCATTCTTAATCTGTGTTCCGGCACAAGCCAGTGCAGGGAAGTAAGGATTGGTTGCAGCACCGTTCATATAACGTTTGTTACTGAATACGTTGGCGGTAGACCATAACAGTTTCTTTCCGGTTGCCTGTTGCAAGCCTTTGGCATGTTCCACCATTGTCTGCAAGTCTTTCTCAAACTGAACCAGTGTAGGAGCTTCGTCCACCACATCCACATCGTGGAAACAGTAATAAGGAATGCTACATTTAGTCATGAATTCGAAAGCTGCATCCATCTTATATTTGGCACGGCTGATCGGGTCGGAAGCTGCATTCCAGGGGAATGATTTTGTTCCTCCGCCAAACTGGTCACCGCCTTCGGCACATAATGTATGCCAGTAAGCCATCGCAAAACGAAGATGGTCTTTCAATGTTTTACCCATTACCACCTTGTTTTCATCATAATAATGAAATGCCATCGGATTCTTTGAATCGCGTCCTTCAAACTGAATCTTTCCTATTCCCGGGAAGAATTCTTTTTCACCTTTATAAAAGTCCATGAAATTAATTGTTTTAATGATTTATATTACATTGGTATGTTATTCTCACACATCAGCTTATCCAGCCGTTCTTTCCATATGCTGTAAGCTGCACAATATTTATCCGCCTTCAGGCCGTCGGGTTCAATCACATCTATCTTCTTCAAGGAGGCAAATGCTTCCTCGGCCGACTGATAAATACCGGCACCGATACCGGCTCCCTTGGCAGCACCTACGGCACCGTTTGTATCGAACAGCTCGATCACCGTTCCGGTCACACCCGACAAAGTATCACGGAAGACCGGGCTCAGGAACATATTGGCACTACCGGCACGGATTACATCTATATCGATTCCCATCTCGTTCATAATATCCATTCCGTATTTGAAAGAGAACACGATGCCCTCCTGTGCGGCACGGGCAATATGGGCTTTGCTATGAATATTAAAATTCAGGCCGTGTATCGAACAATCGATCTGCTTATTCTGCAACATACGTTCGGCACCATTACCAAACGGCAGAATGGACAGTCCTTCCGATCCGACAGGGATACCGGCGGCCAGTTCGTTCAACTCCGGATAACTGATTCCTTCGGGCGCCACATTCTTCTTCACCCAGGAATTCAGAATGCCTACCCCGTTGATACAAAGTAATACGCCCAACCTTGTCTGATCCGCAGAATGGTTTACATGGGCAAAGGTATTTACCCGCGACAAGGTATCGAAATTCACTTTTCCGTTTACACCATACACCACACCGGAAGTACCACCAGTTGCAGCAATCTCACCCGGATTCAATACGTTCAGCGACAAAGCATTGTTTGGCTGGTCACCGGCACGGTAAGTCACAGGTGTCCCCTTCTTCAACCCCAGTTCTGTTGCAACGGAACCGAGCAGTTCCCCCTGCAAACCGAATGTCGGACGTATCTCAGGTATCAGGTCGTTGCTGAATCCGAAATAGTTCATCAGGTCTTCAGAAACCTGTTCGTTCTTAAAGTCCCAGAAGATACCTTCCGACAAACCGGATACGGTTGTTACGATATCCCCTGTCATCCGCATGGCGATAAAATCACCCGGCAGCATGAACTTATGAACGGAACGGAATAACTCCGGTTCAAACTCTTTTACCCAGGCAAGTTTGGATGCGGTAAAGTTACCCGGCGAATTCAACAGGTGGGACAAGCATTGCTTCTCCCCTATATTTTTAAACGCACGGTCTCCATAAGGTACGGCACGGCTGTCCCACCAGATGATAGAAGGGCGCAACACCTCCATTTTCTTATCGACCAGCACAAGTCCGTGCATCTGGTAAGAGATACCGATCGCTTTGATATCGGTTCCCTGAATACCGGCTTTCGCAATCGCTCCTTTAATGGCTTCTTTCAGATACTTCCACCAATCATCCGGTTCCTGTTCCGCCCAACCGGGTTTTACAGCTTTAATAGGCGCTTCCTCTTTCGGATAGAAATCCGCCCCGATAGTTAATCCCGAACTGGCATCTACAATCGAGGCCTTCACAGAAGAACTACCTATGTCACAACCTAACAAATACATATCTTTACTGATTAATTCTTATTAAATTTCGAATGCAACTTATTATACTTCACTTTGTCGAAACGATAATAGCGGGCGGCACGGTGGGCAACTCCTGTTTCGATCTCGTCGGTCTGTACGATATATTCCAGCGACCCCATTTTCTTATGGAAGTTACGGACATCCATTTCCTTATTATATATGATCTCGTACGTACGACGCAACTGATAGGCTGTAAATTTCAAAGGCAGGTAATCGAAAATGATGGATGGCTCCTTTTCAACCCACTCACGTATTTCCTCCACAGCGGCCTCGATGATTTCTTTATGGTCGAACGGCAAAGAAGGCAGTGCGTCGACAGGAAACCAGGCCAGTGAATTATATTTATTGGTCGGGTTCGACTTCCGTCCGATCTTACTCAATGCCAGATAAGCTACGGTTACGATCCGTTCGATCTTCAGCTTCATGGCGTTTTCCAGCCACTGCATATCATCTTTGTTTTTTGTACGCGAGGGAGAGCCAAAACTGCGGAATTGTTTTAAAGGAACGCGTTTCAAACCTGTAGCCTCATTAAATACACGATGAGCTGCCGTATCCAGATCTTCATTTTCAAAAATCAGACTTCCGGGAAGCTTGTAACGTTTCTCATCGCTATTGTCCATTTGCCGTTCTATAAGCAGCACGCATAGTTTATCTTCGTTTACGCCCAGCAGCACGCAATCAACAGACACATGCGAGTAAAGCATCTTGTTATTTTCCATATGTGTTTCCATAATATTACGTTAAACAGTTGCAAATATAAACATTTATCCAATATACAAAACACACAGAATCATTTTTTCAATATTTATAACAGCTTATTTATCTGACAATTTACTATCTTACCTCATACAATAACATTTATCCCCCATAATGTAAACAAAACAATATTGAGATAAACCGTTGATCTTTCTCTTTTTAACATGCTTTATCTAAACTTTCTGAACTATTCTGTCCTCCAACTACTTTTATTAATACTTTTGCCACAGATTATACTTGAAAATGGACATAAAACATATACAGTTCACATGCCGGATGTACTGGGCGAACATGAAAGGCATCCTGAATATATTCGCGGAAGGCCTCATTCTTCTGGCATCTATCGCTTCCTTATTCGTACTGATCTACCAGTTCGGGTTCCAGCAGACAAGCGAAACCATACACCATTTATATCTGAGCCGTATTTATATTTTACTGGCATTTTTTATCGGTATCACGCTACGCTACATCGTCCGGTTCGGTGAGATCATACAGGAAAAGCTCTTATATCTGGATATCGGCATTTACTTCCTGCTGTTTGCCGTTTTGTCGGCAAAGGTATTTTTCAGAGAGGTGATTCAGCAGTCACTGCCATACCTCGATTTCCTGTCGAAGCCGTTGTTTGTCTATACGCTGATGCTATTGCTCAGTATGATCCATCTGTCACGGCAGACTTTCACGCTTATGCAAACACGTATCAAGCCGTCACTGCTGTTCCTGCTGAGTTTCATATTTGTGATCCTGATCGGAGCCGGATTGCTGATGCTGCCGAACGCGACAACCCGCCCGATCCATTTTGTCGATGCGCTGTTTACGGCAACGACCTCTGTCTGTGTAACGGGACTGACTACGGTTGACGTAGCGACTACTTTTACACATATCGGGCACGTTATTATTATGATCCTGATACAAATCGGCGGAATCGGAGTAATGACTTTTACCAGTTTCTTTGCCCTTTCTTTCATGGGGCATTCTTCTTTCACCAGCAAACTGGTTCTGAAAGATATGCTGAACGAAGACCGTATCGGTGGGTTGTTCCGCGTTATCCTGAATATTTTGTTCGTTACTTTCTTTATCGAAGGAATCGGGGCCTACTTTATATATATGGATATCAGAGGCGTATTGCCGGGAGCCACTACGCAGGATAACATCTTCTTCGCTATCTTCCATGCGGTTTCCGCCTTCTGTAATGCTGGTATTTCCACACTGAGCGGCAATATGTGTGATCCGATAGTGGCCCACAACTACAATCTGCATGTATGGATTTCCCTGTTAATCATCTTCGGTGGCCTGGGATTCCCGATCGTTTTCAATTATCTGAAACTGCTAAGGCATTTCATCGTTAACACTTTTATGATAGCTATCGGACAACAGAAACATTATATCCATACACCCCGTATCATCAATATCCATACATATATAGTAGTAATAAGTACGCTGGTCCTGATCGTCGGAGGCATGTTCTTTTATTTCCTCTTTGAGATGAATAATACGTTGGCCGACCTGCCTCTGAAAGGGAAGCTGGCAGATTCGCTACTCGGTGCCGTGACACCCCGAACGGCCGGTTTCACTGTGGCAAATATGGATGCGCTTCGTCCGGTAACGCTGATGCTGACCCTTATCCTGATGGTTATCGGGGCTGCTCCGATGTCGACCGGTGGCGGTTTAAAAGTAACGACCGTTTTTGTAGCTATTGCCACGGCATTGAATGTTTCCCGTGAAAAGGAAAAGGTTGAAGTTCGTAAACGCGAGATATCTCCCGCCACTATCCGCCGGGCTTTCGCAACGATTGTCTTCTATTTTATCTTTGCCTCGCTGGCTGTCTGGATATTGTCTTATACGGAAGAAGGGACACCGGTGTTTACACTTACATTCGAAGTTGTTTCGGCTTTGAGTACGGTGGGATCGAGCCTGAACTTCACCCCTATGCTTTCCATGGCCGGGAAGTTGATTTTCATCTGTACGATGTTAATCGGACGTATCGGGGTACTGACATTCATGGTCAGCTTTATGAGAGAGTACAAAAAGAGGGATTACACATATCCCCAGGAAAATATATTAATGTAATAAGTAATGCCTTATGAAATTTCTGGTTATAGGATTAGGAAATCTGGGACGCGCCATCGCGGAAAATCTCACCCGTATCGGCGACGAAGTGATCGGAGTCGATCTGAACCTGCATAAAGTGGAGGCCGTAAAACAAACGATCTCCGGCTCCGTCAGCCTCGATACGACTGACAGGGATGCACTAAATACACTGCCGTTGAGCGAAATGGATGCCATCTTCGTTACTTATGGCAAGAATTTCGGAACGTCGGTACAGACTGTCGCCTTATTGAAGAGCCTGGATGCAAGCAGGTTGATCGTCCGTTCGATCTCTCCAATTCATGAAACGGTGATCCGCTCGATCGGTGTATCGGAAATCATTCGTCCGGAACAGGATTATGCGGCAACCTATGCCTCCCAGAGTTTGCTGGGCGACCTGTTCCAGCGCTGGTATCAGGTAACGGAAACACATCATTTGTATAAAATAAAGACACCGGGAGCTTTAGTCGGACAGACGCTAAAGACGATCGACTTCCAAACGAACTTCGGCATTCGCCTGGTCGGAGTAGAACGGGCCAAAGAAGTACGAAACCTGATCGGATTGAAACAAACAGAATACTATGTGGTCGACCCACTGACCGATGATCTGGTGCTGGAAGCCAATGACAAGCTGATCCTCTTCGGAAAAATGGAGGTGCTCCATAAGATCAAAGAATTGTAAGGGGAAAAAACTATACTGAAGGCTTTTTCAAAGCATATATGTTTCGTCATTAAAACATATATGTTTTGAATACAAAAGTCCCTTATTTTGAATACAAAAGAAGGGAGCTTTTCAAACCAGCTTCGCATAAGAGTTCTGCCGGTCCGGCTGAAACCCTAACGGGCTAGCTCGCTTTTGTTCTTGCTTCTCTCAATATCCATTAATTTCCGGATTGTTTTTTGATAATCTTCTAAGGTCAGTATATCATAATCCTTGCTGCCTGTCCCTTCTCTAAAATTTCCTCTGATACTTGGAGCATCGGGATATTTCTCTTTTATTATGTCGTCTATCAAATAACCATACAATCCTTGAGGACTACTTTTGAACAGAAAACTTTGAAACAGCCTCTCAATATAGTCCGGATTTTTACCAATGAAAGTCTTATAATTCAGATATGCTTCAGATTTCATATAATCTTCGGCACAACTACTAAAGTTAGGCTTTTGTAATTCCTCAAATAAAGCTCTTTCCAGTTTCTTATATCCAAGGATATCAGTTAAGTCGCCTTTTTCCAAACAGTGAATTCTTTCCTCTTCTACATCCATTTCTTCCCTGATTCGCCGAAACATAGTTTTCAGATCATACCCTTTATAAGTAGAAATAGAGAAAGTACCACTTTCTATCCGTGCATTTACCTGCGGATCTGTGATAACTTTATTGTCAAAAACAAAACAAATTCGTTTGCCGATAGATCTTTCCGTAGCGTCTGCCCATCGACTCACTAGGGATTGGTTTATAGTCCCAACAATCATATACATCATTCTATTATCCGAGCATGAGAAAGAATCCAATCTTAGAAAGGCAAAATCTTTGACTGTTATAATTGATTCTTTTGAGATACTGTCTTTCCTCCCTTCCATTATATAATACCAGCCATTTTCTCTTTCTATCGTTTGTGCGTTACAATATAATATACAATGCAATGCAAAGAGCAACATAATAAGTTTAGATGCTTTCATATTAATACTACTTTTTAATTAAATAATAAATTGCAACTCCCAATATAGGAATAAGAAGGATAATCAGGATATACAACAATTTATACTTCTGCTGCCGGACAGAATGAATTACACTCCAGATCACAGCTATATCCAAGAGCAGCACTAACAATATTACAGTCAACCCATTAACCATATTCATCAAATTGCATAACCTGCATGCATAGAACTCGCAGCTAATAACATTAAGGCCACTATCAAGAAGGGAATACGATATATTCCTCTATCGAATAAAGCAGCTATACAAACGGATGCTGTCGATAAAGCTATCAGTTTGTTATCAGTTTCAATAACGATAAAACTAACAGCAATAGCAGCTATCGCTATAAGTATCAACAGGTAATTTAAAGTCTTCATCTCCACAGATCATTTGATTTCCTCATCCTCGAAGATGCAATATTAGGTATTATAAACAAGAAAAGCCTTGAATTGCTTCAAGACTTTTCCGGGTATGACAATTTTTTTCGTATATGGCTTACGGTTTCAGGGGTTACACCCAGAAAAGAAGCAATTTCTTTTAGCGGAACCTTCTCTTTCAGGTTGGGACAACGCTGCATTAACTTGACATAACGTTGCTCGGGAGTGTCGCAATAACTTTCTAACAACCTCATATATACCATTTCAAACAAAGCCTCAGCTGCTTTATGCCTAAAACGTTGTTCCTCCGGTCCTGTATTTAAATATTCCAAATAATCAGATAACGAAACGACATATACAACACTCTCTGTTGTAGCCTGAATATTAACGACAGAGGTTGTCCTTTTAAGAAAAGAAGAATAGTCGCAAATAAATTCTTTCTCAAACGAATATCCAACCACCGCCTCTTTACCATTGTCGCCAATACGAGTGAGGCGGAAGGCCCCTTTTTCAACATAGCCTGCATAAAGTGAACTATCATTCTGACGAAGAAAAAACTCTTTTCTTTTGAGAATACGTTTTTCTCCCTTCTTATAGAAGAAGTCTGTTAGTCCGGAACAATCCAGCAGATCTATATAGGTATTGAATCCTTCCACTATTTAATCTTCGCACAAAGATTATCAATCGATCTTCTTCACCAGCACCTTGTCGATACGTGCACCGTCCATATCTACGATTTCAAATTCAAAGGTCAGCCAGGTCAGCGTCTCACCGGTCTTCGGAACGCGTTCAAGAATTTCCAGGATCAGACCACTCAATGTATTATAATCATGTTCGGCATACAGATCTTCCATATCGAAATATTCCAGAAAGTCATAGAAGTTATACTGTCCGTCGACCAACCAGGAGCCATCGGCACGCTGCACGATCTCAGCCTCCTCTCCCACTTCCGGAACCTGTCCGATCAGCCCTTCCATAATATCTTTCAGTGTGACAATTCCCTGGATTCCTCCAAATTCATCCGTAACAATACCATATTTAACACGTGCTTCCTTAAACTGTTCCAAAGCATTATACACACTCTGGTTCTCGGGAAGGTATTGGGCGGGGCGTATCACCTCTTCCAACGAAAAATCTGGTTCGTCAATCCGGCCGAACAGGTCTTTCAGATAAACAACACCTTTGATATTATCAAACTTCTCGGATGCTACCGGATATATATTAAACAGATTTTCCTGTACCTTTTCACGGATCTTCTCGATACTGTCGGTGACATCCAGCCATACCAGATCGCTCCGGTGTGTCATGATCGAACCGACATTTCGGTCTCCCAGGTTGAATACACGTTCCACGATGTCCTGTTCCACTTCCTGCACTTCACCGCCGTCAAAGCCTTCTTTGACGATTGCCTTGATCTCCTCTTCCGTTACTTTATTTTCTTCGTTTGCTTTAATTCCGGTAATTTTTATAACAAGGGAAGTGCTTTTCGACAACAACCAGACAAAAGGCAAAGCCAGCTTCGATAAAAAGTACATCGGTTTAGCGACCAACATAGAAACCCGTTCGGCATACCCCATACCGATACGCTTCGGAACAAGTTCACCCATAATCAAAGTCAGGTAAGTCACAATTATAACGATTATTGTTTTAGATACTCCGAGTGCATAAGGCTCCAGCACAGGCACATGACGCACCACTTCTGCCAGGTTATAGGCAAACGCCTCTCCTGAATACAAACCGGTCAGGATACCGATTAGCGTAATTCCGATCTGGATAGTTGATAAAAACCGGTCGGGTTCTCCAGCCAGCTTCAAGGCTGTTTGCGCTGATTTATTACCTCTTTTTGCATCCAGTTCCAGCCGGGCCTTGCGGGCAGACACCAGAGCAATTTCAGACATAGACAAAATTCCGTTCAACAAGATAAGGCCGATAATAATAAAAATTTCCATTTGCTATATATACAGCGATTGATTAGGCAACGAAGATATGAATTATATCGAAATTAATACTACATTTAGAACCTTAATTAATACATGATTTAAAACATGAAACATCAGATCATATTACTTGGCAAAGATATAACCTCCGTTTATCACGGAATCAAAGAATTCGGCCCCGACCATGTGCATTTGCTTTGCACGAATGAAACAAAAGAGGTGGCAGCTCCCCTATTTCCGCTCCTTCCCGACGGCATTCGCCGGACATTATACCGGACCGAACCATACGACGGAGAACATGTCCGTAACGTTTGCCGCAAAATACACCAAACGTATCCTTCCGCCGAATTTGCCTACAACCTGTCGGAAGGTACCAAAGTAATGGCATTCGCAGCTTTCACCATCGCAAAAGAATACAGCGTCCCAGCTTTTTATCTGTCACAATTAGGCGAACTGATCCGACTGGATAGCTTTGAGAAATACCCGATGCAAAGCCAACTGAATAACAAGGAGATACTGGGACTGAGCGGAAATATCCTGACAGAATATCAGGACGCCAAACACTTGAGTGATACCGACGTGCAGGCTTCCGGCCTGATCAAACAATTCATCGAACAATATCCGAAAGAGCACACCATGATACAGAAGTTCTTCAACATCTTCTGTAACAGGGAGCTGTCACGCCTTCCGGCATCACGTGTTTTTAAAAACGGACTGCGTTTCAAACAGAGACAAGGTACTTTTCTTGTTGCCCAACAGAACCGTGTGTTACTCAGGCTAACGACACCGAACGCCTGCATGCTGTTTTTCAAAGGACGCTGGTGGGAAACACTGGTAGCACATACAGTCAGATCATGGAGCCAAAAACGTCCCAACAGCCCAGAGGTATGGCAAAGCGTCCTGTTTCAGACAGAGGGAAACAATCCAAGGACAAAGAATGAAGTAGATGTACTGCTGAACAACCAACAGAAACTAATCTTTATCGAATGTAAATCAGGACAGGTCACCCAAAATGATATTTATAAGATTGATGCGGTGCGCGAAACATACGGCGGAGATATTTCTTTAGCCGTTTTAGCCAGTTATTACCCGGTAGAAGACAACCTGCGGGAGAAATGCAAGGATTTACAAATAAACCTGTTCGCCCCTTCTTATATAGAAGAGCGCATCAACCACCTGAACATGCTGCCTGCATGGCTTGAAAAGTTATCCAACTCCCTGCAACTATAAAATAAAAGAAGCCGTTCTACCTTCTCAGGCGGAACGGCTTTTATCAATCGATAAGTTTTTGCTAATCTAATACATATTAGAAAACAATATCGGGA
>ERZ857882.5159-NODE-5159-length-10532-cov-3.516369_pt1 | contig 10532 bp, 10 predicted proteins | sample MGYA00519697_ERZ857882 | MGnify/ENA primary metagenome ERZ857882 (study PRJEB31778, sample SAMEA3449373) | human gut metagenome | biome: human gut; feature: human-associated habitat; material: faeces | place: United Kingdom | collected 2010/2012 ... | reverse complement strand
GGGCAAGATCTCAAAGCACCGACGATCACCCCGTTGGGCGCCAACACATGGATCAGCAAGCAGGCATTCGTTTTCCGCCTGTCCGATAACCTGAGCGGCGTACAAACCTACCGGGGAGAAATAGACGGGCAGTACGTCCTGTTCGAAATGAACAGCAAATCGGTCATTACCTACAAGTTCGATAAAGAACGGCTCAAAAAAGGGAAACACACCCTCAAACTAACCGTTACGGATGCAGCCGGAAACCGGTCGGAATACAAGTATTCTTTTGTCTGGTAAATAAAAAGCCTGAATCTTGGAAATTATCAATTTATTTGTACCTTTGTTAATTTCAAAATCAGGATTTCTTTAAATTAAAAGCAAGACATATAGGTCATGGAAAACAAGGAACTGTTAGAAATGGTAAGAAGCAAGGCGCAAAGCTGGCTTACTAAAAGTTATGACGCTGAAACACGTGCACAGGTGCAGGCTCTATTAGACAACGAAGATCCGACGGAACTGATCGAATCATTCTACAAAGACCTGGAATTCGGCACAGGCGGTTTGAGAGGCATCATGGGAGTTGGTTCAAACCGTATGAACATCTACACGGTAGGAGCAGCCACACAAGGCTTATCCAACTATCTGAAAAAGGAATTTGCCGATCTGGACCAGATCAAAGTTGTCATCGGCCATGACTGCCGTAACAACAGCCGCAAATTTGCTGAAATCTCTGCCGACATTTTCTCAGCAAACGGCATCAAGGTGTATCTGTTCGAAGACCTTCGCCCGACCCCTGAAATGTCATATACCATCCGCAAGTTGGGATGCCAGAGCGGTATTATCCTGACCGCTTCGCACAACCCGAAAGAATATAACGGGTACAAGGCGTATTGGGACGATGGCGCCCAGATGATCGCTCCGCATGACAAGAATACGATTGCCGAAGTCAACAAAATCCGTAATGCCAGCGAAATCAAGTTCAAAGGCAACAAGGAACTGATCGAAATCATCGGCAAGGAAATCGATGAACAATATATCAACGACCTGACAAAGATTTCTTTGTCACCGGAATCCATCGCACGTCACCATGACATGAAGATCGTCTACACGCCGATCCACGGAACAGGCGTGACGGTTATCCCGCCGACATTGAAAGCATTCGGTTTCACGAATATCATCCATGTACCCGAACAGGACGTAGTAAGCGGCGACTTCCCTACCGTTGTTTCTCCCAACCCGGAAGAACCGGCGGCTTTGGCTCTGGCAGTTGAAAAGGCCAAGGAAACAGACGCCGAGCTGGTATTGGCTTCCGACCCGGATGCAGACCGAGTAGGTGCAGCCGTTAAGAACAACGAAGGCGAATGGGTATTGCTGAACGGTAACCAGACTGCTTTGATGTTCGTTTATTACCTGATTACCCGCTGGAAAGAATTAGGCAAGGTAAACGGTAAAGAATATATCGTAAAAACAATCGTTACAACCGAGCTGATCCGTACGATCGCTGAGCGCAACGGTGTTGAAATATACGACGTTTACACCGGTTTCAAATGGATCGCCGATGTAATGAAGAAAAACGAAGGAAAGAAAAACTACATCGGTGGCGGTGAAGAAAGCTACGGATTCCTTTGCGAAGACTTCGTTCGCGATAAAGATGCTGTTTCCGCATGTGCTATCCTGGCAGAAATCGCAGCATGGGCAAAAGATCAGGGTATCACCATGTACCAGTTGTTGCAGAACATCTATGTACAATATGGCTTCTCTAAAGAAAAAGGTATTTCTGTTGTGAAAAAAGGCAAGAGCGGTGCAGAAGAAATCGAAGCGATGATGAAGAACTTCCGCGAAAATCCGTTACAGGAAATCGCTGGTTCTAAAGTTTCATTATTCTATGATTATGCATCACTGAAAGGTTACAGCTACATCGATAACGAAACGATCACGCTGGATATGCCGACAACTTCCAACGTACTTCAATACTTCACTGAAGACAATACGAAAATATCTATCCGTCCTTCAGGAACAGAGCCGAAGATTAAATTCTACTGCGAAGTTCATTCAAAAGTAAAAAGCCTGGAAGATTTACCGGAAGCAAACAAAGCTGCCGAAGAAAAGATCAACCAGATCAAAGCATCTTTGGGTATCTGACCAGATAGTTAAATAAAAAAGCGGGACAAGAGGTTCAACTTCTTGTTCCGCTTTTTTACTACGTACATTCAGTACTTATCATATTATTCCGATTTCAAATCTTCTTTCCCAAAACAAAGAGGTAAAAGCGATGCCGCACTCGGAGCAACCATCACATCCTTTATTCCGCAAAGCAACACTTTCACAGGCTTACCATATCGCTGTTCTGTCTCCAACAACACCTGCCGGCAAGCACCGCAAGGCGAAATACTTTCCACCTGCTTCCCTCCTGTTACCGCCGCAATTGCCAGGGCAACTACCGGAATATCGGGATACTGATGTCCGGCATGGAACAAAGTAACCCGCTCCGCACATAAGCCGGATGGGTAAGCCGCATTCTCCTGGTTACTTCCCGTCACAATTGTCCCGTCAGCCAGTAACGCTGCCGCCCCGACATGAAATTTTGAATAAGGAGCATATGATTGTTCCGTTGCCTTCAAAGCCGCATGAACCAAAGACAGTTCCTCATCCGGAACTTCGTTCTGCGAATAAACCGTTATTTTTGTTTCCAGTTTGATTTCTTTCATAAGACTGATAATTAGATAAACAAAGATAGTAAATTTGTATCTTTGTCCGATAAAATACGAATAATTCCAAATCAGGATATGCAAATACCCCTACTTACCCCCCAAAAAGACCCGATGGGCGCCGCTATCGCAGATTATTTCGCGAACGGTAAAGCTAGTAAACTCCGCGTTTTTTCTTCCATGTTCGATGAAGATGAAATCCCGGTGAAACAGTTATTCCGCAATTTTACGGAAATGCCGGCACTGGAACAAGAGGCACTCCGCATGAGTGAAGGCAGAATACTCGATGTCGGTGCCGGAAGCGGCTGCCATTCGCTGGCATTGCAAGAAATGGGAAAGACGGTAAAAGCCATCGACATCTCACCTTTGTCTGTAGAGGTCATGCAGAAAAGAGGCGTAAAGGATGCCTGCCTGGAAAATTTCTTCAACGAACAGTTCAGCGGCAGCTTCGATACGATCCTGATGCTGATGAACGGTTCGGGGATTGTCGGAAAGATAGCCAATCTCCCGATTTTCTTCCATACTTTAAAACGCCTGCTTGCCCCGGGAGGTTGTGTATGGATGGACTCTTCCGACCTCCGTTACCTGTTTGAAGATGAAGATGGCAATCTCGATATAGATATTGATGATGACTATTACGGAGAAGTGGATTTTCGCATGCAATATAAAAATATCAGGGGCGACCGATTCGACTGGTTATATCTCGATTTTCAAACGCTCAGCCTGCATGCGGCAAACAATGGGTTCAAAGCGGAGAAGATACGGGAAGGAGAACATTTTGATTATCTGGCTAAAATTAGCAGGATATAAACCAGTATTTTATAGATTATTTAGAAGAATAATATATCCAGCTTCATTATCTTTGCGAAAATAAATACTTTAGGAACTCGTTTTATGAAACTGACAATACGGATTTTTTGCCTCTTATTTTTTATAGCGACATTAGCGGAGGCAGCAACCCAGCGCAAAATACCTTCATACGAAAAGTATATAAAAACATACAGCGCTCTGGCTATAGAACAACAAAAGAAGTACAAAATTCCCGCCAGTATCACTCTGGCACAGGGACTACTGGAGTCTGGAGCCGGACAAAGCGACCTGGCACGCCGCTCAAACAACCACTTCGGCATCAAATGTCATTCCGACTGGCGCGGCGGACGTGTTTATCATGACGACGACCTGCGTGGAGAATGTTTCCGTAAATACAAACGGGTGGAAGATTCATATGAAGATCACTCCAAATTTTTGAAACGCTCGCGTTACGACCGGCTTTTTCAATTAAAAATAACTGATTACAAGGGTTGGGCCAGAGGTCTGCAAAAATGTGGTTACGCAACCGATCGCGCATATGCCAACAAACTGATTAAAGTAATTGAAGATTATGAACTTTACCGTTATGATACCGGAAAAGTACACAAATTAACACGCCAGGAAAAGAAAAAACTTAAATACCCGACCGTCAAATATACGATATACAGAACTTACGGTCTACTGTATGTTTATGCCAAAGAGAACGACAGCTTCGACCAAATCGCACAGAATCTGGACTTCCCTGTAAAAGATCTGAAAAAGTTCAACGAAGTACCGGAAGACTTCCCGTTGCAAAAAGGCGATATCGTCTATATTGAAAAGAAGAAGAAGAAAGCCGATAAGCCTAATTACGACCATGTTGTACAAGTCGGAGAATCCATGCACAGCATCGCACAGAAATACGGAATACAGATCAAGAGCCTGTATAAGATGAATAAAAAAGACAAAGATTACGTTCCTAAAGAAGGAGATGTGCTTAAACTTAGATAAGTAACATAAAAAAATAGTATCTTTGCAGCCAAATATGTAAAAACAATGAGTGACCAACGTTACAACCTGCGCGGTGTATCCGCTTCAAAAGAAGATGTTCACAATGCAATAAAGAACATCGACAAGGGAATATTCCCTAAAGCATTTTGTAAGATCATCCCTGATATATTAGGCGGTGATCCTGAATACTGTAACATTATGCACGCTGACGGAGCCGGAACAAAATCATCCCTGGCTTACATGTACTGGAAAGAAACCGGTGACTTGTCAGTGTGGAAAGGTATTGCCCAGGATGCACTGATCATGAACATCGACGACCTGCTGTGTGTGGGTGCGGTAGACAATATACTTGTTTCTTCCACTATCGGACGTAACAAACTGCTTATCCCCGGCGAAGTAATCTCCGCCATTATTAACGGAACGGACGAACTGCTGGCCGAACTGCGCGAAATGGGTGTAGGCTGCTATGCCACCGGAGGCGAAACGGCCGATGTGGGCGATCTGGTTCGCACGATCATCGTCGACAGCACCGTCACGGCCCGATTGCGCCGAAGCGACGTGATCGATAACGCGCATATCGGACCCGGCTGCGCGATCGTGGGTCTCGCCTCGTTCGGACAGGCTTCCTACGAAGACGAGTACAACGGCGGCATGGGCAGCAACGGTCTGACCTCGGCCCGGCACGACGTGTTCGCCCGGATACTGGCGGAGAAATATCCGGAAACCTACGATCCCGAAACGCCCTCCGATCTGGTATACAGCGGCAAGTACCGGCTGACCGACACGGTGCCCGGCTGCCCGCTGACGGTAGGCAAGCTCGTGCTTTCGCCCACGCGCACCTACGCTCCCGTCGTCCGCGCGATTCTCGACGAGCACCGGGGCGATATCCGGGGCATGGTCCATTGCAGCGGCGGAGGACAGACCAAAATCCTGCACTTCGTCGACCGGCTCCACATAATCAAGGACAATCTGTTCGATACCCCGCTGCTGTTCCGGCTGATCCAGCAGGAGTCGCAGACCCCTTGGCGCGAGATGTACAGCGTATTCAACATGGGGCACCGCATGGAGATCTACGCGGACCCGGCGGCGGCCGACGACATCGTCCGCATCTCGAAAGGTTTCGGTATCGACGCCCGGGTGATCGGACGGGTCGAGGAAGCCGACCGTGCATCGGTCACGATCCGCCACGAAGGCCGGGAACTGAACTACGCCAAGTAGCGATCGGTCCGCAAAACGAAGAAAGCGAAGAGGCTGCCCGACACGAATAAGTCGGGCAGCCTCTTTTGACGTTCCGCACGGTTCCACTCTTAGGCGCGGGCCCCGGCGTACCGCCGCAGGTCCGGCTTCCGTCCGACCGTAACATTCCACTTACCCTCCCGTATCGCTCCGGATAGCGAGACACGGCAAAGGCCGGCGACCATCGCTTACGGCATTCCCAGCGCCGGACACCCTCCGCATCCTCCCGCAGGAACAAAAAAATAAAGGGTCCCCGCTCGGCGGAAGATCCTTTATTCAGCGAACGATGCTTCGCGAGCCGGTCGCCCGAACTTACTCCGCAACAGCGGCAGAGTCGGCAGCGAGCGAGTCTGTGGCAGCGGCGGCGGCAGCAGCGGCGGCAGCCTCTTCGGCAGCGGCGATCGAGTCGGCCTTGGCAGCGGCAGCGATCGAATCGGCCTTAGCCTTGTCCGCAGCCGAGGTACCGCAAGAAGCGAAAGATACGGAGGCAGCAACTACTGCGAGCATCATGACAGATTTTGCCAAAGTTTTCATAATAACAAGAATTAAATTGGTTGAATTATTCAGCCGCAAATGTATAAAATGATTTGCTATTAATGCAACTTTCAGGCGGGAAGTTTCGCTTCTTTCCGGAAAAAGATTTGTTTTTTCGGAAAATTTTTCTATAATCCGCTACCGTTCGGCGTATCCGGCCGCGCCTCCGGCCCGTCCGTCCGTGCGACCGGCTGTTGACCGAAAAGCTCGAGAGGCATGCTCTCGGGCACGATGAATGCCCGGTCGAAAGCATCCCTGATCTTGCCCCACAGGATAATGGCCTCCTCCATCGTCAGACAGTTGCCCACCGTCACCTTAAAATAGGGAATGTTGTCGTAGTCCATGTAGGCCGGGATGTCGGGGTAAATCTCCCGAAAACGCGCCATCACGCTCTCGGCCTGCGAGCGGGCATGCTGCACGTTGTCGAAATAGATGCGTACCCGATACCCGCGTACTTTTTCCGGCGCGCGGCGGCCCTCCATCGAGCGGACGGCAGACGCGGCCCCGTCGTGCTCCTCGACCTCGACCCGGCTGCCGTACGACGGATCGGGCGTACTCAGTTCGCTTTTCAGAGCGCTCAGGCTCTGCGCCCCGGCTTCCACGCAGAAACAGCCGCAGAGCGGCAGCAGGGCGATCCAAAATTTCCGTTTCATAATCCGAACTCCTCCATCATTTCGGACAAATCGATGCCGAACTGCCTCAGAAAGGCATCGGTATCCATCCGCTCGACTTTGTATTTTTTACGCATCATGCCGGCTTTCAGCACGACTTCGCCCGACACGGTCGTTCCTCGGGCACCCGAAGAAAGGGTCCCCATGGCACCTAAAGCGCCCAGCAATCCTCCTTCAAAACGTATTTCCACCGGAATGCGGACCGTCGCTTCCTCCGACCGACGGGGCAACCGGACTTTCTCGTCGACCGAAGCCCTCAGCAGGGTAGTTTCGCCCCGATCGAGCGTCAGATCGGCCCGGACGATCGAAACCGCCGCGCCCGAAGCGTTCGACGCGCGCACGGATACCTCTACGAGCGAGCGGGACGCCCCCAGCGAGCGCACCTCGACCGATTCGACTCCGTCACAGGAGATATCCTCCATGCGGACGCACGACACGGCGGCCAACGCGAACACCGCCACGATCCATACTTTTTTCATGCTCATCGTCTTTTTTCAGTTTTTTCACACGCGTCCGGCCGGCGGGCCGTATAAATCTGCGCTACGCCTCCGAAAAGATTCCGGCAGTCGCAATCCTCGAAGCCCGTTTCCGCCAGCAACCGGACGAAAGCCTCTCCGTAAGGGAACTCGTCCACCGAGCGGGGCAGATAGCTGTACGCCTTCCCGTCGCGCGACACCCATCCCCCCAACCGGGGCAGGACCCGGTGGAAGTAGAAACGGTAAACGGTCCCGAATATTCTGCCGCGCGGCATGCCGAACTCGAGCACGAACAGTTTTCCTCCCGGTCTGAGGGCGGAAAACAACCCTGTCAAACCGCCGGGAATATCCTCGAAATTACGCACGCCGAAAGCCACCGTCGCCGCATCGAACGCTTCGCGGCCGTAAGCGGCCGACTCGGCGTCGCCCTGCACGAGCTCTATACGCTCCGACAAAGACTCCCGTTCCACTTTCGCCCGTCCTACGGCCAGCATCCGTTCCGACAGATCGACGCCGACGACTCTCGCCCCGGGGCAGGACTTGGCCAGCATGATCGCCAGATCGGCCGTGCCGGTGGCCATGTCCAGCACCGAGCGGGGACGCTCCGCCCGGACCGCCCGCACGACCCGGCGGCGCCAGCCCCGGTCGACACCCAGCGAAAGCAGGTGATTCAGCAAGTCGTAGCGACGGGCTATCCCGTCGAACATCGCCCGCACCTGCTCTTTCTTCCCGTCCGTATCGTTATAAGGCTTCATCGCATCGCATTTATTCGAACCGGATGCTTCTCTCCGGCAGGATGAACGAAATAAGCATCGTGGGCAGCGAAAGCAGCGCGACGATCAGGACGAAAGTTCCGGCATTGAGCATCAGCACCCACCCCCAGCGGATACTGACCGGAAGCGTCGTCAGAAAATATCCTTGCTCGTCGAGCGTGATCCAGCCCGTAAAATATTGCAGCAGGCACAGCCCGATGCCGATCAGGTTTCCCCAGACCATGCCCCTTAAGATAATGAACGACGAGCGGATCACGAACATCTTCTGCAACGCCCCGTTCCCCATGCCCAGCGTCTTCAGCACGCCGATCATCCGCGTCCGTTCGAGCAGAATGATCAGCAGCGCGGCGATCATGTTGAACAGCGCGACCAGCAGCATCACGGTAATGATCACGGCCGCGTTGACGTTGTGCGCGTCGAGCCAGTCGAAAATCATCGGATACTGCATCCGGACGTTCGTCACCCGCAACGGCTCGTCGCGGTCGGTCCGCTGATGCTCGACCACCGCGCGATACACGTCGTCGGTAAAGCGGTCGAGATGCGAAAAATCCGTCGTGCGCAGCTCGAAGCCGCTCACCTGCGTCGAATCCCAACCGTTGAGCCGCTGGACGTTGCGCAGGTCGGTCAGCGCCAGCACCCGGTCCAATTCGCCGAAACCCGTGTCGTAGATTCCGCTGACGCGGAATCGGTCGCGGCGCGGGGGATTCTGCACGAAAAGCATCTCGATCGGATCGCCCACGTCCGCCTCCATCCGGTCGGCCACCGCACGCGAGAGCAGCACTTCCTTATGGCGGACCGTGTCGCTCACGTCGGGCAGCCTGCCGGCGACGAGGCTCCTCCGCATCGGCGTCCAATCGTAGGTCGAATCGACCCCTTTGAGCACGATCCCCTGCATCGCCTCTTCGCCACGCAGGATGCCGCCTTTCACGGCATAAGGGTTGAAACTCTCGAAGCGGGGGATTCCGCGCAAATAGTCCGCGAACGGCTGATCGCGGCTGACGGGCTCCGTCTCATAGGACGACGCGTTGCCGTCCAGACTGGCGATCTGCACATGGGCCCCGAAACCCGACAGCTTGGCGGTTATCTCGCGCTTGAATCCGAATATGACGGCCAGCGAGACGATCATCACCGCGACGCCGATGGCGACGCTCAGCGTGGCGACCCGCACCATTACGTTGTTTCGGCGGCCGGACGAAACGGAAGCTATCCGCTTCGCCAGAAAGTATTCGAGATTCAGTCTGCCCATCGGGCCGTCGGTTTTAAAGTATTCGGCATGCAAAATGCAAAGTAACGCAAAATTTCCTATTTTTGCACTCGAACCGTCGAGGTTTCCCCCGCATCGGCGGCTCGGGGCGCCGATGCCCCCCGGACGGAGAACGAAACGCACTGGCACATGAGCAAAACGGCATTTATCACGGGAGCTTCCTCGGGCATAGGAGCCGCCACCGCACGGGCGCTGGCCGAACTGGGTTACGATCTGGTCATCACCGGTCGTCGGACGGACCGGCTGCAAGCCCTCAACGACCGCTTGGAAAAGGAATTCGGCGTCAAGGCGCTGGTCCTCGGATTCGACGTGCGCGACCGTTTCCAGACCGAGAGCGCGATCGACGCGCTGCCCGGCCATTTCCGCACGATCGACGTACTGGTCAACAACGCCGGACTGGCTTCCGGGTTCGAGCATATCGACGAGGGCGACCCGATGGACTGGGACAAGATGATCGACACGAACGTCAAGGGTCTGCTCTACGTCACGCGCGCCGTCTCGCGGATGATGATCGAGAACGGGCAAGGGGGCCATATCGTCAACATCGGCTCGATCGCCGGCACGCAGCCCTATGAGAACGGAGCCGTCTACTGCGCGTCGAAACATGCCGTGCATGCGCTCTCTCAAGGCATGCGGATGGATCTGCTGAGCCACGGGATCAAAGTGACCGAGATACGGCCCGGCATGGTCGACACCGAGTTCTCGACCGTCCGATTCCACGGCGACCGCGAGCGGGCCCGCGAAGTCTATCGGGGCATCGAACCGCTCACGGGCGACGACATCGCGCGGATCGTCGCGTGGATCGTCTCGCTCCCGGCCCATGTCAACATCAACGACATCGAAGTCATGCCGGCCCGGCAGGCCAACGCTTACCTGACCTGCCGCAAACCCGTCGCGGCAAAGCAATAAGAGACGGCCTCGCAGCGTTTATAAAAAAACTGAATAAATGAAACGGAACGACGAGCGGTTTCGTCTTTCCCAAAAAACATCGAAAAACCATGATCGGACCCATGAATGCGGAGTTTCTGCTGATTATCGCCATCGGCATCGTCGGCTTCATCGTGCAGGCGCGCCTGCAATCGGTGTTC
>ERZ857882.5153-NODE-5153-length-10542-cov-2.864880_pt1 | contig 10542 bp, 8 predicted proteins | sample MGYA00519697_ERZ857882 | MGnify/ENA primary metagenome ERZ857882 (study PRJEB31778, sample SAMEA3449373) | human gut metagenome | biome: human gut; feature: human-associated habitat; material: faeces | place: United Kingdom | collected 2010/2012 ... | reverse complement strand
TTCTCCAGCAAATCATTAATTGCAGGTATGACCAACTGAAAGGCTACCTTTACAATCAATATGCTGACAATCACGGCTGCTATCGGATCCAGCACACGCCAGTTATCACCTAAGAGGATGGCTCCTCCAATACCCAACGTCGTCCCGATAGAAGAAAAAGCATCCGAACGATGATGCCAGGCATTCGCGATAACAGCCTGGCTATTTTCTTTTTTTCCGTAGGATTGGAAATAAAGCGGGAGGTCTTGGTCGGAGAGTTATCCTCTTTAAGAAAAGCTCTTTTGCCGGTAATGGCGGCAATAAGTGCGATCTTGCCGGGACTTTCCAACTGTTCGCCTCCAAAATAAAATCCAAATACCTTGTTCGCACCATCCCAGAAAAGGCCGGCTCCTACACACATCAGGACAATCCCAATGATCGTAGTAGCCAAAGTTTCATACTTTCCGTGCCCATAGTCATGGCCTTCGTCTTTCGGTTTGGACGATATATTAATGAAGAGCAAAACAATTACATCCGTCACAAAATCGGATAGCGAATGGACGGCGTCCGCGATCATGGCGCTACTGTGCCCTAACACACCTGCTACAAATTTGAAAACCAATAGCAGAAAGTTGGCAAGAGATCCGGTCAAGGTCACAGCCATGATTTTTCTTTTTCTAATATGTTCTTTCATTTCTTTAGGACCTGTTTTTTACGTTTTCAAGCAGAACAAATATAAGGATAAAAACCGTTAGCGGAATTAAAAGCAAATAAAAAGAAATATGTTTCGGATTTTGTACGTATAATTGATATTTAGCCCCCCCATTTAATCAGCAGACTATCTTTCGATTAAAGATTATTAATATCGCCAGTAAAACTGTAACCAAAAAAACCTTATCTTTGTTGTCCATATCCGAGAAGGAACAACGTTAAATACATGGTAAGATTTATCCGTTATATCATATTAATAGCTCTGTTACAAGCTGTAGCAGGAATTTTTCTATCACACGCTCAGAGTTTTACCTCGGCATCCGGTATTGTCAAAGATTCTATTACCGGTGAACCGCTCCCATTCGTATCCGTCTATTTTGACGGGTCGACTATCGGAGCTATGACAGACGACAATGGAACATTCACCCTTCAAAACAATCAGGGCTATACCAAACTGGCCGCCGCCTCATTGGGATACGATACTAAATTCATCGATCTCAAGCCCGGTAAAAAGAATGACAATTTGGAAGTATTGTTGAAGCCGACTGCTTTCGAGATTTCGGAAGTCGTGGTCAAACCCAAAAGAGAAAAATATACCCGCAAGGATAATCCGGCTGTAGAGCTTATCAAAAAAGTAATTGCACATAAGAACGACAACCGGATCGAGGCAAAGCCGGAATATCAAACGGAAGTATACGAAAAACTAAGTCTGTCGCTGGATAATTTCAATCCGAATCTCGACAAGAACAAATTTCTGAAAAAGTTCAAATTTATCAAAAACTATCTGGACACGTCCGAGTTTAACGGCAAACCGATCCTGACTGTCTCCGTGCGTGAAAACCTATCGGACTTCTACTACCGGAAAAGTCCCAAAGCGGAAAAGACGATTGTCAGAGCCAAGCGCATGCAGGGGATCGATAAGACATTAGATGACGGTGGCGGCATAACCTCCAACTTGGAAGAGATTTTTAAGAGTATCAATATTTTCGATAACAATATTCCTATTCTATTGAATCGGTTCGTCAGCCCATTATCATCGACATTGGCGACCACATATTACCATTATTACATCATGGATACGCTCGATGTAGGAGGAGATAAATGTGTGGATCTGGCTTTCGTTCCGGCAAACAGCGAAAGCTACGGTTTTACGGGACGGCTTTATATCACGCTTGACGGTAATTATGCGGTCAAGAAAGTATTGCTGAACACCCCTGCAAACATCAACCTAAATTGGGTGGACAAACTCCGTATTGAGCAGGAATTCAAGCAGATGCCAGATAGTACCTGGGTGCTCGACCAAGAGAATACTTTCGTCAATTTCTATGTGGTAAAGGGGACGCAACAGCTCTATGCGCACCAGCTCAGGAATTACGACAATTATAATTTCAACGTGCAAAATGCAGATTCCGTTTTCGGGCTCTTAGGGGCATTGCATGTCTTGCCGGAAGCGACGGCACAGCCGGATACGTTCTGGACGCACAACCGCCCTATTCCATTGAAAGAGAAGGAAGATGCGCTAAAAGATTTATTGGGACAACTGCGGAAAGTTCCGGCTTTCAATGCCATTATCAAAACCGCAGAGATCCTGATAACGGGCTATATCCCGACAGCAAATGACAAGAAGGTGACCAAATTTGACTTCGGTCCGATGAATACGACCTTCAGTGCAAACCATCTGGAAGGTTTTCGTATGCGTGTGGGAGGAATGACGACTGCCAACCTTAATCCGTATTGGTTTGCAAGCGGTTATCTGGCTTACGGTACAAATGACCGCAAGATCAAATACAATTTAAAATTGACACACAGTTTCACTAAAAAAGAATATCACGAAGGTGAAAATCCGGTCAATAATCTGTCGTTCATCCAAGAGTATGACGTGTATACCCCAGGCCAAGATTTCCTTTTCACAAGCAAAGATAATATATTCGTTGCCTGGAAAGTAGGTGAACCGGTGACCAAGATGCAATATATCCGCAAAAGCGTATTGCAATACGAAAAAGAATGGCTGAACGGCCTGACATGGAAGTCCTGGATAATGAATCAGAACAACGAGGCGGCAGGAACGCTTCAATATATTAAACGGGACGAATCCGGGAATTTATACCATATAAAAGATTTTACGACATCCGAAATCGGGACACAGTTGCGTTTCGCTCCGGGTGAACGCGCTTATAACGGGCGTTCGGGGAAAGAATCCGTATTCAACCTGTCTAAAGATGCCCCTGTATTCAAGCTCTCCCATCAATTAGGTATTAAAGGCGTGTTAGGCGGCGATTACAATTACAACCATACGGAGATCAGTGCCGAGAAACGTATCTGGCTTTCTTCGTTTGGGCATATCGATGCACAGATTAAAGCGGGCAAGGTCTGGGACAAGGTACCTTTCCCCCTGTTGATTTTGCCGAATACGAACCAATCTATCACAATTCAGCCGGAAGCATTCCACATGATGAACGCGTTGGAGTTTGTGACCGACCAATATGTATCGTTCAATGCTACTTATTATCTGAAGGGCTGGATCCTGAACCGTATTCCGGGCATCAAGTGGTTGCGTCTGCGTGAAGTCCTATCCTTTAATATGATCTATGGTGGACTGACGGACAAAAATAATCCGACCTTGACGCCGGGACTTTTCCTATTACCAGATGGGACGCAGCCATTAGGTAGCACTCCATATATGGAATGCAGCGTCGGTTTGGAAAATATATTCAAGATCCTGCGCATTGATTATTACAGACGCTTAACTTATTTGGATCATCCTGATATTAAGAAGGGAGGTATCCGTATTGCATTAAGATTCACTTTCTAACATGCGGTTTAATTAAGAATGACAGATCTGAACAGTTCACGTTTACACCATGCCCCTAATCCTTGGGCACTGACACCTTTGGTTGTTTTTTTATTGTCTTACCTTGTAGTGTCCATCATCGCAGGCGATTTCTATAAGATGCCTATTACCGTAGCCTTTGTTATCGCCTCAGTTGTTGCCATCGCCATGTCCAAAGGGGGTAAGATCAGCAATCGGATCGAGCAATTCTGCCGGGGGGCAGCCAACAGCAATATCATGCTGATGGTATTGATCTTCATTCTTGCCGGTGCTTTCGCCCAAACAGCCAAAGCGATGGGAGCAGTCGATGCTACCGTGAATCTGGCCATGTCCATCCTACCTGGCAATTTGTTGGCAGCCGGAATATTCCTTGCTGCTTGTTTCATTTCCATTTCTGTCGGGACATCTGTCGGAACAATCGTTGCCTTGGCTCCTGTTGCCGTAGGGATCGCCGACAAAACCGGAATGCCAGATGCCCTGATGCTGGGTGTCGTAGTAAGTGGAGCCATGTTTGGAGACAACCTGTCTTTCATATCGGATACCACAATCGTCGCCACCCGCACACAAGGTTGTAATATGAACGACAAGTTCAAAGTGAATATTCGAATTGCTCTGCCGATCGCCATCCTGACCGGTCTTCTCTATGTGCTGATCGGGAATGGGGTCGGGAGCGGATATGAAACAGGGCCGATCGAATGGATCAAGGTCCTGCCCTACCTAGTTGTCCTGGTAACAGCTATCTGCGGTGTGAATGTCATGATGGTTCTAATAGCCGGGATCATTCTTTCCGGTATCGTCGGATTGCTTACAGGCGGATTCGATATCTGGGGATGGAATGCATCAATGGGGTTAGGCATCACAAATATGGGTGAACTTATCATCGTGACTTTATTGGCCGGTGGAATGCTGGAAATGATACGATATAACGGAGGTATCGATTGGATCATCTTGAAACTCACTTCCCGCATTCGTTCCACCAAAGGAGCCGAAGGGAGTATTGCCGCACTAATCAGCTTCGCAAATCTTTGCACCGCAAACAATACCATCGCTTTGATCATGGCAGGCCCAATAGCCAAAGATATTGCCGATCGTTTTAAAATCGATCCGAGACGCAGTGCCAGTCTGCTGGACATTTTTTCCTGCTTCGTACAAGGCATCATACCTTACGGCGCGCAATTATTGATGGCGGCAGGTTTAGGGCATGTCTCTCCCATCGAGATCATGCAGTATTTATATTATCCTTATTTGTTGGGTGTCGGAGCTTTGCTGGCTATCACATTCAATTATCCCCGTAAATATGCGGGAGACTGTTAAGACAGGAGAAATGGGCGAATGAAGGTTATTTTTAATCAGAAACAGTGCATAAAATCTCCTCAAACAAGGCAGATAAACAGCTCCACATCCCCGTTCCGGTTTCACGAAGATCCGGGTCTCCACCTCTTCCACACCCGGATCTCCCATGCCCTTCCACCCGGGTCTGAAGAAACTTTTCAAGTTGTTTTTGGTAAAAGAACAGCTTGTCTTCATGAAAAAACGAGCCTATTTAATCTATTTTGTATCAGCTTCAGAACATATCTGAAATTTGACGGGATATTGATATACAATGCTTTATTGCTTTTGCCCATGATAGTTATGATAGATGAATGATAGTTGAAAACAGGAACTATCATAGAATAATATACTGTTTTACAGGTATATAAATTCAATTATGATAGTATGATAGTTGTTTTGCACAAAACGCAAGTTCTTTGTTACCCTGCCTTATTGAACATTGTCCTTTTAATAGTTTTTACTCTGTTTACCGTCCCTTCGAGTAAGGCATTACTGTAGTTTGTGTCAACAGCCGCCTGTACCGCTGCCTTGTCGGCCTCTATGTTATATACGAATCTGACCGGACTGATCTTTGATTTCTCCAAAATTAACAATACATTTGCAGTCTAATTTCATGAATCAAACACATTATAATGCAAAAAACGATGGAATATTGGCAGAAAGATATTGAAACCATGAATCGCGAAGATTTGAAAAAGCTACAGTTTGAGCGATTGAGAAAGACAATTGAAGCAGCCGGAAATTCTCCTTTCTACAGCAAAGTTTTCAAAGAAAACGGCATCACAGCCGACAGTATACAATCACTGGACGATTTGCAAAAGATTCCTTTTACGACGAAAGACGACCTTCGCAACAATTATCCGTACGGCATGGCGGCTATTCCTATCAAGGACTGTGTCCGTATCCATTCGTCAAGCGGTACTACAGGAAACCCAACAGTCGTATTGCATTCGGCCAGAGACTTGGACCAATGGGCTAACCAGGTGGCACGCTGTATGTATATGGTAGGCATTCGCGACACAGACGTATTCCAGAACACTTCCGGTTACGGAATGTTTACCGGAGGATTGGGATTCCAATACGGAGCTGAAAAATTAGGTTGCCTGACCGTACCGGCAGCGGCAGGAAATACCAAGCGGCAGATCAAGTTCATTACGGATTTCGGGACGACTTGCCTCCATATCATTCCCAGCTATGCTACTCGCCTGGCGGAAGTGATGTATGAAATGGGCCTCGATCCCCGTCGCGACACCAAACTGCACACCGTTTGTATCGGTGCTGAGCCTCACTCGGAAGAACAACGCCGCCGGATCGAACAATTGTTAGGCGTAAAAGCATACAATTGTTTCGGAATGTCGGAGATGAACGGCCCCGGCGTCGCATTCGAATGTACGGAACAGAATGGGCTCCATATCTGGGAAGATAATGTAATCGTAGAAATTATCGATCCAGTCACACTGCAACCGGTAAAAGAAGGTGAAGTCGGCGAAATGGTCCTGACGACCATCAACCGAGAGGCAATGCCTTTGCTCCGTTATCGTACCCGTGACCTGACCTGTGTCCTTCCGGGTGAATGTCCCTGCGGACGAACGCACAAACGCCTTGCACGTTTCAAAGGCCGTAGCGACGACATGATCATATTGAAAGGGGTCAACCTCTTCCCTATCCAGATCGAAAAGATACTGATGCAGTTTAAAGAACTGGGTAGCAATTATCTAATTACAATCGAAACGGTAGGAAACAATGACGAGATGCTGATTGAAGTGGAATTGAGCGACCTGTTTACCGACGATTACAGCGTTTTACAACGCTTGACAAAGGAAATCACCCGCCAGCTGAAAGACGAGCTGCTTCTGACTCCCCATCTCAAACTGGTCGCCAAAGGCTCCCTGCCGGTACAGGATGGAAAAGCTGTCCGGGTGAAAGACTTGCGTAAACTTTGCTGAACTCATAATTCATAAATCTAAAATCATAATCAACATGACAGTCAATCAGATTTCTATTTTTCTGGAAAACAAATACGGTAAATTAAGCGAAATCCTCGCTTTGCTGGCCGAAGAGAAGATACGAATCATTGCCGCAACGGTAGCAGACACATCCGAATACGGTATTCTGCGCATTATAGTCAGCGATCCGCAAAAGGCTTATAAAATCCTGAAAGGCAACAATGTCAGTGCAAACCTGACCGATGTGCTGGCAATCGTCACAAACTCCTGTGCAGGCAGTTTTGCCCAGACTTTGTCTTGTTTCACGAAAGCCGGTGTCAGTATCGAATATATGTATTGCTTCTCAGCCAATGAGAAATCAATTTTGATCTTACGGACGAATAACCGGGAAGCCGCTCGCGAAGTGATCCGTCGTCAGAATCTGGAATATATTTGTGAAAGTGATTTGATCAAATTATAAACAACAACAATACATGTTCGGAATAAGCGACCCTGGCATCTGGCTGGCCTACCTGTTAGCCCTCGTCTGCCTGTTTTATTCCATTTGGTTCGGAATAACCCATTGGAATAAAGACGACGAGGAGAGTACTAACCCACAACAGCCGGAAAAATGAGCACACTGACTTTAGGTATCGTAGTAATTATCTATATGTTCATCCTGGCTTGGTTGGGATATATCGGATACAAACAAACGAAAAATGCTAGCGATTATTTGCTGGGGGGACGGAAAGTAAATCCTGTCATCATGGCCCTTTCATACGGGGCGACCTTTATTTCCGCATCGGCCATTGTCGGTTTCGGAGGGGTTGCGGCCACGTTCGGTATGGGAATCCAATGGCTTTGCTTGTTGAATATGTTTATGGGCGTTGTCATTGCTTTTATCATATTCGGGCGGAACACCCGTAAGTTAGGCGAAAAGTACAATGCCCGCACATTCCCGCAATTATTGGGGCTGCACTATAATTCGCGTGCCATACAGATATTTATTGCCGCCATCATCTTTATCGGCATGCCTTTGTATGCAGCAGTCGTAATGAAAGGAGGTGCAGTGTTCATCGAACAGATGTTCCACATAGACTTGCATCTGGCACTGCTTATTTTCACGCTTATAGTAGCGGCCTATGTCATCACGGGAGGTATTAAAGGCGTGTTATATACGGATGCTTTGCAAGCCGTCATCATGTTCGCCTGCATGCTGTTCTTGCTATTCTGGTTCTATCGGGTGATGGATACGGGCTTTATCGAAGCCAACCGGAAACTGACGGAAATCGCCCCGCTTGTTCCTGAACGGTTTAAGGAGGTAGGACACCAAGGATGGACAGCCATGCCTGTGACTGGGTCTCCGCAATGGTACACCCTCGTAACCTCGCTGATCTTGGGAGTCGGCATCGGTTGCCTTGCCCAACCTCAGTTGGTCGTACGTTTTATGATGGTGGAAAGCACCAAGCAATTGAACCGGGGCGTTCTGATCGGTTGTGTTTTTCTGATCGTGACCGTCGGAGCCATTTATCATGTCGGGGCATTATCGAACCTCTTTTTCCTGAAAACAGAAGGCGTGGTTGCATCGGAAGCCATCAAGGATATGGATAAGATTATCCCGCTGTTTATCGACCGGGCAATGCCGGAATGGTTCAGTGCCGTTTTCATGCTCTGTATCTTGTCGGCAAGTATGTCTACGCTCAGCGCCCAGTTCCACACGATGGGAGCTTCTTTCGGGGCAGACATATTCCCTAAACTGGGACATCGAAAGAATGCTAACTCGACGATGGGTGTACGCATCGGAGTACTTTGCTCCATTCTGGTAAGTTATATAATCTGTTATACGCTGAGCGCAGGAGTCATAGCACGCGGGACAGCCCTGTTCATGGGGATTTGTGCCGCCACTTTTCTCCCGGCCTACTTCTGTTCCCTTTTCTGGAAAAAGGCGACCAAGGAAGGAGCACTGGCTAGTTTATGGACGGGGGCACTGGCAAGTTTGTTTGCCATGCTGTTTCTTCACAAGGCGGAAGCCGGAGCAGTCGGCTTATGCAATATGCTGTCTGGGCGTGATGTTTTGATCGATATCTATCCCTGGTTCGCCATCGATCCGATCCTGTTCGCATTGCCTTTATCCACCGTTGCGATGGTTCTCACAAGCCTAATAACGTATAAAAAGCAAGAGTTCTGAAGATATTAGATTTTATTAAAACCAAAAGAACAAAATTTAATATTTTATCTATTGACAATTATAGAAGTATCCGTACATTTGCAATGTGGTTTTTTCATAATAGTATTAGATTTAAGGTTAACAAAGTTGGTTAGGGGTTGTCGTGAGACAGCCTTTAATTTTTTATATACATTCCACTTCTTTCCCTCTCCATACTGATAACTTGTCAGTCAAAATGTCATTTTGTTTGTTTGGCATTGTTTTTGTAACTGAACATTGCGTAAATAATTATAGTTATAGGAAACAATAAGTATAACATCAAAATATTTTATATCGGATTATGGCAAAACAAGGAAACATCGGTGTTACGAGTGAGAACATCTTCCCTATCATCAAAAAGTTTTTATATAGTGATCACGAAATTTTTCTTCGTGAATTGGTATCTAACGCAGTTGATGCAACACAGAAGTTGAAAACACTGGCTTCTGTCGGCGAGTTCAAAGGAGAACTGGGAGATTTGACCGTACATGTCAGCTTCGATAGCAATACGATCAAAATCTCCGACCGCGGTATCGGTATGACTGCCGAAGAGATTGACAAATATATCAATCAGATCGCCTTCTCCGGCGCAGAAGAGTTCGTTGAAAAATACAAGAACGACGCAGCCGCCATCATCGGCCACTTCGGACTTGGTTTCTATTCTTCTTTTATGGTTTCCAAGAAAGTGGAGATCGTCACCAAATCGTATAAAGAAGGAGCCGTTCCTATGAAATGGAGCTGCGACGGCACACCCGAATACACATTGGAAGAGACGGAAAAAGAAGATCGCGGAACAGACATCATCCTGTATATTGACGACGAGAACAAAGATTTCCTGAACAAAGACAAGATCAACAGCCTGTTGACTAAGTACTGCCGTTACCTGCCAGTTCCCATCGCATTCGGAAAGAAGCAGGAATGGAAAGACGGCAAATATGTCGATACCGACGAAGACAATATCATCAACGATATCCAACCGGCATGGGTTCGTAAGCCGACCGATATGACAGATGAAGATTATAAGAAATTCTATCAGGATCTGTATCCGATGTCCGACGAACCTCTGTTCTGGATTCATCTGAATGTGGATTACCCGTTCCATCTGACCGGTATCCTGTATTTCCCGCGCATCAAGAGCAACATCGATCTGCATCGCAATAAGATCCAATTATACTGCAACCAAGTGTTCGTCACCGATTCGGTTGAAGGTATCGTTCCTGAATTCCTGACATTGCTGCACGGTGTGCTCGATTCTCCGGATATACCGCTGAACGTGTCCCGTTCTTACCTACAAAGCGACCAAAACGTGAAAAAGATCTCCAACCACATTATGAAAAAGGTGGCAGATCGCCTGGAAGAAATGTTCAAGAACGACCGTCCTCAATTCGAAGAAAAGTGGGACAGCCTGAAACTTTTCATCCAGTACGGAATGTTGAGCGAAGAAAAATTTTACGATCGGGCAGCCAAGTTCGCCCTATTGAAGGATGTAGACGGCAAATATTACACATTCGAAGAGTACAAAGCCCTGACGGAAGCCAACCAGACAGACAAGGAAGGCA
>ERZ857882.5152-NODE-5152-length-10543-cov-7.114130_pt1 | contig 10543 bp, 8 predicted proteins | sample MGYA00519697_ERZ857882 | MGnify/ENA primary metagenome ERZ857882 (study PRJEB31778, sample SAMEA3449373) | human gut metagenome | biome: human gut; feature: human-associated habitat; material: faeces | place: United Kingdom | collected 2010/2012 ... | reverse complement strand
ATCAACGATGCACCTCCAGTTGAGGGTGCAGCAATAATTCCCACAATGAGCTTAATGACCTTATAAACTAAGTAACTGCCTCCGGCTACTCCGACACCTGCAAGAGCCGTCTTCGCGGAATTACTGTTTTTATCCGCGGTAGGTGCCTTGTAATTAGGATCAGGATCTTCTCCTTTATGGTCTATTGTTGGTTTCCCATTAGCGTCTTTTTTACCTCTATGGTCATGCGGATTTTTAGGATGTGTTTTGGGATTCTTATGATTGCTATGATGTCGTACTCTGATGATATTCCCATCAGAATCGTACCAGCCCTCATAGAGTTCCCCGCTTCCATTATAACCGCTCGCATATCCGTTAGGAGTTCCAGTCATAGGGATAACACCGCCAACGACAATCGCGTGAACGCAGTTACATCCATATGCATCGCTGATTTCTTCGTACTGTGCTTCACTACTCAACAGCGCGTCTTCAAGACCACTTGTAATGATAAAAACGAACATACCATTAGTATCTGCGCAGTTGATACATTGATTTTTACAGTAAGAATACAAATTATGCGAACTAATGTCGGTTTGTACTGCAATGTATACATCCGCATTCACGAATCGCCCGATCACCGGGTTGTAGTAGCGGCTCCTCAGATAGTACAGCTCAGATTCCTCATCGTAGACATAACCACGATAGCGGAACGGATTGCGCCTGCCCAGCGTATCGGCCAGCGAGCCGGTGGTAGCCAGCAGCTTGCCCCATGCATCGTACTTGTATTCTACTACAAGCGCGCCGGTGCTGTCAAGGATTCCCACGATATCTCCCTGCAGATTGTGGACGTAGGTATAGATAACGCCATTGTAGCTGATCTTCACCGGACGGGACTGTGCATCGTAGAAGAAATGCAGCTTGTCCTGCTGAGCAACCTCATCCCAGTCATGGTAATCCACCGTCATGTGCGTAAGCAGCTTGCCATGGTAGGTGTAGTTCGTGGTTTCGGGGTACCAGTCATGCTGCAGCACCTTCTGGATTCGCATACCGTTGTGATTGTACTTGAAGTCCAGCGTCCGATCCTCACGAAGCATCTTCTTTAGCTGGCGACCTGCCGCCCAGGTGAACGTCCACGCACCGTCGTTCAGCGGATTGCCGATTGCGTCGTAGGTAATGGCAGTGCCGTTGTACGCGGTCAGCTTGTCCTTCCAATTCGCATCACCATAGGTGTACGGAATCGTCTCAACCGAAGCGCCCAGCGCACCGGTAGTGTAAGCATACTTCACCTTGCTCAGGATGTTGCCGCCGCGATCGTAGCTGTAGACCCAGGTAGCGTTCTCATGAGGATCATTCACACGGATCAGCTGTCCCAGCGCATCGTAGGCGTAGGTGGTGGTCAGATTACCGCGCTTTTCAGAGACGATGTTTCCGCGGGTATCGTACTCATACTCAAACGAAATCCCATTCTGGGTAATCTTCTTTACCAGCGGAGTAGTGCTGTTCGTTCCATACGCGCCGTCGACATAGGCGTAGGTGCTGGTCAGCTTGCCTGCCGTATTGCCGCACTCTGCCGTTCTGGTGGTGACTCTGCCGAGGTCGTCGTAGGTATAGGCAACCTTCTGGGCTGCGCCGTCGTACTGGATTTCGGTTACTCGGTTGTCGCGGTCGTAGGCGTATTTCGAGGTGTGCGTTTCGTCGCCGGTTTTCTCGGTGAACTGTTCGAGGTTGCTGAATTTGTCGTACTTCAGCAGCGTTCTGTAGAGAATTTTGCCGGTGGCGGTTTCCTTCAGCTCGGACTGGCACGGACGATCGGTCTGGTCGTAATCCGTGCGCGCAATTCTGCCGAGGTGATTGTCCTCGACCTCCGCGGCTGCGCCGTTTGCGCCGTAGCGATAGACATAGCGGTCGCCGGTTTCGGTATCATAGCGAACGCCGGTCAGGCGATCGAAATCGTCATAGGTGTAATGCACCTTGCCGCCGTTGCCATACTGCACTTCGGAGAGCAGGCCGGTGCGGTTGTTTTCATACACGTTCGTGGACAGCGTTTGTTCACCTATTTTAACCCTGTGGGTGCACACGAAAGCGGAAAGATTGGCGAGCATCCGAACGGTATTCCCAACAATCTTATGCCGTATATTTCGCAGACCGCCATCAGCAAGCGTGACCATCTGAACGTGTTCGGCAATGACTATCCCAAAGGTCGGTACGATTGCCGCCGAGGTAGGCAAGACCCCGCAGGGGTGGAACGCAAGCATATTTTCCATGATACAGACGCTATCGGAAAATGTGATCGTCCCCATTGCGGGGCTTGTCATTACCTACGTTCTATGCGTGGAGCTTATCAGCATGGTAACGGAAAAGAACAATATGCACGACATTGACACGTTCATGTTCTTTAAGTGGTTTTTCAAAGCGTTCGTTGCGGTGTTTATCGTCACGCATACCTTTGACATCACTATGGCGGTATTCGACATGGCACAGCACATTGTTTCCGGCGCGGCGGGCGTGATCGGCGGCAGCACCAGCATTGATGTTGCCGCCGCACTCTCGTCCATGCAAGCCGGACTTGACGCAATGGAAATCCCCGAACTGCTCTTGCTTATGCTCGAAACAAGCCTTGTCAGCCTTTGCATGAAAATCATGTCGGTGCTGATAACGGTTGTTTTGTACGGGCGTATGATTGAGATTTACCTATACTGCTCCGTATCGCCTATCCCATTCGCCACCATGACAAACCGGGAATGGGGGCAAATCGGAAACAACTACTTAAAAGGCCTGTTTGCCCTCGGCTTTCAAGGCTTCCTCATTATGATATGCGTCGGCATTTACGCGGTTTTGGTAAACAACATGGTTATAGCGGACAATCTGCACACCGCGATATTCTCCATCGCAGCCTATACGGTGCTGCTTTGCTTTAACCTTTTGAAATCCGGCGCACTGGCAAAATCATTATTCCATGCACATTAAAAGGAGGTTTTCCATCACCAAGAAATACAGCGTTATTTACGCAGATCCCCCGTGGCGGTATGAACGGAGCAAGGTGCAGGGCGCGGCGGAAAAGCACTATCCCACCATGAGCATTGACGAGCTGTGCGCCCTGCCCGTGCCGGAGCTGGCGGCGAAGGATTGCGCCCTGTTTTTGTGGGCGACCTTTCCGCAGCTTCCCGAAGCTCTGCGGCTGATCCGCGCATGGGGCTTTCGGTATCGGACTGTGGCGTTCGTTTGGCTCAAACGTAACCGCAAAAGCCCGTCCTGGTTTTACGGTATGGGCTATTGGACGCGCAGCAACGCGGAAATCTGTCTGCTGGCGACCAAGGGCAAACCCAAGCGGCAGTCGGCGGGCGTACATCAGTTTCTTATCAGCCCCATAGAGCAGCACAGCAAAAAGCCGGATGCAGCGCGGGAAAAAATCGTTGCCCTTATGGGGGATTTGCCCCGTATTGAGCTGTTTGCCAGACAGAAAACGCCGGGGTGGGATATATGGGGCAACGAACTCCCAAACAGTATTGAAATGTAACGAAAGGAGATTTTTCTATGGCGTATGTACCCGTTCCAAAAGACCTGTCCCGCATAAAGACAAAGGTTGCCTTTAACCTTACCAAAAGGCAGCTCATATTCTTCGCGGCGGCGCTCCTTGTTGGACTGCCGCTTTTCTTTTTGCTCAAAGGCAGCACTGGCACAAGCCTTGCGGCGTTCGTGATGATCCTCGTTATGCTGCCCTGCTTTCTGTTTGCCATGTACGAAAAGCACGGGCAGCCCCTTGAAACGCTGATTAAGAACATCATACAGACAAAATTTATCCGTCCGAAAGAAAGACCCTATCAGACGGAAAACTTCTATGCCGTCCTCGAACGGCAAAGACAACTTGAAAAGGAGGTATCGGCTATTGTCAACGGCAAACGCAAAACACGCAGGAAACAGGCGTAAGCTCACCCGCGCCGAGAAAAAGGAAATCGCCGCCCTGATCCGAGCGGCAAAGGGCGACGGAAAGGCGCACACCGCGCAGCAGACCATACCGTATCTTGCCATGTACCCGGACGGTATCTGCAAGGTTACGGAAAAGAAATACTCCAAGAGCATCGCCTACGACGACATCAACTATCAGCTTGCGCAGGCAGACGATAAGACCGCCATTTTTGAAAATTGGTGCGACTTTCTCAACTATTTTGACGCGACCGTTAGTGTGCAGCTTTCCTTTATAAACCGGGGAACGCGCAGCGGCGGCGCGGAGGAGGTCGTTGCGATCCCCGCGCAAAATGACGCTTTCAATTCCATCCGCACCGAATATGCGGATATGCTGAAACATCAGCTTGCAAAGGGCAACAACGGCTTTGTAAAGTCAAAGTACATTACCTTTTCCGTGGAAGCGGACAATCTGAACGCGGCAAAGGCGCGGCTTGCCCGTATTGAAACCGACATACTGAATAATTTTAAGGTGCTGGGCGCAGCCGCCCGCCCCATGACGGGCTATGAACGGCTGGAAGCCCTGCACAGCGTATTCCACCCGGAGGGAGAACCGTTCCGTTTCTCTTGGGACTGGCTCACCCCGTCGGGGCTTACCACAAAGGACTTTATCGCCCCGTCCTCGTTCCGTTTTGGCGACGGGCGCACGTTCCGCATGGGGCGAAAACTCGGTGCGGTATCGTTCCTTGAAATCCTTGCGCCGGAGCTGAATGACCGTATGCTTGCGGATATTCTCGACCTTGAAACGGGGATCGTCGTCAATCTCCATATCAAGAGCATCGACCAGACCGAAGCTATCAAGACCATCAAGCGCAAGATAACCGACCTTGACAAAATGAAAATCGAGGAACAAAAGAAAGCGGTACGCAGCGGCTACGATATGGACATCATCCCCTCTGACCTTGCCATGTTCGGCGGTGAAGCGAAAAATCTCTTGCAGGACTTACAGAGCCGCAATGAGCGAATGTTTCTCCTGACTTTCCTTGTAGTCAATATGGCGGACACGAAGCGAAAGCTGGAAAATGACATATTCGCAGCGGCAGGCATTGCGCAGAAATACAACTGCGCTCTTACCCGCCTTGACTACCAGCAGGAGGCGGGGCTGATGTCCTCTGTTCCGCTGGGCGAGAACCTGATCCCCATCCAGCGAGGGCTTACCACATCAAGCACCGCAATTTTCATTCCCTTTATCACGCAGGAACTTTTCCAAACGGGTGCAGCTTTGTATTACGGCTTAAACGCCCTTTCAAACAACATGATACTTTGCGACCGCAAGCGGCTGAAAAACCCCAACGGTCTGATCCTCGGCACCCCCGGAAGCGGCAAGAGCTTTGCGGCGAAGCGGGAAATCACAAACGCTTTTCTCATTACCGACGACGACATCATCATCTGCGACCCGGAAGCGGAGTATTACCCCCTTGTGCGCCGCCTGCACGGACAGGTGATCCGCATTTCCCCCACAAGCACCCAGTATGTCAACCCTATGGATATTAACCTCAATTACAGTGAGGACGACAACCCCCTTGCGCTGAAAAGCGATTTTCTCCTTTCCCTCTGTGAGCTTGTCATCGGCGGCAAGGAGGGGCTGATGCCCGTGGAAAAGACCGTCATTGACCGCAGCGTAAGAAACGTGTACCGCCCGTTTTTAGCCGCCCCCGACCCGGCGAAAATGCCGATCCTCGGCGACCTTTACGACGAGCTTTTAAGACAGCCGGAGCCGGAAGCGGCGCGGGTGGCGGCGGCATTGGAGCTTTACGTTTCGGGCAGTCTGAATGTCTTTAACCACCGTACCAATGTGGAGCTTTCAAACCGCCTTGTCTGCTTTGACATCAAGCAGCTTGGGAAGCAGCTTAAAAAGCTGGGGATGCTCATTGTGCAGGATCAGGTGTGGAACAGAGTAACCATAAACCGGGCTGAAAAGAAATCCACCCGCTACTACATGGACGAGTTTCATTTGCTCCTCAAAGAGGAACAAACCGCCGCCTATTCCGTGGAGATTTGGAAGCGTTTTCGTAAATGGGGCGGGATCCCAACCGCCATCACGCAGAATGTCAAAGACCTTTTGAGCAGCCGCGAAGTTGAGAATATCTTTGAGAACAGCGATTTTGTCCTCATGCTCAATCAGGCGCAGGGCGACCGGGAAATCCTTGCAAGGCAGCTCAATATCTCCCCGCAGCAGATGAAATACGTTACCCATACCGAAGCGGGCGAGGGGCTGATCTTCTACGGAAACGTGGTGCTGCCTTTCCTTGACCGTTTTCCACAAAATACCGAGCTATACCGGGTAATGACGACCCGCCCGGAGGAAGTGGGCGGCACATGAGATTAGACACCATCATCAACCGCGACGCGCTGTGCGCCCTGCGGGAGCTGCCCGCCGAGAGCGTCCATTGCTGCGTCACAAGCCCGCCCTACTACGCCCTGCGGGATTACGGCATGGACGCGCAGATCGGGCGGGAGGACACGCCGGAGCAGTATATCGCAAGGCTTGTCGAGGTTTTCCGTGAGCTGAAACGGGTGCTGCGCCCGGACGGTACGTTTTGGCTGAATATTGCCGATACCTACTGCGGCACAGGCAGCAAGGGCAGCTACACCGACCCGAAAAACCCGAAAGGCAGAAACGGGCAGAGCCTGTCCCTTGCAAGACGGGCGGCAGGCTGCAAGCAAAAGGACTTAATCGGTATTCCGTGGCTTTTAGCCTTTGCCCTGCGCTCTGACGGGTGGTATCTGCGCAGCGCGATTATTTGGCAGAAGGACAACCCCATGCCCGAAAGCGTGCGGGACAGACCGAGCCGCTGCTATGAGAACGTCTTTTTGCTTACGAAGTCCAAGAGCTATTACTATGACGCCGCCGCCATTGCGGAACCCATTGCCCCAACAACGGCGGCGCGATACCGGGGCGGGCGCAGCGCGGGACACAAATACGACGGCGAGGTACCCGGACAGGGTAAGGTGCAGGGCATCAACCGGGCGCGGACGGGCGGCTACTACGATGAAGCCCTCATGCCGACCACGCGGAATAAGCGGGACGTATGGCATATCAACACCGTACCCTACAAGGGCGGGCATTTCGCCGCGTTCCCGCCGAAGCTGGCGGAAACCTGCATTTTGGCGGGCTGTCCCAAGGGCGGCGTTGTCCTTGACCCGTTTTTCGGCAGCGGCACGACGGGGCTTGCGGCAAAAAGCCTTGACCGCCATTACATCGGCATTGAGCTGAACTATGACTATTGCACCCTTGCAAGGGCGCGGATCGGAGGTGAAACGAATTGAGCAAAAAGCTGAAACCCCGCGATAAAATTACGCAGAAAATGAGCCGGGACGGGCTTATCGAGGTCAACGAAACCGCAGGCACCGCCGAGCTGGTCAGCGGGCGCGAACAGACGCGGATTTTTCCAAGCAGCCCGAACAGGCGGCGCAGGAAGCCGCGCAGCAGCTTCCGCATCCCTCCGGCAGCGCGGCAGCTCGTCCCCATCCCCCGGAGCTTTCCCCGAAGCGGGACGACGCCGCAGCCGAGCGTGTTTTGGAGCATATCGACGCTGCCCATACCCGCGCAGCATCCAAAAAGGCGATAAAGCGAGTGCAGCGGGAAGCGGTGGCAAAAACAAAGACCTCACGCCTGCAATTCACCGAGGAAGAACGGGCGACGCCGGAGCTTCAAAAGGCGATCCGCAAATCGGAAAGAGCCGCCGACCGCCTGGACGAAGCACGGGCGGCTATTCCGAAGAAGAAAGTCTTGACAAAAGAGCGCACCTTTGACGAAGCCGCAGGCAAGGGCAAAACCCGCCTGCGCTTTGAGGAAAAGGAAAAACCCATACCGGGCAGCAGACAGCAGCACAACCCCCTCTCCCGCCCCGTGCAGGAGGTCGGCGTTTTCGTCCACAATAAGATACATTCCGTTGAAAAGGACAACTCCGGCGTGGAGGGAGCGCACAAGAGCGAGGAATTAGCCGAGCGCGGCATCCGGGCGGGGGCGCGGCAGGTGCGAAAGAGCCGCCGCAGCCGCAAGCTGAAACCCTACCGGGCGGCGGCAAAAGCGGAAAAAGCCGCGTTCAAGGCAAACGCCGATTTTCAGTATCAAAAGGCGCTGCACGACAACCCGCAGCTTGCCGCGTCTAACCCCGTTTCCCGCTTTTGGCAGAAGCAGCAGATCAAGCGGCAGTATGCAAAGGCGGTACGAACGGGCGGCGCAAAATCCGCAAGGAAAGCCGCAGAAAGCACCCGCAAGGCAGCGAAGAAAACCGCCGAAGCGACGAAAAAGACCGCCGCCTTTGTAGGGCGGCATTGGAAAGCCTTTCTGATTGCCGGGTGTGCGCTGCTCCTGCTTATCATGCTGATGTCCGCCATTTCCTCCGGCTCTGCTCTCTTTTCGGGGCTTGTCAACGGCGTAATCGGAACCTCTTACACATCGGAGGACAGCGACCTTGTAGCGGTGGAAAACAATTATGCGGCAAAGGAAAACGATCTGCAAAGCAGGATAGACAATATCGAGCGCGATTATCCGGGCTATGACGAATACCGCTACGACCTTGCGTACATCGGGCATAATCCCCATGAATTAGCATCCTACCTGACTGCCCTGTTGCAGACATACACCCCGCAAAACGCACAGGCAGAGCTTGACCGCATTTTCAATCTGCAATACAAGCTGACCGTCACGGAAGAAATCGAGGTGCGCTACCGCACGGAACGGCGCACAGGCAGCTACACGGATGCGGAGGGCAACACCCATACCTATACCTACACCGTTGAAGTCCCCTATAACTATTACATTCTCAATGTAACGCTGACGAACAAATCTATATCCTCTTTTGTATCGGAGCTTCTAACGCCGGAGCAGCTTGAAATGTACCGTGTCTATTTGCAAACAAGCGGCAACAAACCCCTCGTTTTTGGCGGCGGCTCTGCGGATACTTCCGCGTCCGAGAATTTAAGTGGCGTTACCTTTGTCAACGGCACCCGCCCCGGCAACACCGCCCTTGTGGATATAGCGAAATCGCAAGTCGGCAATGTAGGCGGTGCGCCTTACTGGAGCTGGTACGGCTTTGACAGCCGCGTGGCTTGGTGCGCCTGCTTTGTGTCCTGGTGCTACGGACAGGCTGGCCTTTCCGAGCCGCGCTTTGCGGGCTGTCAGTCGCAGGGCGTTCCGTGGTTTACCTCTCACGGGCAATGGGGCGCGAGGGGTTATGAGAATATCGCTCCCGGCGACGCCATCTTTTTTGATTGGGATTTAGACGGCAGCGCAGACCATGTAGGTATCGTAATCGGCACAGACGGAAGCCGCGTTTACACCGTGGAGGGTAATTCCGGCGACGCCTGCAAAATCAGAAGCTATCCTCTTGATTACGCCTGTATCAAGGGCTATGGGCTGATGAATTGGAATTAAAATTTGAAAGGAGTTTTGACAGTATGACAAACAGCAAAATTGACCGCATTGAAAAGGAAATGCAGAAAACGCGGGAGAAGATCAGCGAGTATCAGAACAGGCTGAAAGAGCTTGCGGCGCAGAAAACCGAAGCGGAAAACCTGCAAATCATCGCTCTTGTGCGCTCCATGCGCCTGACCCCCGCAGAGCTTACCGCCCTGCTTTCCGGCGAACCGATCCCCGGCATTGCCGCCGCAGGTACAGACTACATGGAACAGGAGGAAATCGAAGATGAAGAATAACGGCTTTTTCAAAACAGCCGCCGTCCTGCTTGCCGCCCTTGTCCTCTTGGGCGGCTTTTCTGTTACCGCCTATGCGGGCGGCGGTGAGGACATTCCCACCAATGACAGCGGCGTGATCGTAGAAACCGAGCCGCAGCCCCTTACGCCGGACGGTAATCTGTCGCTGATTGACGACATTGAGGGAGAAGCCGCCGAGGACAAGCAGTTTATCGTTGTGCAGAGCAAAAACGGCAACTACTTTTACATCATCGTTGACCGCGCCGCCGAGGGCGAAAACACCGTACATTTTCTCAATCAGGTGGACGAAGCCGACCTGATGGCGCTCATGGAGGACGGCAGCGGCAAGGCGCAGGCTCCCGCCGTTTGCACCTGTAAGGACAAATGCAAGGCGGGCGCAGTCAATACCGCTTGCCCGGTATGCTCTGTCAATATGACCGAATGTGTAGGCAAGGAAGCCGTGCCGGAGCCGGACGATGCGCCGCCGGAGAAAGAAAAAAGCAAAGCGGGCGGGCTTGTGATCTTCCTTGTTGTTACCCTGCTTGCCGGTGGCGGCGCGTTCTACTACTTTAAGATTATGAAGCCGAAGCAGGGTATCAAGGGCGACACCGACCTTGACGATTTCGATTTTGACGATTACGACGAGGACGAGCCGGAAGCAGGCAGCGAGGAACAGGAGGACGAGGAATGAGGTTAGTCATTGCAGAGAAGCCGAGTGTGGCGGCGGCACTTGCCGCCGCCCTTGGCGTAAAGAACAAAAAGGACGGATATATGGAGGGCGGCGGCTACCTCATTTCATGGTGCGTGGGGCATTTGGTGGAGCTTGCAGAAGCCGCCGCCTATGGGGAGCAGTACAAAAAGTGGAGCTATGACAGCCTGCCGATTCTGCCGCAGCCGTGGCAATATACCGTATTCAAAGACAGGCAAAAGCAGTTCAAAA
>ERZ857882.5125-NODE-5125-length-10609-cov-2.871139_pt1 | contig 10609 bp, 9 predicted proteins | sample MGYA00519697_ERZ857882 | MGnify/ENA primary metagenome ERZ857882 (study PRJEB31778, sample SAMEA3449373) | human gut metagenome | biome: human gut; feature: human-associated habitat; material: faeces | place: United Kingdom | collected 2010/2012 ... | reverse complement strand
TTCATGCAGGCAAAAGAAGCTTTCAAGACCAAAGCATTTACCGCACCGAAGCCGGTACAGCAGTTCGGTACACCGAAGGGCGGAAAGCTTCCTTACGGAGTCGGGGACCGTGTGAAACATATCAAATTCGGAGAAGGAACCGTGACTGCGATCACGGAAGGCGGAAGAGATTATGAAGTCACCGTTGATTTTGACGGACCGGGAACGAAAAAGATGTTTGCAGCATTTGCCAGACTTCAGAAAGTGTAGAAATCAGATAAAATATTACATACAATTAGAAAAATGTGTATAGATTTCAGAATAAAAATCTAAAAAAAATAAGTAGTAATACATCATGTAAAGTGATATAATAAACGCAGAATTGATTTGCCAAAAGAGCAGAGGAAAGGACGTGGAAGCATGAGTAAAGTAGAAGATATTATTGCAGCATCCAAGCTTAGCGAACTGATGAATAAAAAAGAAGAGGACAAACACGGCAAGACCGTACTCTGGATCCTGGCATTAGTTGGAGCTGTAGCTGCAGTTGCAGGAATCGCTTATGCAGTATATTGTTTCTTCACCCCGGATTATCTGGAAGATTTCGAAGACGATTTCGATGATGATGATTTCGACGATGACTTTTTCGATGATGACGATCAGGTATAAGAACCGGGCGAATGAATAAGTGAAGAAAGAAGCAGGTTAGAAACCGATCTGATATAAGAAAGGCGACTGGCCTGCTTTTCTCTTGCGGTCTCGAGTGCAATCCAATACAATCCGAAGATATAAATCTATGAACATATAAAATAAAAGGCAAGGTTATATAGATATATGAATAAGTAACGGGAGGGAAAGAATGGAAGAACAGTGTTATGCACTGCTGATCGATGCGGATAATGTATCAGCAAAATACATCAAACCAATATTGACAGAGTTGTCAAAATACGGGATTATTACATACAAAAGAATATATGGAGACTGGACCAGCACGCAGCATTCGAGCTGGAAGGATGAACTTTTAACGAATTCAATCACGCCGATTCAGCAGTTTAGCTATACACAGGGGAAGAACTCAACTGATTCGGCTATGATCATTGACGCAATGGATATTTTGTATACCAATGATGTCGACGGTTTCTGTATTGTATCCAGTGACAGCGATTTTACAAGGCTGGTAAGCAGATTAAGAGAAAGTGGAAAGATGGTCATCGGTATGGGAGAGAATAAGACGCCGGAGCCATTTCGAAAAGCGTGTGATAAATTTACAATCTTAGAAAATCTGATGAGTGAACAGAATCCTGGAACCACAAAGAATGAGACATCACATGACAAACGTAGCAAGGAGAAGATTGAAGATGCGATCATCAAGATGATCATTGAAAACCAGGATATTAACAAGCCGACTGGACTGGGTGAAGTCGGAAGCCGATTGGTAAGTCTGTATCCGGATTTTGATGTACGTAGTTACGGATATAATATGTTGTCCAAATTCCTGGAAGAATTTACAAGGATACAGATGGTAAAGCATGGCAACATTGTGTCTGTTACTTTAAGAGAAGATCAGGATCTGAAGGAAAATATCGACAGCTATGTTGTGCAGATCGTAAAAAAAGCCGGAAAAGCAGGAGTAGAACTCAGTACACTTGGTAATAAAATGTATGAGAAATACAAAGATTTTAAAATTCGCGATTATGGATATTCCCAGTTTAACCAGTATGTGAAGAGTCTGAAACATGTACGGGTAGAGCAGGAAGGAACGATACTGAAGGCCGTATATAAAGGATAATATGGAAGCTTTTATAGAATACCGGAACAGTAGATGATTTGAAATAAGAGAATAGAAAAAAGAGTTACAGCAGAAAGGACATATATGAAAAAAGGACAGGTATACGAAGGAATTATAGAATCCGTGGAATTTCCAAATAAAGGGCGCATATACGTGCCGGAAGAAGACAGATGGGTAGTCGTAAAGAACGGCGTGCCGGGACAGAAAGTAAGATTTTCTGTGAATAAGATCCGGAAAGGAAAGGCAGAGGGACGCCTTTTAGAAGTGGTGGAACCGTCAGCAAGCGAGATTCCGTCAGCCTGTTCACATTTCGGTCAGTGCGGAGGGTGTACGTACCAGAATCTTCCATATGAGGAGCAGCTTGCGATGAAAAATGAGCAGGTGAAAAAGATGATGGATGAAGCGGTAAATGGTGAATATATCTGGGAAGGCATCAAACCAAGTCCGGTCAGATCCGAATACCGTAACAAGATGGAATTCTCATTCGGAGATGAATACAAAGACGGACCGCTGGCACTTGGCATGCACAAAAGAGGAAGTTTTCATGATATTGTTAATGTAACGGATTGTCAGATCGTAGATGAAGATTACAGGAAAATTCTTGCATGTACACTGGAATGTGCCAGAGAATCAGGCCTTCCATATTATCATCGCATGCGTCATGTAGGATATTTTCGTCATCTGTTAGTAAGAAAAGCAGTGAAGACAGGTGAAATTCTGGTAGATCTGGTCACAGCATCTGACACAGCAGAACTGGGGATTGATCCGACAGAAGCAGTTTCTAAAATCCAGGCATTTAAGACAGTATGGCTGGAGAAAATGACATCACTTAAATTTGATGGAACATTGGTTGGAATCCTGCATACAAAGAATGACAGCCTTGCAGATGTCGTAAAAGACGAGGGAACAGAAGTGCTGTTCGGACAGGATTATTTTTACGAGGAATTACTTGGATTAAAATTCAAGATCACACCATTTTCTTTCTTCCAGACCAATTCGCTGGGAGCGGAAGTCTTGTATGAGACAGCCAGAGAATACATCGGAGATACGAACGAAAAAGTTGTCTTTGATTTGTACAGTGGAACCGGAACGATCGCACAGATCCTGGCACCGGTTGCAAAAAAGGTCGTTGGCGTGGAGATCGTAGAAGAAGCAGTAGAAGCTGCAAATAAAGACGATGTAACACAGGCAGAGATTGATCAGAAGACAGAAGCTCTGAAACAGGCAATAGGTAATCTTAAAAAAGCAGACGGAAAAGATACAGGAAAAGATAATAATAAGAATAACGATAATAAGGGTAATGGACAGAATGTCAGCAATAATAATGCAAACGGAAAGAATCCGAAAGGCGGCAATCATAAGAATGTTGGAAAGAACAACAAGAATAATAATGGAAATGCAGCCAAAACCGGAGACACCATGCCAGTAATCCCAATCGCATCTGCTGTAGCAGCATTTGCAGTGATCGCTGAGATTATCAGAAGACGTATCAAGAATCGTTAGTACAAAAAGCGGGAAGCATTTGTTTCCCGCTTTTTTTGTTGCCATGCATTCGTAAGGAGCTGCCGGGGGCAGGTCCTGTAGATCGTAAAATTCATTGTCTTGTGAACCTTGACAAAATAACTCTTACGGGGGTATAATATGCTTTACCTAAAGAAAGACAGTCTGCAAACCAGAAAAGCATTACAATCAGGGCTTGTACTGGTTTCGACGGGGGTCTGGAAGTTGGAGAAGCCATCCGTAGCGGGACACTACGTTAAAAGTTCCACTTAAATATAAACGCAGACAATACAGAATTAGCGTACGCAGCCTAATTAGGCCGCAGTCGGCCCCGGATCATCCGCTGTTCGGGTCACCGGCTTCAAACAGGCGGAGCACTTCGTTCCCAAAGCTTTGAGGGGATGGAAGAATTTATGAAGCTACTAAAGTGGGGAACCTGTCATTAGGTGCCGCATGGAGGGAATGTTAATATAATGACTGTGATGGGAGATGCTCGAATGGATGGGCTTTCGGACGCGGGTTCAACTCCCGCCAGGTCCACTGATATCCTGAAATTTTTGAAAGAATCAAAGATTTCAGGATATTTTTTTTGCGCTTTTTTGGTGGAAAATCAACAGTGGAATTAAATGATAATAAATATCAATATCAAAAAAAGAATTGAAGCAGAAAAAAACATATGGTACATTTATTGAGTTAGAAGAACAGAACTGAAAACAACACGGACTAACTATTGGTAGATGAAAGTAACTATAGATATAGAGGATAAAGAATGAAAAGAAAGATTGTAATAGCCATTTTATGTGCGGCGGTGTCAATGGGAACCGTTGGATGTGGAAACAGTACGGCATCCGCCAAGAAAACACAGACGCAGACAGATAAAAAAGAAGATTCCAAAAGTGAAAATTCCGAAAAATCCAGTGAAGAAAAGCAAAGCCGCGATATATTTGCGATGGATACGTATATGACGGTAACAGCATATGGAGAGCATGCATCTGAAGCAGTAGATAAAGCCGAGACAGAGATCAAACGACTGGATGGAATGTTGTCTACCGGAAATGAAAACAGTGAAGTGTACAAATTAAATCAAAACGGGGAAGCGGTTGTTTCGGATGACACGGCGTACTTGTATGAACGCTCTGAAAAAATATATAAACAGACAAAAGGAGTATTTGACATATCCATCTACCCGGTCATGGATGCATGGGGATTTACAACGGAGAATTACCGGATTCCTGCGGAGGATGAACTGAGTGCGTTACTGAAGAATGTAGATGCATCGAAGATCCAATATGACAAAAAGACAAAAAAAATCACGTTGCCCAAGAATGTGAAAATTGATTTCGGAGGCATTGCGAAGGGATATACATCTTCAAGGATTATGCAGATTTATAAAAAGTGTGGTGTGACGAGCGGCCTGGTAAGTCTTGGAGGAAATGTACAGCTTCTTGGTGCAAAACCAGATGGAAGTGCATGGAAGGTTGCGGTAGAAAGTCCGGATGAAGACGGAAATTATCTTGGAATCCTGCAGGCAAAGGACAAGGCGGTTATTACATCGGGTGGATATGAGAGATACTTTGAAAAAAACGGGAAGAAATATCACCATATTATTGATCCGGCTACCGGCTATCCGGCAGAGAACGGACTGACTTCGGTGACAATCGTAAGTGATGATGGAACACTTGCGGATGGATTATCTACTTCGCTTTTTATCATGGGAAAAGAGAAAGCAGAGAAATTCTGGAAGAAGTATAGCGATAAATTTGATGTGATCCTGCTTACGGATGACGATCAATTATATGTATCAGAAGGAATTGCGGATGATTTTCAATCGGATTATAAGGTAAACATAATGAAAAAGTAGAGGTGGAAGACATGGATAAAGAAAAAGTGATCAAAAAAATAAAACAGGGTGCACCGGCTACCTCGGCGATTGTAGTTGCAGCCTGTATCGGGGTGTCATTAAGCGGCTATCAGGCACCGGTTTATGAAGCTCAGGCGCAGACGAAAGAGACAAAGACAACGGATGCCGATGAAGCGAAGAAGACAGAAAGCAAGGCAAAAGGTTCTTTTGATCTGGCAGACGGAATCTATAAAGGAACAGGAACCGGTTATGCCGGCGAGGTGACTGTTGCGGTAACGATCAAAGATAAACAGATTACGGCAATCGATATCTTAAGTTCTTCGGACGATGCAGCATTCTTTAACCGTGCAAAAGCAGTGATAGACAGGATCATTGCAGGGCAGACTCTGGATGTGGATGTGGTGTCTGGCGCAACATTTAGCTCTAATGGTATTATCAGTGCAGTGAAGAATGCATTGACAGGAGAAAAAGACAGTGGAGAGACGGGAGAATCCCAGTCCGGAAATGCAGCGGCACAGGGAAGTACACTGTCACTGGCTGACGTACAGGATGCGGCAGCATATAAAGATGGAACCTATTATGGAACAGGAACCGGATTCGGAGGAACTTTGAAAGTTAAGGTTGTGATCAGCGGAGGAAAGATTGCGTCTGTTGAGGTTGTGGAGAATCATGATGACAGCAGTTATCTGAATCGTGCAAAAGCATTGATCGGCAATATTATTTCATCGCAGAGTACAAATGTAGATGTAATCTCCGGTGCGACTTACAGTTCGAACGGAATCAAGAGTGCGGTAAGAGACGCACTCCGTCAGGCTGCAGTAAGCGGAAATTCACAGTCTGTAAATACGAAGACGGAAGATACTTCTAAGACAGAAGACAATACGACTGTTAAAGGCAATTTCCCATATAAAGAAGGTATTTATTACGGAACGGCAGAAGGATACAACGGAGAGATAGAAGTAGCGGTGGTTCTTCAGGATAAATCAATCAAGGCAGTGCTCGTAACAAAGAATCATGATGATGAAAAATTCTTTAACCGTGCAATGGATGTAGTAAAAAATATTATGAAAAAACAGAGTACGGATGTGGACGTAGTATCCGGAGCAACTTACAGTTCAAATGGTCTTATAAATGCAGTGAAGAATGCATTAAAAGAAGCAGAAAAGGTAACAAACGGACAGACAACGGAACCAGATAAAGAAAAAGCTGATACTTCAGAACTTGAAAAAGTGATGAAAGAAGCAGAAGAACTGAAACAAGAGGATTATACGGAAGCAACCTATGCGGTTCTTAAGACCAGAATGGAAGATGCACAGAAGCTGCTTGATACAGATAAGACAGAGATCAGTCAGGAAGATGTAGACCAGGCTCTTGAGAATCTGAACCAGGCACTGGCACTGCTGGAGAAAAAAGACGATGGCGAAGATGATACTACAGTATATAAAAATGGTATCTATGAAGGACGTGCGCTGTGCAGACCAGATGAAGATGAAGATTTCACGGCCTATAATCTGACATTGAAAGTGACGGTGCGGGATGACAAGATCGTTGCTGTTACCGATGTAAAAGGGGACGGAGATTCATCAAATGACAGATATATCCTCCGCGCGGCAAACGGAACATCAAGTAAAAAAGGTGTGACAAGCCAGCTGATCGAGAAAGGTAATACAGAAGGAATTGATGCAGTATCGGGTGCAACCTGCACTTCAAAAGCAATCCTGGATGCGTGTGAGAACGCATTGCTTTCTGCAAAAAGACAGTAAAAAGAGACTGAGTTAAAGGAGAGAGAAGAATGAGAGAATTCTGGATGCGCCTGATGAGCCTTGTAGTGATCGTCGGGTTGATATTGGGATATAATTCCGTGCTGGAAGCCAGAGCAAAAGATGAGGAAATTGCAAAACTGAATGCCAAAATCGAAAATACGGAAAGTTTAGAAGATGAGGATTCAAAAAACGGTTCTTATAAAGACGGAACATATACCGGAGAAGCGGATGGATTTGGTGGAACTGTTAAAGTGGAAGTAATAGTAAAAAAGCAGAAGATTAAGGAAATAAATATTGTCTCTGCTGACGGAGAAGATGGTTCTTATCTGACTATGGCGAAAGATATTATACCGAAGATTCTGGATGCGCAAAGTGCAGAAGTAGATACGATCAGTGGTGCGACATTCAGCTCGACCGGAATCAAAAATGCATCGGAACAGGCTCTGGAAAAGGCGGTAAAGTAACGTGAAAAAGATGGATATTCATAATTTAACGGCGAAAGATATAAAAAAATTACATATATGGCTGAGAGCATTCATCCAATTGCTGTATTTTATCTTTATTCCGTCGGTATACACGGCAGCATTTGCAGGTGTGAAATATATATTTACACAGATTGGCGCAGGCGAAAAAGTGGCGCTGACATCATTTGTTACTGTACTTATTGTGGTGTGTATATATACTGCTGTTTTCGGAAGATTCTTTTGTGGATTCGCCTGTGCATTTGGAAGTCTTGGCGATGGAGTGAATGCATTATACAGACTGATCTGCAAAAAGATGAAAAAGAAACCGGTGCAGATTCCGGACCGGATTGCAGACAGACTTGTATATCTGAAATATGTGATTCTGGCAATCATCGTATTTATGTGTTATGGCGGTGTATACAATAAAGCGCAGGGAACAAGTCCGTGGGATGTATTTTCCATGATACATGCAGGAAATTTTAAACTGAATGGATATCTCATAGGGCTGGTCATTCTGGTGCTTCTGATTGTCGGAATGTGTCTGGAGGAAAGATTTTTCTGCAGAAATTTCTGCCCGATGGGAGCTGTATTCTCACTGGTTCCGGTGTTACCGACATTTGCACTTCACAGAGACCGGGAATCCTGCATTCCAAAGTGCAGTGCATGTTCCAGAAAATGTCCGGCGAATATCGGACTTCCGACGGACGGTTCCTGGAAAGTAGAAGGTGACTGTTTCCAGTGCCAGAAATGTATAGATACATGTCCGAAGAAGAATATTCACTGCGGAGTGAAAAAGATCAGAGGCAATGAAATATGGTTTACAATCTTAAGAGCTTTGATATTACTTGGATTATGTATCTGGCTTGGCGTATAAAATAACATAACATGCAGACGTGTGTGGAAAACGCACATGTCTGATTAGTAAAATTTTTTTGATTATAAGTTAGAAAATACTAACTTAATAATAAATATTTTCATTAAGGAGGCTTTTATGAAAAAGAAAGAAATGAAGACAAAAGTAATGGCAGTTGCGATGTCGGCGACCATGGCAGCCAGCATTTGTCCGGCGGTACCGGCGATGGCGGTAACGAAAGATCAGGTGGCAAAAGATGGAACATATACGAAGACTGCACATGTCACAAGAACAGAGGATGATGATGAAGATGAATGGAATGAATATGATGTCCGAGTAGCCTTGACTGTAAAAGATGGAAAGTTTTCTGATATTGTAGTAACTCCGGAAAATGGCTATGAGTCTGGTAACGATTCATATTTTAACAAAGCATATTCTAAATCAAAGGGAATAAAATCAAAATTAGCTGGTCAGTCAGCAACAGAAGATACAATTAATAGTTGGGATACCGTATCTACTGCAACAAGATCATCTGATGCCATAAAAAAAGCGGCATTAGAAGCAATCCAGTCAGCACCAGAAGCAAGTACAGCAGCAACTGTAGATACAGCAGCTCTGGAAGCTTCAATTACGAAAGCAAAAGCATTAAAAGAAAGTGATTACACAGCTGAGACATGGAATACGTTAAAGACAGCACTTGCGTCTGCAGAGACAGCACTCGCTGAAAAGAAATCTCAGGATACAGTCGATGCAGCGAAAAAAAATCTTGATAGTGCAATTGATAACTTGAAAGCAGCAGTAAAAGAAGAATATAAATATGTCTATGCAGGACTTAGCTGGGCGGAATACTGGGCAGCAGAAGGAGTACAGGCAGCAGGAGACAGTTCATCATCAGGTGAAGCTGATAAAAAAGGAGAGCTGGATAAAGGAGCTTTTGATGTCGTAACACGTGCAACCGTGAATCATGGACTTCACAGAGGAAGTTATCAGTGCGCAGCAACCATAGAGGCTGAAAACGGGAAATCTTATGAGGTCTCATATTGGACAGCGTCAGATAAAGCTGTTCTGACAAATGGAAAGACGATTACATTTAATCGTGGAGCAATCACGGAAGAAGATGGAACAACAACGAAGATGGTAAAATATGATGTTACAGGTCTGAAATATGTACCGGTAAAAGTAGCATCAGAAGATTATGAAGCGTTCTGCAAGGCATATAAAGTTGTAGAAAATGGCGGAGAACTTGCAGGAGGATTTGCAGAAAATAAACTGCAGTCATACAGTGGTCTGAAAGCAGAAGTTACAGCAGATACAAACGGACTTAAGACAGCAACCAGGAATGCAGATGGAACATTCAGTTTTTCTGCAAAAGAAGCCGGAACAGGTTCCGGTATTGAAGGACAGGAATTAAAAACAGCACCATCCGCAGAAGAAGCAGGACTTACAGTAAAAGAAGCAAATGGTTCTTATGGAGAATTCTTAAGGGTAGATCTGACAGGTAATTACGGAGATCTCGGAGCCAATATGCAGAGTGTAAAATGGACATACTATGGAGACGACAGTACATACACAAATGCAAAAGCAACATATGGAACAAAATTTGCAGCAGATAACTGGATGCATAAATCAATGGGGGTTCAGCTTGGCCTTACCAAATCACTTCGTTGTACATTGCCGGAAGGAACAGATGGAACAGGATACTGGACAATTACAATTTCAGCACTGGGGTATAAAGATGTAACATATAATTTCCAGGCAACAGATGAAAACATCGTAAAAGACGCAAAAGAAGAGATCAGTACAACAAATCTGGAAGCAGCAATTAAGAAAGCCGAAAGTCTGACGGAATCAGATTATACGGCCGACAGCTGGGCGACAATGCAGACAGAGCTTCAGGAAGCAAAAGATGAATTAAAAACACCGCATTCACAGGCAACAGTAGATGAGGCAGCCAGTCATCTGAATGCAGCAATCGAGGCACTTGCAAAAGCAGAGAAAAAAGAGACTTATGTTCTCATGAACATCCCATACGCAGCATTCTACAGATCAGAGACAACAAACAATGATGTGGATGTTGACGTATTTACTTCAGCAACGAAGAACAAGACACGTACTACAGGACTTGCAGGTGGTTCTTATCATGAAAATGCAGATGGATCACAGATTGATGGTATTACATTTGCTGTGAAAGTAGATACTTCAGTAGATCTTACAAAATACAAAGAAGTAAAAGATACGGATAAAGTTGATATTACAGTAACGAACCGTGGACAGACATCTACCACAACATTAGAAGGAAAAGATACACTTTTTGAAAACGAGACATATGCATACTATCCATTGACAGAGGCTCCTGCAAATTACAAAGAAGTTTCTATGGACAAGGATGGAAAACTTGTATTC
>ERZ857882.5124-NODE-5124-length-10610-cov-2.961819_pt1 | contig 10610 bp, 8 predicted proteins | sample MGYA00519697_ERZ857882 | MGnify/ENA primary metagenome ERZ857882 (study PRJEB31778, sample SAMEA3449373) | human gut metagenome | biome: human gut; feature: human-associated habitat; material: faeces | place: United Kingdom | collected 2010/2012 ... | reverse complement strand
GGATGAGCTGGGGGAGAACTATCAGGATTGGGAGAAAATTCGTGTAGTTGCACTATATGAAAAAGATGTTGCTTCTGGTGAAAAAAGATTGCGCAATATGCAAAGACATGTTACACTGAAGTTGATAGTGCAAATTGCACAAAATTGTTCCCATCGACCAGGCAGAAAGAGAACGAAAAAGGAAGGGTGTTTGGTTATGAGTCAATCGGCAGTGAAACAGCAGAGCAGTTCTAACGCCAAGAGTGTGGGTAAGACCTTCGCAATCCTCTCCACCTTTAATGAGGCAACGCCGATCCAGCGGACTTCGGACATCGCCTCCAAGCTGCACATGAATATCAGTACCGTCTCCAGACATCTCAACACCATGCTGGATTGGGGCTATTTGCAGCGGGATGATGCCACAGGATTTTACTCCCTTGGTCTGGAGATCGTCGCCTTGGCCGGTGCAGCCTTACAGAACAGCAGCATCTACCGCTTCGCCTATCCGGAGTTGCAGCGGCTTTCTTATAAGTACGGTGTCCATAGTCATATGAGCGTTCCCCGAGGGGTGGAAGTGGTACATTTGATCAGTATTTGTTGCGAAAATACCATGGAATTGCTGATTCCGATGGGCCATTGCCATCCAATGTACTGTTCCGCCATGGGACGCGCCATTATGGCATACCAGTCCTCTGGGGAAGTTCAGCGGGTCTTGCGAGACAGCGATCTCAAGAAATTTACGCCGGAGACTAAGGTGGAGCTTCAGGAGATCCAGCAGGAGTTGGCGCGCACGAGGCAGAGGGGGTACTGCATGATCTTCGATGAGCTGTCGGAGAACATCGGCTCGCTGGCCGTACCTATTTTCGACCGCAACCGAAATCCGGTTGCAGCGATCAGCATATCCGCCAGTGCCCACAGTCTCAGCCAACCCCAGAGAGAACGAGAATTGGCCAAGGCTGTGACCACTGCCGCAGGAAAGATTTCCGGGAAATTGGGCTATTACCCCAAATAAGACACTGGAAGAACGGGCGGCCGTGAAATGACTGGAGCATTTCATGGCTGCTGTTTTTTTGCCCAAAATGCAGATTTTTCGGGCAATCTGCTGAAATGGAGGGGAACGGCAGAAATTTAATATGGAAGGATTGAAAGAGCAGGAAGTTTCCTTATTTCAAATTTGATTGCATAATATGAAAGTGAAAGCGCAAAAAACAAAAACGCAGTTCATGTGTTGAGAACATATTTCGCAAAAGGGAAAAAGCGGCGCAGTCTATTGCTATTTTAGACAGTATTGGTATAATACAGACAACAATGAAGGACGAAATCCTTTAATTTTGAGCAATATTCCCTAAATAGTGACCTGAAATGCAACCAGAATCGAGAATAGGAGATGACCTAACATGACAGTAAAAGAATTGATCGCACGATCCAAGGCCGCACAGGCAGCGTTTGCCTTTGCAACGCAGGAACAGGCAGATGCAGCTGCAAGAGCCATCTGCAAGGTCGTATATGACAACGCTGAAAAGCTGGGCCCCATGGCCGCAGAAGAATCCCGTATGGGCAGCGAACAGGACAAGATTGCAAAATGCCGCAATAAGTCCGCACTGATCTGGGAGAGCCTGAAGGACAAGAAGTCCTGCGACATCATCAACCGGATTGAAGAACGCCGCATGATCGAAGTGGCAAAGCCTGTTGGCGTGGTCGCTTCCATCATCCCTTCCACCAACCCCGTCGTCACCCCCATGAGCAACGGCGCATTTGCACTGAAGTGCCGCAACTCCGTCATCTTTGCTCCCCATCCCCGCGCAGTCAAGTGCACCAAGCTGCTGGTGGAGATGTTCCGCGCAGAGCTGAAGAAGCTGGGTCTGCCGGAAGATCTGGTGCTGGGCCTGGAAGAAGTCTCCAACGACCTGACCTCCGAACTGATGAGCGCCGCTGACATGGTGGTTGCTACCGGCGGCATGGGCATGGTCAAGGCAGCTTACTCCTCCGGCAAGCCCGCCATCGGTGTTGGCCAGGGCAACGTCCAGTGCATCATCGATGAAGATGCTGACATCGCTGACGCTGTTGGCAAGATCATCATCGGCCGCGCATTCGACAACGGCCTGATCTGCCTGGGCGAACAGACCGTGTTCGTACCCGAAGATAAGGAAGCAGAGTTTGTCGCTGAGATGAAGAAGCAGGGCGGCTATCTGGTGGAAGGCGAAGAAAACGTGGACAAGCTGCGGGAAGGTCTGTTCCCCGGCGGCGGTGCATTCAGCCGTGTGGTCGTTGGTATGTTCGCAGACCAGGTTTCCGATGAGATCGGCCTGGGCGCACCCAAGGGCACCCGCGTTCTGTTCGCCAAGGCCAAGGCTTTGGGCGCAGGCGATGTGCTGTGCCGGGAAAAGCTCTGCCCGGTCATCGCTTACATGACCTACAAGACCTTCAAGGAAGGCGTTGCCATGATGGAAGCCAACCTGGAGCACGAAGGCAAGGGCCACAGCATCGCTGTCCACTCCAACACCCCCGAAAACGTGGAATACGCCGCCATCCGCTGCTGCGTTTCCCGTGTGGTTGTCAATCAGCCCTCCGGCACCACCGGCGGCGGCAGCCCCACCAACGGCTTCACCCCCACCACCACGCTGGGCTGCGGCACCTGGGGCAACAACAGCTTCGCTGGTAACCTGAACTACGAACAGTTCATCAACATCACCCGCGTTGGCTATCCCTACGATGAATCCTATCTGCCCGATACCGCTAAGGCTTTCGAAGACTGATTTCTTATTGGAACCTCAAACTGCCTCTTGGCACGACCACAGCATTGCAATATGCTGTGGCGTGCAGGCAGGATCTGTGTTATAAAATTTTGTAGGAGGAACAAGAAATGAACGACTTCAAATTTATGATTCCCCAGACCATCGAATTCGGCGTTGGCGCTCTGAAGAAGCTGCCCGAAATCATGAAGGAAAACGATCTGGATCACGTCTTTCTGATTTCTGACCACGGCTTGGAAGCGCTGGGTGTGGTCAAGAAGATCCAGGACATCGTGGAAGAAGCTGGCCTGCAGTGTACCACTTATCTGGACATTCAGGCAAACCCCACCTCCGCTATCGTTGCTGACGCTACCGATAAGTACAGAGAATGCGGCGCTTCCAGCATCATCGCTCTGGGCGGCGGCGGCCCCATGGACGTTGCTAAGGCAGTCGGCGTAGTCGCTACCTATGGCGGCAAGATCTTCGACTACGAAGGCAACTTCAAGGTGCCCGGCCCCATCGTTCCCATCTTCGCAATCCCCACCACCGCTGGCACCGGCTCCGAAGTGACCGCTTCCGCTGTTATCACCGACGAGAAGACCCACTTCAAGTCCACCATCTTCAGCTATTACAACCTGCCCAAGTTCGCTATCCTGGATCCCGAACTGATCATGACCGCTCCCGCTCACATCGCAGCAGCTTGCGGTGTTGACGCACTGATCCATGCGATGGAAGCCTATCTGTCCAACAACGCCAATCCCTTCTCTGACTGCTTCGCAGAAAAGGCAATGGAACTGATCGGCACCAACCTCCGCCGCTTCGTCGCCAACAGACACGACGAGAAGGCAGCTTGTGCCATGATGGTCGGCAGCAACTTTGCCGGCATCGCATTCGCATGGGCAAGACTGGGCAACATCCACGCTCTGAGCCACCCCGTCAGCGGCTTCTTCGGCGTTGCACACGGTGTTGCAAACTCCGTCCTGATGCCCGCCGTCATGGAATACAACGCACTGGCAGACATCGGCCGTTATGAAAAGATCTACAACTATGTCAGCGTTGACAAGGAACCCGTCAAGGACTTCAAGCCTCAGATGCTGGTCGATCTGGTCACTGAGCTGAACAAGGAACTGGGCATTCCTGAAAACCTGAGAGCAGTTGGCGTGACTGAAGATAAGATCCACGCTATGGCAGTTGACGCCATGAAGAGCGGCAACATCCCTGCTAACCCCAGAGAAACCACCCTGGATGACGTCATTGCTCTGTATCATAAGGCTTACTAAGGGAATCCTTCTCATTTAGAACATTCTCTTTCTCAAGGGCACCCCAAATGGTTTCATTTGGGGTGCCTTTTCCACTGGTGAGAGGGAAGGGGAGAGATGGCGGAATTCCAATGGGGGTTTATGCAAAATGTTCTGAAAAAGACACACTAGGGAAATATAGGGAGATGTTAAATGACCCTCCTTCCACAGGGATGCCCGACCTGCGGCGATATGATCACAGTAAGGCGCCTGATCCAGCCGTGGCAAAATGGGAAAACAGGTGTCCGGCGGACAGCAGGTGCAGGGAGCAAAGGCGGGTCATTGGAACGAAAGGATGTTGACTATGCCTCAGGCGGGAGAGAACCACCAAAAAGTTTCGACGAATACCAAGAGTGTCAGCAAGACCCTTGCGATACTCTCCAGCTTCAATGAGCGGACGCCCACCCAACGTACCTCTGACATTGCCGCAAAGCTGCATATGAATATCAGCACCGTATCCCGCCACCTGAACACCATGCTGGATTGGGGGTTCTTGATGCGGGATGAGGAGACCGGACGCTATTCTCTAGGATATGAGGTGGTGGCCTTGGCGGGCGCAGCACTGCAAAATAACCCTCTGTATCGTCATGCCTATCCGGAATTGCAGCAGATGTCCTATCAATATGAGGTACACTGCCATATGAGCGTACCTCGGGGGATGGATATTGTCCATCTGATCAGCATCAGCTGTGAAAACACCATGGAACTGCTCATCCCCATGGGTCATTCCCATCCCATGTATTGCTCTGCTATGGGGCGAGCGGTCCTAGCCTACCTGCCAGAGGGGAAGGCGCAGAAGATTCTAAAAAACAGTGATCTGTGCAAGCTCACGCCAGAGACGAAAACCGACTTGTGGGAGATCAAGGAGGAACTGGCGCGAACCAGACAGCGGGGATATTGTGTGCTGTTTGAGGAGTTGTCCGCAAATAAAAGCTCATTGGCGGCTCCGATATTTGATCGCAGCCGAGAACCGATTGCTGCCATCAGCATTTCTACCAGCGCCCACGGCCTGAGCAAGCCGCAACGGGAGCAAGAACTTGCCAGGGCAGTGGTCACAGTGGCAGGAAGAATCTCTGGCAAACTGGGATACTATCCAAAGTGAAATGCATTCAGGCTCCGTGGCTGCGGAGGGGATTGTATGTGGAAGTCATGTCCATGATATATGGACATGACGGACGCTGCAATCCCCTCCTTTTTATGGGTTTTGGGTCGGAACAGGAGGGGACAAGAGGGGAAAGGAGAGAGAGGAGAAATATGGAGTGAGCAAAGCGGTGTGTTGCGGGAAGGAAGGAAAAAATATTGCGCAGGAAAGAGAATCTTTTTGCATGGAGCGGGTGCTTCGTGTACAATGGGAATTGGCTGCAAAAGTTCTAAAAAAGCGAAAGAGTAGAGAAAGAAAGAATGGTTGCCGCAAGGCAAGAAGAAAAAGGATGAAATGGAAGAAAAGAGAAGGTTTATTCGCTTCCAATCAAAGGGAACCCGAGAGGGGGAGTTTCGTATATGGAAACTAACGATGCAAAAAAGAAAAGCACAATGCATCCTCTGCACATTGTATCTGAAAATCACAAGCGTTTCTTGCATCATATAAAAGAGAATTTGCGTGATATGGAAAAGAAAATCAAGTCGTGAGAATATGTTTCAAACAGGGCAAAAAGGCAAAATGCCCATTGCAAGAACCAGCTGCATCGTTATATTATAACAATGATGATGAATGACGGCGTTATTTTTTGGCGGTTTTCACAACCGGAAGATGAGACAAAAAAGGATAGAACCTTTCAAAAAGTATGCGCCCTGTTCCATGTGACAAGAGGACGAGGGGAACTGCGCTGTGATAGAAAGGGGAGAAAACCGAAGGGAAGCTCCTCGATGAAGATGGCGCAAATCCAAATCAGAAAAAGAGAGGAGAATTAGCCATGAGTAATAGAAAACGCTTCATCTGTTTGATTTTAGGCCCTGTGATCTTTGCGCTGTCAGCGCTGCTGCTCCCGAGCGTGTTTACCACCTCTGGCGCACATGCCGTTGGCATCTCCCTGTGGATGATCTTTTGGTGGATCACAGGCCCGGTACACATTACGATCACCGCCTTGCTTCCGGCCATTGCCAATGCATTCCTAAATATGGTGCCCATGACGGATGTCATCTCTCAGTATTCCTGTGAGAGCATTATCTTGGTCTTTGGTTCCGGCTTGATCACTTTGCCGTGGGCGCTCATTGGCCTGGATCGTCGCATTGCACTGAAAGTTCTCTCCCTAGTTGGGCCGTCTATGAAGTCCCAGATCACGGTTTGGGTGCTGGCCAGCACGTTGCTGACCACCTGTCTGCCCAATGTTGCGGTCTGCGCTATGTTCACACCGATTGCAGTGTCCATGCTTCATGCGGCGGGATATGATGATATTCGCAACTGTGCGCCTGGGATCCCGATCCTCTTGGCAGTTGGCTGGGGTGTATCCTTGGGCGGCGCCGGCACTCCGTTGGGTGGGGCGATGAACCTGACAGCCATCTCCATTTTGGAGGAGTTCACAGGACAAGAATTTATGTATGTGGATTGGATCAGCCATATTGGGCCGTTTTTCGTCATTGCAGTGGCAGTCTTTTTGGGATGTATGTTGCTTATGCCGCTAAAGGTAAAGAACTTGGAGGGCACGAAGGAATACTTCAAAGAGAGTTATGCGGCGCTTGGCCCGATGAAGCCGGTAGAGAAAATCTGTGGTTCCATGTTCCTTGTCGCAATGCTGCTTGCATTTACTCGTCCCCTGTATGCAGCGATTCTGCCGGGGCTCGTTCCCGCCTATTCTTTCTTGACCATTGGTTTTATATGCTTCTTCCTTACTATGAAGGAAGGCGGCCCGCTGCTGACCTGGGAGCACGCGCAGAAAGGAACGCTGTGGGGAATGATGATCCTTTTTGCCAGCGGTTTAGCAATGGGGAAGCTGCTCAATGGTTCTGGCGCAAGCGCCTGCTTGGCAGATCTGGTGTCCGAAATGAACCTGGACGGTGGTTTTACCACGATCATTGCCCTGGTCGTATTCACTCGGCTGCTCACCGAAATGACCAATGGCACTACGGCGGCGGCGATCGTTTGCCCCATTGTATTTAGTGTATCAAGCAAGCTGGGGATCAACCCCATTCCGTATTGGTTCATTACCACAATGGCGTTTAACGCCGAATGGCTCCTGCCCATTAGCGTCCGAGCCATCCCAATCAGTTATGGTCTGGATCCAAAGGAAATGCTGAAACGAGGGATTCCTGTGGCGCTGGTTCATATGGTGGTAGTCATCTTATTCGGCTGTGCTGCCTTACTTTAGCTACTTGCCCAATTTCGTTTCCTGATGCGCTAAAACGGCGCAATATGGAGATTGATGATGAGAGCACAGTATTTGCCCAGCGCTTCTGCGTATATAAAAAGACAACATAGCAATTCCTGCGTAAGATGATGCTGCCACACAACAAAACACACAAAAGAAAGCCATATTGTCTTTCTATCATTTTACACAGATTGTATCCGTTTGTCTACAGCAAACGGCACAAAGAAGGGATGGTTTTGAATCCAATCAAAATATATCGAACGTACTCCCTCCGCTATCCCTCAGAAAAAGCGAAACAATGACTGTCTTTCTCACCACTTGCCCGTTCTGGCCAACGGGTGAGTGGTAGAAAAACGCGATCCCTTCTTTGTCCCTCCAGCTGGAATGACGGCAGCTCGGACCGTCATTCTAGGTGGAGCTGGCCGCTTGCCTGCTGGATACAGTACAACCTCCGCCCAGCAGACACGACCACCAGATCCCCAGGAAAGCACCCCTTGCTTTCCTGGGGATCTTTTTCAAGTGAAACGTGAGTTACCCGTTCCATTTGTAGCCCACGCCCCAGACGGTTTTGATATACTCCCGCCCAGTGGCGGCCTTCAGCTTCGCACGGATCTTGCGGATATGCTCTCTCACTGTGGTGCTGTTTCCTTTGGTATTGCAGTTCCATACGGCCTCGTATAGCTGCTTCTGGTCAAATACCTGGTTGGGGTGGGTGATGAGAAATTCCATCAGGTCGAACTCCCGTTTGGAGAAGGAAAGTTCCACCTCGTTGAAAAACACGGTCTGGTCTGACCGATTGAACTGAAAGCCTGCGCAGAAAGCTGCCTTTGGTACTTGGGGCAGGTGAGCGGTAATGTGGGCGGTCAATTCGCAGAGCCGAAAGGGCTTGGTGAGATAGGAGTCCTTATCGGCCTGAAAGCCGTCTGCCTGACTTGGCTGAGGGATATGATCAGTGAGAAGGAGGAGGGGATAGGCGCCGTAGTTGTGTATCTGCTGGCACAGCTTCAGTCCATCAGGCAGAGCGAGATCTAACACAATCAAGTCAGGCTGATCCCGCAGCAGCTCCAACGCCTGAGCGCTGTTGTTGGCGGTATGGGTTCGATAGCCATGATGCGTCAAATGCTCCGACAGCAGGTCGGTGAGCATCGGTTCGTCATCAATGATCAAAATGGTGTACGCCATAGAAATACCTCCTATTCTGTAAGTATCTCCAGAAAAGATCAAAATTCCGTCAAGGGCGGATGTCGGATTTATTATGGGCGGATGCACCAATAGAATCAACCAAAAGCCTGTGAAATTTTCATGTAGTGCTGTTTACAAGGAGAAAAGGGGTGGAGTATAATGAAAAAATCGTATGGAATCGGCAGAAATTCGCCTTATTTGGAGGTGTTTCTCATGGCTATGCCGCCAGAACAGAAACTTTTTTACAATATTGCGATGGTAGGCGGGTATTATGGCGGTTATGCCTCCGTGCGCAGCTTGGTGTTAGGTTCCGCCCAGACGGGGAATCTGATTGGTGTGGTGGAGATGCTGTTGAAAGCGAATTGGAGTGGATTCTTCATTCGGGTCGGCGCATCCGTGCTCTACGCCATTGGTGTGTGGATGACCATGGTCATCCGCAACCACCGTCCCCAGGATTTGAAGGTCTGTTCTGTGTTGTTGAGCTTCTTGGGGTGTTGTGCCTTTTGGTTTATGCCCACTGAGATGGACTTGGTTTTAGCCCTCTACCCGATCTTTTTGTGTATGTCCTTTCAGTGGAACTCTTTCCCCGGAGCCTGCGGCTACGTCAGCTCCTCGGTCTTTTCCACCAACAACTTCCGGCAAGTGGTGCTGGGGCTGACCGATTCGCGCTACCACCCAGAGGGGGACGGAAAGCGTAAGGCGAGGTTCTTCGCCGGTACCTTGGCCTTTTATCACACTGGGGTCGCCATCGGAGTCCTGGGCATCCGATTCTTCGGTCTGCGCTCTACCTGGCTCTGTATGTTCCTCCTCCTGCCAGCGCTGTATCAGGCTCTGCAGGAGCGCAAGGCGATCCTGGAGGCTGTCGCAATGAAGGAACAGGCGGCGCAGGCAGCTTCGGAAGCCTTGGAAGCGGCGGAAAATGCACCAGATCAGGCGGTTGCTGCTGCTGATATGGCGATTGCAACAGCGGAAGAAGCGGTGGCAGAGGCGGCAGAGGCGGCGCTGACAGAGGATACAGACGCCGTCTCGGAAGCGGAAGTAGAGGCGGCGGACAACCAAGAACAGGCATGATACGCCCATAGCGCAAAACAAATGCCCTGATGACTTATGTCATCAGGGCATTTTTCAGATTGTATTACTTTGCGTACTCCACCGCAGTGGCTTCCCGCACCAGATGAACCTTGATCTGGCCGGGATATTCCAGCTCCTTCTCGATCTTCCGGGCAATGTCGTGCGCCATGATGATCATCTCATCCTCGCTGACTTCTTCCGGCTTGATCATGATGCGGATCTCACGGCCGGCCTGGATGGCGTAGGCGTTGTCTACGCCCTTAAAGGAGGATGCGATCTCCTCCAGCTTTTCCAGACGCTTGATATAGTTCTCCACGTTCTCACGGCGTGCGCCGGGACGAGCGGCGGAGATGGCATCGGCTGCCTGAACCAGACAGGCTACGATAGTCTGAGGCTCAATGTCGCCATGGTGGGCGGCGATGGCGTGAACCACCAACTCGTTCTCCTTGTAGCGGCGAGCCAGATCTACGCCGATCTGCACATGGCTGCCTTCGATCTCGTGGTCAACAGCCTTGCCCAAGTCATGGAGCAGACCGGCACGCTTGGCAGTGGCCACATCGGCGCCCAATTCGGAGGCCAGCAGGCCGGCGATATGGGCGACTTCGATGGAATGGTTCAGCACGTTCTGACCGTAACTGGTGCGGTAATGCATCCGGCCAAGCAGCTTGACTTCCTCTGGGTGCAGGCTGTGGATGTTGGTCTCCAGTACAGCCCGTTCCCCTTCTGCCTTGATGACCTGTTCCACCTCGCGTTTGGCCTTCTCCACCATCTCCTCGATGCGGGCAGGGTGGATGCGGCCGTCGGTGATGAGCCGTTCCAGTGCGATGCGGGTGATTTCCCGACGGATGGGGTCATAGCAGGAGACGGTGATGGCCTCCGGCGTGTCGTCGATGATCAGCTCTGCTCCGGTGAGGGTTTCCAGAGTGCGGATATTGCGGCCTTCCCGACCGATGATCCGGCCCTTCATCTCGTCATTGGGCAGCGGAACCACTGATACGGCCACCTCAGCCACCTGGTCAGCGGCACAGCGCTGAATGGCCATA
>ERZ857882.5123-NODE-5123-length-10614-cov-10.011365_pt1 | contig 10614 bp, 6 predicted proteins | sample MGYA00519697_ERZ857882 | MGnify/ENA primary metagenome ERZ857882 (study PRJEB31778, sample SAMEA3449373) | human gut metagenome | biome: human gut; feature: human-associated habitat; material: faeces | place: United Kingdom | collected 2010/2012 ... | reverse complement strand
GTCATGGCAATGGCCAGCCCCGTACCCACAATGTAGAGCATGCTGAACAGTTTATTCTGCTTCAACAGCTCCCAGGCTTGTTTCAAGTAAACCTTTATCATTTCAGCTTCAACTTATTCTTGTTCTTATAGTTACTCATATCGCTTACTACCACTTCATCACCCGGTTGCAAGCCACTGACCACTTCCACGAACTCAAAGTTGGAATCGCCCAGCTGCACCTTGCGCTTTACAATTTCCTTGTCGGAATTGCGTACAAAAAGTTCATACTCCCCACGTCCCACATAATAGCTGGCATTGGCTATGCGCATCACGTCTTCTTTCACCGCATTCATCACATAGACGTCGGTTTTCAGACCGGAACGCAGTCGGCGGTTGTTGTCCTCATTCAACTGCACGGTAAAGGAGATGACGCCATTCTTTGAAAGCGGAGTAACACTGCTTACGGAACCTTCCAGCTTTTCGCTGCCAATCTTCACAATGGCCTTGCCGCCGGCAGCCACACGGTCACCGTAAGTATCGGCAATCTCGCCTTCCACCTTGAAGTGGCTCAAGTCGGAGATGACGGCAATCTGTGAGCCTTCGGGCACTTGGGCACCAATCTGATTGTTGATATAAGTAAGGATAGCCTTCCGGGGCGAACGCACCTGCGCATCGTCGAGCGTACGTTTGGTTTCGGCCAGTGTCTTCTGGAACATGCTGAAATCCAGTTCCTGCACTTGGTATTCTGCAGCCAGCACTTCCTTCTCGTTGGCATACTGCTGCTGTAATTGCTCATATTCCAGTTGTGCTACGTTGTAGCTCAGTTCGGCTTGGCGCACTTTGTCGGTGGTGCCGGAACCGAGACTGTCGAGGTACTGCTCGTTGCGCAGCTCCACCTTCATGCGGTCCAGCTTCATGGCGGAGACTTTGATTTTCATCTGAAGGTCGGTCAGCTTGGTCTGGTTGTCAAGTTTCAGCTGTTTCAGCTTATAGCTGCGCATCTGCTCTTCATCCAGCATCTTTTTGTAGTCGGTTTCGGCGCTCTGCAAGTCCAGTTTCAGGATGGGGGTACCTACATCCACGCTGTCGCCACCTTTTCTGTACACTTCCAAAATGCGGGTATTGATGGGCGAGTTGATGATTTCCTCGAATGCCGGGACCACCTTGCCGGAGGCGCTGACGCTGACTTCAATCGTACCTTTGCCCACTTGGGAGAAAACAAGGTCTTTCTCCTTCACTCCCGTACGCATCAATGAAATGAGTACACTGACCACTACGATACCTGCCACGCCGATAGCACCGTAGCGGATGATTTTCTTATTGCGTTCTTTATTACGCACTTCTTTCGGAATTTCTCTATCCATATCTTTAAATTTTATTGTTTGCGAACATAACGCTTAATATATACTAAATCCATGCCAAAATCATAACCCCCTGAAAGTAAGCGAAAAGACAAAAAAGAAGGGTGTCCGTTTTCGGACACCCTGTACATTTTCGGATAGCTTCTTTATCTTAATCTCAATCTGTCGCCAATCTCCGGCACGTATTCCGCATCCTTGCGATTCATCTTATAAAGGTTCTTCAGACGAATGCCGTACTTTTGGGAAATGGAGTGCATGGAATCGCCATCCTTCACTATGTAAACGGTATGGGGTTTGGCGGCCTTCTTGCGCTTTTCTTTCAAGTAAATAATGTCTCCCGCCTCCAGTGTATATTCTTTATGGAGGTCATTGTATTTCACCAGCTTCTTCCAGCTGATGTCAAACTCCTTGCCCAACACCTGGAAGGTGTCTCCGTCGCGTGCCACTACATAAGCTATATCGTTGGCAATGTACACCTGATGCGGATTGGCCAGCCAAGGCTTCTTTTTCAGTTCCTTCTCCCAGCTGCGGGCATCGCGCTTGCTCATGCCACGGCTGTCGTACTTATACAGTTCATAGTCCTCAATAATGGTTATCAGGCGGTTGGCATACGACGGGTCGGTAGCATAGCCGGCCTTCTTCAAGCCGCGCGCCCAACCCTTATAGTCCGTAATCTTCAGTTTGAAAAGAAAAGCATAACGTGCTCCCCTTTTCAAGAAATCGGAATGGTCTTCATAAGAGTCTTTCGGATTGCGATAAGCGCGGAAACATTCATTGCGGGCATCGTCATCATGCCTCACCGTCCGTCCGCGCCAGTTGCCTCCACACTTGATGCCGAAGTGATTGTTGCTCTTGCGCGCCAGCTCACTGTATCCGGCACCGCTCTCCAACAGCCCTTGGGCCAGCGTGATGCTGGCAGGTATCTTATGACGCTGCATCTGCTCCACGGCAAGGGGGGCATACTGTTTGATATACTCATTGTAGCGGGCATTCCGGCGTTGTGCCTGCACTGTTGTTATGGAAATAAAAAGAAATGCTATGATAGCAGTCAGTCTGAAAATCCGTTTCATGCTTAAAATGTTGAGTTCTGCACAAAAGTCCGTAAAAGAATTGAAATAACCAATCTCTTTTCTATCTTTGTAACATTAATTACAATATAACCCTTTGCCTTATGAAAGAATTAAATATCGAAATCGCCGTCAAGATATACGACTATGAAGAACTGGATGCCGCCGACCGCGAACTGATGGATGCCGCCCGCGAGGCTACCAACCGCAGCTATGCCCCTTACTCCCACTTCTCGGTAGGAGCTGCGGCCAGACTGGCAAACGGTATTGTAGTGACCGGCACCAACCAGGAAAACGCCGCCTATCCTTCCGGGCTGTGTGCAGAACGCACCACCCTATTCTATGCCAACTCCCAACATCCCGACCAGGCAGTAACCACCCTCGCCATTGCTGCACGCAACGAGCACGACGAGTTCCTGGAGTCTCCCATCCCTCCCTGCGGCGCCTGCCGGCAAGTGATGCTCGAAACGGAGAAGCGCTTCAAGCATCCCATGAGGGTGTTGCTATATGGCAAAAAGGGAATCTACGAGCTGAAGAATGTGGGAGAATTACTGCCACTCTCGTTCGATGCTTCGGCCATGAAGTAACAGTACCAATAAAGTATTAACATCGTGTCTGCAGGAAGTTAATTTCTTGCAAACACGATATTAACTTCTTGACGACACGATATTAATATCACAAAAAACCTTTGTTATTCAGTGGAAATCATTACCTTTGCGCCCACTAACCAATTAATTCCACCGATGAGAATATCCGACTAAAGACAACACATTTCGGTAAACATCACTATCAACATGCTTTTTCAGACTGAACGCTGAGCATCACCTATATAGATGTTTAGCCAATACTGTGTTTGTCTGTACCCCTCCCCTTCGAGAATTTCAATTTCGGGGAATGCTTGCATCTCCCCTATCATTCTTACTTCTAAAAACACAGTAGAAACTTATGAGCTTTATCATTAAAGACCTTAGCTATATCCATGCAGATAAGGAAATCTTGTTTTCACACCTCCACTTGAGTATCAACTCCGGAGATAAAATAGCCCTGACCGGAAATAACGGTTGCGGCAAGTCTACCCTCATGCGCATTTTGGCAGGAGACTTGTCACCAAGTTCGGGAACGGTGCTACGCCCCGAACATCTGTACTACGTGCCCCAGCACTTCGGACAATACGACCGGCAGACAATAGCACAAGCTTTGGGAATCAGTCACAAGCTATCTGCCCTGCATGCCATCCTAAGCGGTGACGCTACCGAAAAGCACTTCAATACGCTCAATGATGACTGGAACGTGGAAGAACGCGCCCAGGCTTCTCTCGACAGCTGGGGACTGGACGGTATCCCACTCTCCCGTCCGATGGAAGGACTTAGCGGCGGCGAAAAGACCCGCATCTTCCTGGCAGGCATGGAGTTGCACAACCCAACAGCCATCCTGCTGGACGAACCGACCAACTATCTGGACGCGGATGGACGGGAACGTCTGTATAACTTGATACGACGGACATCGGCTACCGTGCTCGTCATCAGTCACGACCGCACGCTACTGAATCAGTTGCCTGCCATCTGCGAACTCTCCTCCCAGGGATTGACGTATTACAGCGGAAACTACGACTTCTACAAAAAACAGAAGACCCTGCAACAAAACGCCCTCACCCAACAACTGGAAGAGAAGCAGAAAGCCCTGCGCCTTGCACGCAAAGTGGCACGCGAAGTAGAAGAACGGAAGGCCAAACAGAATGTGCGGGGAGAAAAAAACTCCATTAAAAAGGGGATTCCCCGCATCATGATGGGAGCACTGAAAAACAATGCGGAAAACAGCAGCAGCAGACTCAGCAGCATACATGCGGAGAAAGCGGAAAAGCTGCAGACGGAAATGGCAGGCATCAAAAGTTTACTGTCGCAGACGGACAAGCTGAAAACAGACTTCAACACCTCCCATCTGCATACGGGCAAGATTCTGATTACGGCAAGGAACGTCAACTTCCATTATCCCGACCATACAGCCTCCCCCGCAGAAACACCCCACACGGAGACGGCTGCAAAGAGTCTCTGGGTTTCTCCCCTCACCTTCCAGCTAAGAAGCGGCGACCGCCTCAGCCTGAAAGGAAAAAACGGCAGTGGAAAAACAACCCTGCTGAAACTCATCATGGGCGAATTGCACCCCACCGACGGAGTGATGGAGCGTGCCGGCTTCACCTCCGTCTATCTGGACCAGGAATACTCCCTCGTCCGTAATGAGCGCAGCGTACTCCAACAAGCAGAAGCTTTCAACCACCGCCACCTGCCGGAACATGAAGTGAAAACCATCCTCAACCGTTACCTCTTTCCCCGCGACGTGTGGAACAAGCCGTGCAGCAAACTGAGTGGCGGCGAAAAGATGCGTCTTTCCTTCTGCTGCCTGATGATTGCCGACAATACCCCGGACATGTTCATTTTGGACGAACCCACCAACAATCTGGACATCGAGAGCATAGAAATAATAACGGCAACGATACGCGACTACGCCGGCACCGTAATTGCCATCAGCCACGACCGGGAATTTCTGAAAGACACCGGCATCGAACGGGAGATACTTTTGGAATGAATCAGTAATTTAGGTAACAACAACCGTAATTTGTATACTGCCGTTCTCATAAAACCGGCCTATTTTTGTAGCACGTAATCATTTACTAACTAACGAACAACGAATATGAGCAAAAAAGTATTAATCCTCTCCTCCAGTCCCCGCAGGAATGGAAACTCCGACCTCTTGTGCAACGAATTCATGCGCGGTGCCGCAGAAGCCGGACATCAAGTAGAAAAAATTTTCCTGAAAGACAAGCACATCAACTACTGCACGGGATGTAGCGTATGCAGCATGTACGGCAAACCCTGCCCACAAAAGGACGATGCCGCCGAAGTGGTGGAAAAGATGATTGCCGCCGACGTCATCGTCATGGCAACTCCCGTATACTTCTACACCATGAGCGCGCAGATGAAGACACTGATTGACCGTTGTTGCGCACGCTACCTTGAAATAAAGGACAAGGAGTTCTACTTCATCATCGCCGCCGCCGAAGAAAGTGTCCCCATGATGGAGCGTACCATCGATGGTTTCCGTGGCTTCCTCGACTGCCTGAAAGAGCCCAAAGAATGCGGCACCATTTATGGCGTGGGTGCCTGGAAGGTGGGCGAGATAAACGACAAGCCTTCCATGCACGAAGCCTACGAGATGGGAAAAAAGGTATAAAGAACGAATACTAACCGCTATACAATACATTTATGCTACGTACCATCAGACTGACCCTTGCCGTCATCTTCTTCGCACTCATCACGCTGTTGTTCCTCGACTTCACGGGAACACTGCATGCCTGGTTCGGATGGATGGCGAAAATACAATTCCTGCCGGCCGTGCTGGCACTGAACATCGGTGTAGTGCTGTTTCTTGCAGTGCTGACCTTGGTATTCGGACGCATCTACTGCTCCGTCATCTGCCCGTTGGGAGTATTCCAGGACATTGTTTCCTGGCTCTCCGCCAAACGGAAGAAAAACCGTTTCCGCTACTCGTCCGCACTGAAATGGCTACGCTACGGTGTGCTGGGAGTATTCGTACTTGCCATTATCGGCGGACTGAACTCTTTTGTCGTGCTGCTGGCCCCTTACAGCTCATACGGGCGCATCGTTTCCAGCCTTTTCTCCCCACTCTACCAGTGGGCAAACAACGGACTGGCCTACCTGGCCGAACGTGCTGACAGCTATGCCTTCTATGAAACGGATGTATGGATGAAGAGTCTCCCTACCCTGCTGATTGCCACGGTCACTCTGGTAGTCCTCATCGTGCTGGCATGGCGGGGCGGACGTACCTATTGCAACACTATCTGTCCGGTAGGTACAGTGCTTGGCTTCCTCTCGAAGTATTCCTTGCTGAAACCGGTAATTGACACAAAGAAGTGCAACAGTTGCGGACTTTGTGCCCGCAACTGCAAGGCATCGTGCATCAACATCAAGGCACACGAAATAGATTACAGCCGTTGCGTGGCATGTATGGACTGTATCAACAAGTGCAGGAAAGGTGCCATCACTTACACACGCCGCAAGCCGGCCTCCGCTGCAGTCTCCCAGGAAACCTCCGTGGCACCGGAGCAGGTAAACGACGCCCGCCGCGCATTTCTCTCTACAACTGCCGTGTTTGCTGCTACGGCAGCCCTCAAGGCGCAGGAGAAGAAAGTGGACGGTGGACTGGCTGTCATCGAGGACAAAAAAATCCCCGAGCGCGCCACTCCCATCACTCCTCCGGGCTCACTGAGCGCCCGCCACTTTGCACAACACTGCACAGCCTGCCAGCTCTGCGTATCGGTATGCCCCAACCAAGTGCTCCGTCCTTCTTCAGACTTGACAAAACTGATGCAGCCGGAAATGTCCTACGAACGCGGTTACTGCCGCCCCGAATGCGCCAAGTGTGCGGAGGTGTGTCCTACCGATGCCATCCATCTGACAAGCCTCGCCGAGAAATCGGCCGTCCAAATCGGTCATGCCGTATGGATTAAGGAGAATTGCATCTGCATCACAGACAAGATGGAATGCGGGAACTGTGCCCGCCATTGTCCGGCCGGTGCCATACAGATGGTTCCTTCAGACCCGGAAGACGAAGCCTCCATCAAGATACCGGTAGTCAACGCCGAACGCTGTATCGGATGCGGAGCATGCGAGAACCTTTGTCCGTCGCGTCCGTTCAGTGCCATTTATGTGGAAGGCCATGTGATGCACAGAACTGTCTGAAGCAGCTTTATCACCCTAATATCCATTTATAATTTCAGTCCTATCACAATGAAAGAAGACAATAAGAACAAGATAAACCGCCGCGATTTCTTCAAACTCGCCGGTGCAGGAACGCTTGCCTCGGCAGCAGCCCTATACGGCTGTTCGGGCAACAAGAACAACGGGGAAAGCGAATCGGCCGCACTGGGCGAGATACCAACCGGCAAGATGACCTATCGTACCAACCCCAACACGGGCGACCGGGTTTCTCTGCTGGGATACGGATGCATGCGATGGCCCACCCGGAAACGTGCCGACGGGAATGGAGACGAAATAGACCAGGAAGCCGTGAACGACCTGATAGACTATGCCATTGCTCACGGAGTGAACTATTTCGACACCTCCCCCGCCTATGTGCAAGGTCTGTCGGAGCGCGCCACGGGCATTGCCTTGAAACGCCACCCACGGGAGAAATTCTTCCTTGCCACAAAGCTGTCCAACTTCAGTCCCAGCACGCACAGCCGCGAAGAGTCCCTTGCCATGTATCACCGCTCCTTCCGCGACCTGCAAGTGGACTACATCGACTACCTCTTGTTGCACGGCATCGGCATGGGCGGCATGGAAGCCCTCCGCTCCCGCTATCTGGACAACGGCATGCTGGACTTCCTGCTGAAAGAGCGCGAAGCCGGACGCATCCGCAACCTCGGATTCTCCTATCATGGAGACATCGAAGTCTTTGACTACCTGCTCTCCCGCCACGACGAACTGAAATGGGACTTCGTACAAATCCAACTGAACTACGTGGACTGGCGACATGCCAAAGAAGTGAATACCCGCAACACGGATGCCGAATACCTATATGCCGAGCTGGTGAAGCGCAACATTCCCGCCGTTATCATGGAGCCGCTGCTGGGCGGACGCCTATCCCGCCTGAACGACCACTTGATGGCACGTCTGAAACAACGCCGTCCGCAGGAGAGCGTAGCTTCCTGGGCCTTCCGATTCGCAGGTACTTTCCCCGATGTGCTGACCGTACTAAGCGGAATGACGTACATGGAGCATCTGCAAGACAACCTGCGTACCTTCTCCCCGCTTGTTCCATGTACGGAAGAGGAGTTTACCCTACTGGAAGATACCGCCCAGCGAATGCTGCAATACCCCACCGTGCCGTGCAACGACTGCAAATACTGTATGCCGTGCCCCTATGGACTGGATATTCCAGCCATCTTGCTGCACTACAACCGCTGCATCAACGAGGGCAACGTGCCGCAGAACAGCCAAGACGAGAATTACCGCGAGGCACGCCGCGCCTTCCTGATAGGCTATGACCGCAGTGTTCCCCGTCTCCGCCAAGCCAACCGCTGCACCGGTTGCGGTCAATGTAACCCGCACTGTCCGCAAGGCATCGACATCCCGGCGAAACTGCAGGAGATAGACCGATTTGTGGAAGCGCTGAAGCAGGAAACCCTTTAACGGACTTATCTTCAACTCTGGTTGTCCATTTTAAGGATTACCAATCATATACAGATTCTTCTTTTTGTATAACTTTGCAAAAAGAACCATAGATAAACGATGAATAAAAAGATTTTAACCGCAATTTTAATAAGTATCGCCCTTCCGGGTAGTATGCTGTCCGCACCTGCCGACAGCCTCCGGCTGAAAAGCTACAAGCTTGATGAAGTCGTAGTGACCGGGACAAGAAATGAAACAGACATCCGCCACCTGCCAATGACCATCTCCGTAGTGGGCCGCCAGCAACTGGAACAGACCTACCAGCCCTCCATCCTGCCTGCACTGACCGAGCAGGTGCCCGGACTTTTCACCACAAGCCGCGGCATCATGGGCTACGGCGTATCCACGGGAGCCGCAGGAGGCATGAGCCTGCGCGGCATAGGCGCCGGGGTGAATGCCGCCGGAGGACCTACGACCAGCCTGCTGGTGCTGATAGACGGACACCCGCAATACATGGGCTTGATGGGGCATCCCATCGCCGACGCCTACCAGAGCATGATGGCCGAACGGGTGGAAGTGCTGCGCGGTCCCGCCTCCGTCCTCTACGGGTCCAATGCAATGGGCGGGGTTATCAACATCGTCACCCGCAAGATGCAGGAGGACGGGGTGAAAACCAATGCGCAGATAGGATACGGTTCCTACAATACCCTGCAGACGGAAGTCTCCAACCGCGTGAGGAAAGGGCGTTTCAGCAGCGTGGTGACCGGCTCGTACAACCGTACCGACGGACACCGTGACGACATGGAATTTGAGCAGTATGGCGGCTATGCCAAACTGGGATACGACTTCAGCGACACCTGGAAGCTGTGGGGCGACGTGAACATCACCCGCTTCAACGCCTCCAATCCCGGCGAAGCCGACAATCCGTATATAGACAACGACTCGCGCATCACACGCGGCATGACCTCCTTCGCACTGGAAAATCGTTACGACCGCACTTCCGGCGCCGTGAGCTTCTTCTACAACTGGGGCCGGCACAGGATTAATGACGGCTACCATCCCGGAGGAGAGCCCCAGAAGTCGCACTTCAACTCCAAAGACCGGATGCTGGGCATATCGTGGTATCAAAGCGCCACGCTCTTCACCGGCAACCGCCTGACCGTAGGTTTCGATTACCAGCACTTCGGCGGAGAGTCCTGGAACAAGGTTGTCGCCATCGACGAGGCAAAACCCGGACAGCAGATTGGTGACCGCATCCCCGGCGTGGACAAGCAGATGGATGAATTTGCAGGCTATGTGGATTTCAGGCAGGACATCAACAGTTGGCTTTCACTGGACGCCGGTGTCCGCATAGACCACCATTCGCACGTAGGCACGGAATGGATTCCCCAAGGGGGACTGGCTTTCCATCTGCCGCGGCAGGCAGAACTGAAAGCAATGGTGAGCAAAGGATTCCGTAACCCCACCATCCGGGAGATGTACATGTTCCCTCCACAGAACCCCGATTTGAAAGCGGAGAGCCTGATGAACTATGAACTCTCCTTTACGGGGCAGCTTTTGGGAGGGGCCATGTCCTATGGGGTGAACCTCTACTACATCAACGGGGACAACATCATCATGACAGACCCTGCCCTGCGCAAGAACGTCAACTCCGGAGAGATAGAGAACTGGGGCGTGGAAACCAACCTTGGCTACCGCATCAACCGACACTGGCAGATGAATGCCAATTATAGCTGGCTGCACATGGAGAATCCGGTACTGGCGGCTCCCGAACACAAACTCTATGCCGGTACGGACTTTACACAAAGACGCTGGAGCTTGTCTACCGGTATACAATACGTGAAGGGTCTCCATACCTCGGTCACCCCGGGTAAGGAGAAGCAGGAAAGCTTCGTACTCTGGAACCTGCGTGCCAACTACCGTCTGTGCAGTTTTGCCGACGTCTTCGTCAAGGGTGAAAACCTGCTGGCACAACGCTATGAAATCAATGCAGGCTTCCCCATGCCGAAAGCCACGG